>Ga0099364_10013878_pt1 | contig 10767 bp, 8 predicted proteins | sample TergutTh196P3_FD_73070 | JGI IMG/M metagenome (GOLD analysis project Ga0099364, IMG submission 73070) | Microcerotermes parvus P3 segment gut microbial communities from Pointe-Noire, Republic of the Congo - Th196 P3 | ecosystem: Host-associated > Arthropoda: Insects > Digestive system > Gut ...
AACGCGCAAAGACTCCATCAAGTCCGTTCCAGTATGTGCCGTTGCCATAAAGTTCATCTCCTTTTTATATCCCAGCGTAACTCTTGTATATCTGCAAAAACGAGTCCGCTTTCAGGGAGGCGCCGCCCACCAAGGCTCCGTCAATGGCGTCCATGGACAAAAGCTCCTTGGCGTTGTCCGGCTTGACGCTGCCGCCGTAGAGGACCACTACCGATTTTGCTCCCATCCCGCCCAGCAGTTTTTTGCTCTCCGCGCAGGCCTCCTGAGCCTCATCCGAGGTGGCGGACTTTCCCGTGCCGATAGCCCATACCGGCTCGTAAGCAAGGACTAACTTGCTGAAATCTTCGACAGATAAATCAAAGAGCGATTCTTTTATCTGGGCGTCGACTACTTCAAAATGCGTACCGGCCTGTCTTTCGTCCAATACTTCGCCGATACAGAAAATGGGCGTTAACTGGTTGGCTAATGCTATTTCTACTTTGGTTTTGAGAGTGGCAGCTGTTTCGAGATAATAGGTGCGTCTTTCTGAATGTCCCAAAATCACGTAGTTAGCTCCTGTCGAAGCAATCATTGCCGCTGAAACTTCACCGGTAAATGCGCCTTTTTCCTTGTTGGCGGCATTCTGGGCAGCTACACCGATTCGCGTAGTGTCGATGGCAGCAGCTATACTTGCCAAATGGGTGAACGGTACGCCTATGACAACGTCGCAATTGACTGTTTTGTTGGTTAATGCGTCATTTAAACTGTTGGCTAACACGATGCCTTCCGCAAGGGTTGTATTCATTTTCCAGTTGCCGGCTACAATATTTTTTCTCATAAGTCAAATTTTATTTATTTGTAATTAATAATTTCTCTTTTTTACGGATGTGGCGATTCCTGAAGTAATCTAACATCCAAATCAGCAGCAAAGGTAATGTAAATCCCGCAGAAATCCGCAACCATGCAAAACTTTCTTGTTTATTTCTCTCGGCAAGAATTTCGGGTGCAGTTCTTTCTTCTTCGTCTATCGGTGTGTTATCCAGATCGTTAATTACTTCCGGCAGTGTTTCTTCGTCCGGAATATCATTGTGATGCCATTTAGCCAGAATGGTGCCGTTTTTGAGGACTACCATCCCCGGATTGGAACGAATCATTGTTTTTAACGTTACATCATCGGCTGTCAGAAACGGATAATCGGCGCCTGTATCTTTCTGCCACTGTTCGATTTCTTCTTCGGACGAGGCAGTTACCCCGTAGAACGGCAATCTGGCCTCTACGGCATAATCATATACATTGTTAATATGGTCGATATGCGTATCGCTGGCTCCTTTTATGCCGTGGATAATCAACAGGAAAGTAAGTTGAGGGTGACTGAATATCGCTTCCGCAATGTTATCATGGTTTTTGTTATACAACTCGAATGAATGGATAACGGGCATAAATCCTTCCTTGATTAATTTGGCCTCTACATAGTTCCACGATTCGTCGCCAAAAGGTGCTTCTTCTAATGTAAATTCTTGTTTTATCCCTTCTTTTTCGTAGATAAAAACATATTCGTCCTGCGGCGCATCTTCCGGAATTTCCATCAGTCTGGGAATATTCAATCCAACTTTATAGGGCCGGAAATCTTTGATGGGCAGATAGGAAAAGTTGTAATAACAAAAAGCCATACTGAAGAAATAGGCGAACAGTACCACAAACCAGGAAGTTCTGTATGAATAGCACGGTGTCAGCCGTTTATGATAAATATAGGTGAGGATGGAGGCTGCAAGCAGGGGCACATTTTTGAAAAAGGTAGCCCAGTTGGAAATAATAATCGCATCGCCAAAGCATCCGCAATCGGAGACAGGATTAAAGATGGCTAAATAGAGCGTGAGCGGCGTAAAAAAACACATGAACAGGAGCACAGCCAATGTGGTTAATTTACGGTATACAGCCAATAAAAGGCAGATACCCAATGTAAATTCGATGGATGCCAGATTGAAAGAAAGGATATCCTCCATCCATGTAAAACTGTTCAACCCGAAAGCTGTCAGATAATCACCGATTTTAATAGCGCCACCCATCGGGTCAATGGCTTTCACGGTTCCTGAAAAAGCAAAGGTAGTGCCGATAAGTATCCGGCTAAATTCTACCACAATCTTGATAATTTTTTCCCTGTTCATTGTTTTTCGTTAAATTCAAGTTTTATCAAACCAAAAAGAGCATAGTTAATCATATCCATATAGTTGGCGTCAATGCCTTCCGAAACAAGCGTGTGTCCGCCGTTGTCCTCGATTTGTTTCGTGCGGTATATCTTTGTCAAAATCAAGTCAGTATACGAACTGATTCGCATGCTTCGCCATGCTTCGCCATAGTCATGATTTTTGGCAACCATCAGTTCTTTGGTTTTGGACAGGTATTCATCGTATAAAGCTAAGGCTTTGTCCATGTGCATATCTGTGGCGCTTGCCGAAGCACTGTGCGCTAGCTGAATCAGTCCGATAACTGCATAGTTTACGATGGCAATAAATTCCGGTTTAATGCCCTCGCCCACCTTGCTGACGCCTTTCATTTCTAAACTGCGGATTCGATTCGCCTTGATAAATAGCTGGTCAGTAATAGATTGTGGTCGCATGATGCGCCATGACAGGCCATAGTCCTTCAGTTTATGTTGAAAGACTTCCCGGCATAAAGCAATGACCTTATCAAACTGTTGCGTTGTATCCATATTTATCATATTCAATGCGCTAATTACAAAGGGTTCAATCGTTTATAATTAGCGCATCTGGTTTGTTTAGTTGTTTCTTTTTTAAGAACAACGGAGTGAACGTCCGATGCGCAGTATGGTTGTTCGGGTGATGTTATTCATCTCGCACAACTGATTAACCGTAATACCATGTTTCAGGGCGATAGCGCTTAATGTATCACCTTGTTTGACACGATAATAGACGGGTTGAACCACTTCTGTTTGTACCTCCGGCGCTTCCATCTCTTCCATGCTTATTGGTTCAGAAGCTGAAGTTATGATTTGAATGGCTTCGCCGGTATTGTTCTCTGTTTCTGCTTCCTGTGGCACGATTTGGGGAGTTGCGGGTTTGGAGGCTGCCCGGTAACAGATTTCCTGTCCGATTCTCAGGGGCGTTGTGGCATGGATGTTATTTAACCGGCACAGTGCATCAACGGTAGTCCCGTATTGGTGGGCAATCGCACTTAATGTTTCCCGTGCCTGCACGGTATGGTATGCTGCGGCTACCTGAACTGTTTCTTCGGCTATCGTTGCAGTGGCTGATTCCTGTGGCTCTGCTTTTACAAAGGTTGTTCCACAGCGGATGGACTGGCCAATTCGCAAGACGGATTTGGTGGTGAGTCCGTTTAGCCGACATAATTCGGCTACTGTCGTTTTATATTGCAGGGCTATTTTGCTCAGGGTTTCACCCTGTTGTACGCGGTGATAAACAATTCGTTCGGATGTAGATGTATAGATATTGGTGTTTTGTCCGAAATTTCCTTTGTACAGAACATACTGGTTGTCGTGGGGTATCCCGTTTGTAAAGTCGATAATATGACTTGGATTCAGCGCCTGCCCCAGGAAACGGGTTTCGAAATGCAGATGCGACCCGGTCGAGCGTCCGGTATTGCCTCCCAGCCCGATAGGCTGTCCTGCTTTGACGATTTCATTGTCGGTAACCAGAAAAGCGGACAGGTGGGCATAGAGCGTTTCAAGTCCATTCGGATGGCGTATGACTAAGTAGTAGCCGTAGCCTCTGCGCTCGAATCCTTTGATACGTACTTTCCCGCTAAAAGCTGAGCGAATCGTGTCGCCTGTCTGCACTTTCAAATCAATGCCATTGTGCATGCGCCGGTTACGAATGCCGAACTGCGAAGTAACTCTTATACCTATATCTATCGGAAAAACAAACGAAGAGCAGTCTACAAAAAAAGAATCCGGATAGGTAACTGCTCTGCTGCGATACGGATTAACCCACGTCGTGTCCCAAAAACCGTAAAGGTCGTCAGCCGGAAACATCATTGACTCGTATGCTAATAAATCAGCCAGCATAAATTCATCAATGGAAGCCAATTCTTCGACCGCAATACCTTTTCTTATATTTACACGGTCGGCCATTAATTCGGATATTTGCTCATCAATTAACTGTGTTTGCAACGCAGATACAGGTTGCGTGTCTTTTCCTTTGTCCGTTTCCTGTCCTTCCGAATGATATACAGTACAGAAAAAACAAAGCATGCATACTATTTTTAACTTCATATTAATCTTTTCTAAATTCTTAAAAACACGATGTAATCGTGATTTTTCAGACGAAAAACTCCCAAATTTCAACATTTTCCTTTTATCAACCAAAAAAATAACAAAAAATCACCATTGTGTTATGTGATGAAAGCCTAAAAAAGCAATATAAGTAAAAGAGAATAAGTGAAATACATTTGCGGTATGTTGTACAACATGTTTTTAAAAATTCATTTTTTTTCAAATAATTATTGTTCAGTCGATAAATCTGTTTTTTTTGCAGTCGAATAATATAATAATGTAGAGGGATGAATTTTTTTGCACGAATTGAACTTCCGAAATCGCCGGTTATTATTTCGTATCGTGATAGAAATATGCTGTTTGGGTCTTGTTTTGCAGAAAATATTGGGAACCTGTTTATTGATACTAAATTTCAAACAGACCTTAACCCCTTTGGCATTCTATATAACCCGGAATCAATTGCCCTGTCAATCAGAAGATTGATTGATAACAGAAAGTGGGAGAGCGATGAACTGTTTTTGTACGAAGGTTTATATCATAGCTTTGGTCATCACAGCAGTTTTTCCGATACTTCAAAAGAGGCCTGTCTGCGGAAAATCAATGAACGGTTATCCGAATCGGCATGTAATTTGCAGAAAGCAAGCAGATTATTTATTACGCCGGGTACTGCCTATGTATATCGTTTGAAAGAAACGGGACAGGTGGTTGCCAATTGTCATAAGCTGCCGGCTAACTTATTTATTCGCGAACGGCTATCTATTCAACAAATTGTGGATGAATGGGATGAATTGCTTTCCTGTTTGTTTGAAATGAACCAGGAACTCAGGGTTATCTTTACCGTCAGTCCGGTTCGGTACTGGCAGGATGGCGTGCACGAAAATCAACTGAGCAAATCAATTCTGTTGCTGGCAGTTGAACAGTTACAGGCACGATTTCCCGGACGAACCGCTTATTTTCCGGCTTATGAATTGATGATGGACGAGTTGCGGGATTACCGGTTTTATGCCGAAGACTTCTGTCATCCGTCCAACACAGCCATCCGATATATTTGGGAGCGCTTTGCGGAAACGTATATGGATGAGCAAACCCGGCAACTGATGAAAGAAGTAAGTCAAATTCAAAAATCATTGAATCACAGGCCATTGAATAAAAACAATGAATCATACAAACAATTTATTACACAAACTTTGTTGAAAATTGAACAACTCAGCGCAAAAATTCCGTATATTTGTTTCGCAAAGGAAGTTGAGGAGGTACGGGGTGCGAGGTACGGGGTACGATTTTAAAAATTGACAAGGATGGTAAAGGTTAATAGTTTTGAGGATTTAGAAGTTTGGAAACGTGCTGTTGAATTGACAATTAAAGTTTACGAAATTATCCATAGCTGTAAAGATTATGGATTGAAAGATCAAATGCAAAGAGCATCGGTTTCGATTGCATCCAATATTGCTGAAGGATATGACCGGCAAACGAATAAAGAATTTGTTCAATTTTTATACATAGCAAAAGGTTCATGTGCAGAACTTCAAACACAATTGTATATTTCATGTAGATTGAAATACATATCTATAACTCACCATGAAACACTTAACAAAGAAGTCAACACAATTTCCAAAATGCTCTACAAATTAATCCAATATCGCAAATCCCATGATCCCCGCACCCCGTACCCCGTACCCCGCACCCCGTACCCCGTACCCAATTTAAAGTAAATGTATGAAGTATCAAATAAAAGATATAGCGATAATTATCGGTTCAAAGCAAACTGTTTTGACTGATTGTATGATAGACTGTTTGCTGACAGATAGCCGGACGCTTTCTTTTCCGGAATCAACCCTCTTTTTCGCCCTCAAAACCCGCAGAAACGATGGACACAGATATATAGCCGACCTGTATCGGTTGCGTGTCCGTAATTTTGTGGTAAGCAGGATTCTACCTGAGTTTAATGCGATGGAAGATGCAAATTTCCTGCTTGTCAGTGATGTGCTGGCAGCGTTGCAACGGCTGGCGACACATCACAGGAAACAGTTTGATATACCGGTGATTGGCATTACGGGAAGCAACGGCAAAACCATTGTCAAGGAGCTGTTATTCCAGTTGCTTCACCCGGAGTTCAACATTGTCCGCTCGCCGCGAAGCTATAATTCGCAGTTAGGCGTACCGCTTTCGGTTTGGCAGATGGATGCGAAACATACATTGGGTGTTTTTGAAGCCGGTATCTCACAGCCCAATGAGATGCGAAAGTTGCGGAATATGATTATGCCTGCCATCGGTATCATCACGAATATCGGCGAGGCGCATCAGGAAAACTTTATCTCTTCGACGCAGAAAGGACTGGAAAAAATTACACTGTTCAGTGATTGTGAATTAATTATATACAAGGCGGATGACACATTGATTGCCCATTTGCTGGACACAGCCTGTCTGTCGCACCGGGGATTGGGATGGAGCTTCAAAGACCCGGATGCGTCCTTATATATCGAATCTGTTCAAAAACAGGAAGATAAAAGCGTCATTCGTTGCCTGGCGATGGGAATTGAATGTACGTATGTCGTTCCTTTCACCGATGACGCCACGATTGAAAACCTGATTCACTGCATCGCCTTAATCCTTTATCTGAAACCTTCCATCCTGAAAAATGTGCGCTGTTTTGCTGAATTGGAGCCTGTGGCGATGCGTCTCGAAGTCAAGGAGGGAATTAACAACTGCTGTTTGATTAATGATACATACAATTCGGATATTAATTCACTAAACATTGCCCTGGATTTTTTGCAAAGCCGCAAGGGTGATAAAAAGATGAAAACCACGATTATACTGTCGGATATTTTACAGTCGGGCATGTTGCCCAAATCGTTGTATAAAAAAGTTGCCGAGCTGTTAAGACGCAAAAAGGTAGACCGTATCATTGGCATTGGCAACGATTTGAAAGAAAACAGCAAGCTGTTTGAGATGGAAAGTGAATTTTATCCGACGGTTGATGATTTTATCCGTTCGCCTTCGTTCAAATGTTTTCACAATGAACTGATACTCCTGAAAGGCTCGCGCATATTTCATTTCGAGCGCATTACGGAACTGTTAGAGAAAAAAGTGCATGAAACCATTCTGGAAGTCAATTTAGACGCTGTCATACACAATTACAATTATTTTCGTTCCAAACTGCATCCCGAAACGAAAATGATTTGTATGGTCAAGGCTTTCGGATACGGCGCCGGTTCGTATGAATTAGCCAGGACATTACAGGAGCATTGTTGTGATTATCTGGCTGTTGCCGTAGCAGATGAAGGCGAGGAGCTTCGCAAGGAAGGCATATCGATTCCGATTATGGTGATGAATCCGGAGTTCAGCAGTTTTAATAACCTGTTTGAATTTCGATTGGAACCTGAAGTATACAGTTTCCGGCTGCTGGATGCGTTGATTAAGGAAACGAAGCGTCGCGGCATTACTTCCTGTCCGATTCATCTGAAAATTGATACGGGGATGCATCGTCTTGGTTTTCAGCCGGAAGATATACCGGAACTATGCGAAAGACTGCAAAAACAAACCGGCTTGCATGTTATTTCTGCGTTTTCGCATCTGGCGTGCAGTGATTCGCCTGAACATGACGAATTTACGATACAACAGCTCAACACATTCATCCGGACGGTTGATGAGTTGGAAAAAGGACTTGGCTATCCGGTTGTCAAGCATATGCTTAATTCGGCAGGTATCGAACGGTTCCCTGACTATCAGTTTGATATGGTGCGTTTGGGGATTGCTTTGTATGGTATCGGACTTGGAGACGATGTGGATGCCTTGCAACCTGTCAGTTCGTTGAAAACAACCATTTTACAGATACAGGAAGTGTGTGCGGGCGATTCTGTTGGCTATGGGCGGATGAGCTATGCCGGTCGTGATTTGCGTATTGCCGTTTTGCCGATTGGCTATGCTGACGGGTTGGATAGACGGTTGAGCAATGGGGTAGGGGAGGGGGTTATTGGCGGTCGCCGTTGTCCGGTCATTGGCAATATCTGTATGGATACCTGCATGGTTGATGTTACTGAAACGGTTGCAAAAGAAGGGGATACGGCAATTATTTTCGGCAAAGAGCTGCCGGTCGTCGAGCTTGCCCGCAAGTCAGGAACCATACCCTATGAAATCCTGACATCTGTTTCGCCCAGAGTAAAAAGGATTTATTATCGGGAATAGACAAGTCAGAACAGCGCTTTACTTGATACCTATGATCTCCTTAAGTATCCAATGTCATTTTCCTGTCCTTATTCCCTTATATTCGGCATTTCCAGCCCATAACCTTTTTTCTTATCTTCGTTTTTAAGTAATATGGCTACGAATACGGCCAGAATACCAAAGCAGCTGAAGATAATCATGGGAAGGGTATAATTGTAGGGTACATCCGGATTGCCTGTCCGGCAATATGTATTAAGTACCCAGCCAATTAACATCGGGACACCCGACAATCCAATATTCTGAACCCAAAATATGGTTGCATAAGCCGTTCCTAATTTATTGTGTGGAATAATTTTAGGCACAGAAGGCCACATGGCAGAAGGGACGAGAGAAAATGCTATGCCTAAAACAATCATAACAAATGCAGCAAACCACCACACATTCAACAAAGGAAGTGCAAAAAGCGCATGAACAACGACTAATAAAAAGGAACCAAAAATCATAATACTCGCTCCTTTCCCTTTTTGATCATACAGTCCTCCAAATAAAGGTGTTAACAGGATGGTGCCGAAAGGAAGTAAGGAAGGTATCGAACCGGCTAATGCTTCGTTGACGCCATATTTATTCATCATTAATGAAGTGGCAAATTTCAGGAACGGAAAAACAGCCGAATAAAAAAGTACACACAATAGGGCAATCAACCAAAATCCTTTGTTCCGGATGACATAGACAATATCGCTTAGGCGGAAAGACTCTTCGGATTCTTCCTCACTTCCTTTTATAGAAGCATCTAATTTACGATCCATCACACAAAAAGCAAGGAAAGCGATTAGTCCGATACAGAGAAGCGCCAGACCAAATAAAACGGGAGTAGATAGCTCATTGAAATATCTGGCAACAGGTACTGTTGATGAAAGTGCCAGAGCTGTTCCAATCCTGGCCATGGCTACCTGCAACCCCATTGCCAAAGCAATTTCTTTGCCCTTAAACCAGCGAGCAATCACTTTTGTTACCGAGATACCGGCAATTTCTACCCCGACTCCAAAAGAGGCAAATCCGACGGATGCAACTAATACTTGCAGCCTGATTCCCCATAAACTTCCTTCCAAAGCGAAAAACGGAGAAACAGCATAATATTTAATGGAACAACCGATCAACATTAAAAAACAGGCTAATGTCCCGGTGAAACGCATGCCTTTTTTGTCGAGGATAATGCCTCCGATTATCAACATAAACAACGTAACATTAAACCATCCGAACGAACTTGTAAATATTCCGTATTCGGTTCCATCCCATCCGAAATTTGTTTCCAGCATGGATTGCAGCGGCGCCATCACATCGGTGATAAAGTAACCGCACATCATGGTAATGGATACAATAGCCAAAACGCTCCAACGCGCTACGGCAGAATCACTCAGTTTTGTTTGAATTACCTGTGTCATAATTTTTCAGTTTTATTTTGTTCATTTTCGATAGTCGGAAATAAAGGAAGCGCGTCTGCTACGACAAATGTACTTCCTCCGATAAATATCAGGTCTGTGGGGGAAGAATCTTTTATTGCCTCCTTAACTGCTTTACTCACTGTGTCATATTGTTTCCCTTGAAGCCGATATTGGCGGGCTTTTGCGGCAAATTGGTGAACGGGCATTGCGCGGCTGACAGATGCCTGGGTGAAATAAAATACAGCATCCTTGGGCATAAGCGCCAATACAGGCTCGATCTCTTTGTCGCTGACCATTCCGGCAACTATGCGAAGGGTTTGATGCTGTTCGGCTTTCTGCTGCAACTGGATAGCTAAACTTTCCCAAGCGCCCGCATTATGTCCTGTATCACATATTATGACCGGCTCAGTATGCAATATTTGCCAACGTCCCATTAAACCGGTTAATTCAGTTACGTTTTCAAAGGCTAATTTTACTGCTTTTGAGGGTATTTTTACCCGCATATTTTCCAGCAGACGTAGAGCCGTCAGTACGGTTTGGGCATTCTGTTTTTGTACCAATCCTTTCAACTCGCCGGTGATTCTGCCATAATCGGCTGAATAAAATATCCATTCGCCGTTTTTCTTTTGTTTGGAGCGCACAAGTGTGTGCGATTCTTCCGCAAAGTAAAGCGGTGATTTCATTGCATTGGCCGTGTCCGTAAAAACCCGACGCACTTCGTCGTTATTGGCGTTACCGACGACTACAGGAATATAAGGTTTGATGATACCTGCTTTTTCGCTTGCAATTTGCGCTAATGAATTTCCTAGATACTGTGTATGGTCGCGACTGATATTTGTAATAATACTTAATACCGGTTCGATGATATTCGTACTGTCTAACCGGCCACCCAAACCTACTTCTATAATGGCAAAATCGACCTTTTTATGGCGG
>Ga0099364_10013879_pt1 | contig 10767 bp, 3 predicted proteins | sample TergutTh196P3_FD_73070 | JGI IMG/M metagenome (GOLD analysis project Ga0099364, IMG submission 73070) | Microcerotermes parvus P3 segment gut microbial communities from Pointe-Noire, Republic of the Congo - Th196 P3 | ecosystem: Host-associated > Arthropoda: Insects > Digestive system > Gut ...
TCCTCCTTCTTTTGGAGAAGTTTTTCTACTACCACAAAATCACCGCCCGTATGCGCCACAAACGGACATTCAATCTTGAAAAGGTCGTTTTCCTTATCTTCAATCCGGGTTGCCGCATTACGAATCCCGTAGTCGGACAGCATCTTCGAAAGTCCGTATAAGTTGTTCTTATGCGGATGCTCGTTGAAGTGTTGATTCGAAAACGATTGGGTATGTTTTACTCCAAGCAATTCCAAAAATGTGACGAATGTATTTGTCGCCTTTCCCATTGTTCAATCCAATTACTACGGTTCGGTTCTGAAAATCAGGGTAAATATCATTCATTCAAAAAAAGTGTGCAAGGAAAAAGTATAAAAGTTGCTGAATGGTATGGTTTTGTATAGTGAACGGTCTATAATTTCCTTTTTATGGCGCGAATTTGTTTTATCACATCGCTTTTTCTTCTTCTTGCAATACGTATTTCTCTTCCGTTTTCCAAATGCAAAAAACATTTCGAGTCGTCAGGTATCACTTGATGAATGTGCATCATGTTAATAATTGAAGAACGATTGCAAACAATAAATGGAGACGGCAATAATTGTCCGATTTTTTCCAGGCTATGGAAAATTTGGATTGGGGTTGATATTGTAGTTTCTATCTTTACGTAAGGATGATCACTAAAGAAACCGATGATATCTTTTAAATGGAACACATACATTTTTGATTTCTCAATGATAGTCATTTTATCCGTACTAAGTATTATTTCCGCCTTGTTCATTTGTCGTTATCCTGCGACAAAAAAGCGTGGGACTCTGTATTCGCTCTCGAGGTCTTAGGATACCATTGCTACAAATAAGTAAGCCCACGCCAAAGGCGTGAGCGCTGGCAACTTACTTTTGTAGCTCAATGAAATTTCCTAAGTTTCGAGAGCAGAAGTAAAAGCTAACGCTTTTCCATCAATTATTTATAATCATTTTGGGGGTTTCAATCTATTTATCAAATTTATGGTTTAATCTATATATTATATCACTTCATCAACGACCCCAGCAAACCGCGTCCTATTTTAAACATCATATTGACGCTTTCGCGTTTGGCTTTTGTTTTTGCCATTTTTGTCATGCTGCCGAACAGGCTGTTGTCTTTGGCGCGTTTCTTTTCGCGTTCCAGGCGTTCGCGTTCGCGCTTTTGCTGTTGGGCGATTTTTTCCTGTTCTTTTTGTTGTTTTTCTTCTTCTTTCCGGCGCGCCAATTCTTCTTTCTCTTGAAACGCTTGTTCCATTCGCGCAGACAGGATTTCGTAGGCCGATTCTCTGTCGATGTTTCGATCATAGACGCCAAAAACCAATGATTTACGCATCATCCGCTCACGCTCTTCGTGTGTGATGGCGCCCGCCTGTCCTTGTGGAGGCAAGATGATGGATCGCTCGACCATCGAAGGGATTCCTTTTTCATCTAAAAAAGAAACCAACGCTTCGCCGACAGCTAATTCCGTAATGGCTTGTTCGGTCTTAAAGGCGGGGTTTTGGCGGAATGTTTTGGCTGCTGTCATCACGGCTTTCTGATCGCGCGGCGTAAAGGCGCGGAGCGCATGCTGTACACGGTTGCCTATCTGGCCTAAAATCGTTTCAGGGATATCTAACGGATTTTGCGTACAGAAATAGACGCCTACTCCTTTGGAACGGATCAAGCGTACCATCTGTTCTATCTTTTCAAGCAGTATCTTGGGGATTTCATTAAAAAGCAGGTGCGCTTCGTCGAAGAAAAAGACTAATTTGGGTTTATCCAAGTCGCCAACTTCGGGCAACTGCTGATACAGATCAGACAATAAAAAGAGTAAAAAAGAAGTATATACCTTCGGCGAATGAATCAGGCGGTCGGCTGCCAGGATATTGATTATGCCACGTCCGCCCTGTGTCTGTATCAAATCGAAAACATCCAATGCGGGTTCGCCGAAAAATTGATCGCCTCCCTGTTCGGCAAGCATCAACAGACCGCGTTGAATAGCCCCGACACTGACAGACGGTATATTGCCGTAGGTTATCGTATATTTTTCGCGTTCGGTATAGACGTGTTCCAGCATTTTACGCAAATCTTTCAGGTCGAGCAGCAATAATCCCTGGTCGTCGGCTATCTTAAATGTCAATGAAAGAAGGCCGCTTTGCGTTTCGTTCAAGTCGAGCAATCTGCTTAACAACAAAGGTCCCATTTCGGAAATTGTTGTCCGCAAAGGATGCCCCTGTACGCCGAAAATATCCCAGAAACAGACAGGGAAACCTTTGTACTCAAATCCTTTCGCTTCAAGGCCATGTTCTTCAACGCTTCGTTGCAAATGCACATTGTTACCGCCTGCTTTGCATACGCCGGCCAGATCGCCTTTGATGTCGGCAACAATCACAGGAATCCCCATGCTGCTGAACGTCTCGGCCAGATTCTGTAAGGTACAGGTCTTTCCCGTACCTGTAGCGCCGGTGATTAAGCCATGTCGGTTGGCCATCTTGGGAAGGAGGGCTATCTCCTTCCCGTCGGCTATGGCTATCAATGCTTTTTGCTGATTGTCAAGCATAATCAATATTCAATGTTTCAAGTTTCTGGTTCCTGGTTTCAAAATTCAATTATTCAATGAATCATATCATAATTCTTAACAACACGCTAAATTGGCGTTATTGTTCATTCATAATGATACTTGCCCTGTTTGCCGCAATCTTGTCAAAATCTTCTTTTGTGCCTACGATCAATCGGTCGAACTCACGCTGACCTGTACCGGCAGGAATCAGGTGTCCACAGATCACATTTTCTTTCAGTCCTTCGAGACGGTCTACTTTGCCGCTGATAGCAGCTTCGTTCAGCACCTTGGTTGTTTCCTGGAAGGATGCGGCCGACATAAAACTGGATGTCTGCAATGCAGCACGGGTGATACCCTGCAAAATCTGGTTGGTTGTTGCGGGAATGGCGTCACGTGCGTCAACTGCCTTTAAGTCGCGACGTTTCAGCATACTGTTTTCATCCCTCAACTTACGGGCTGTGACGATCTGTCCGGCTTTTAAGTTGGGCGAATCGCCCGCCTCCATCACCACTTTTTTACCCCATATCCTGTCGTTTTCGTCCATCACTTCCAACTTATCCACCACTTGTTGTTCTAAGAAACGAGTGTCTCCCGGATCAATGATTTCGACCTTGCGCATCATCTGACGGACAATCACTTCGAAGTGTTTGTCATTGATTTTCACCCCTTGCAGGCGATAGACGTCCTGTACTTCGTTGACGATGTATTCCTGTACGGCTGTAGGGCCGTTGATGGCAAGAATATCGGCAGGTGTGATGGCCCCATCAGAAAGCGGCATACCGGCGCGGACATAGTCGTTTTCCTGTACCAATAATTGTTTGGACAACGGAACCATGTATTTTTTTATCTCGCCCAATTTGGATGTTACTGTTATTTCACGATTCCCGCGTTTTATTTTACCAAACCCTATTTCACCATCAATCTCGGCAACGACGGCAGGATTCGACGGATTGCGTGCTTCGAACAATTCGGTCACACGCGGCAAGCCTCCGGTGATATCGCCTGTTTTACCTACGGCACGGGGGATTTTCACGATAACTTCACCCATTTTAACCTCGTCGCCTTCTTCTTTGACCACATGCGATCCCAACGGGAAGGAATAGGTTTTCAGCGGCCTGTTCTTGCGGTCCATGATATAGGCGGCAGGGATTTTTGTCTTATCTTTCGATTCAATGATAATCTTTTCTTTCAAACCTGTCGTTTCGTCGCTTTCAATTTTATACGTAATATTTTCGACCATATTTTCAAAAGAAAGAATACCTGTCGCTTCCGAAACAATCACCGCATTAAACGGATCCCATTCGATCACGGTGTCTCCTTTCTTTACGGCGTCGCCGTTTTGATAATAAAGTTTTGAACCGTAGGGGATATTATGCGTATGTAATACGATTTTGGTATGCGGATCCACAATACGGAGTTCTGCCAGACGGCTTACTACGACTTTGCAATCTTCGCCCTCCAAATCTACCGTCCGAAGTTCTTCCATCTCGACGATACCGTCAAATTTGGTAGCCAAACTGCTTTCGGTTGCAATGTTGGAAGCAATACCTCCAACATGGAATGTTCGCAACGTTAATTGTGTTCCCGGCTCGCCGATAGATTGCGCGGCTGTAACGCCAACCACTTCACCTTTTTGAACCATCTGGCCTGTGGCTAAGTTTCGTCCGTAACATTTGGCACAAACTCCTTTTTTCGACTCACACGTCAGTACCGAACGAATTTCTACATTCTCAATCGGGGAGGTCTGTATGATTTTTGCCGCTTCTTCGCGTATTTCTTCTCCGGCTGCCACTAATATTTTCCCTGTATTCGGATGAATGATATCATGTACGGATACGCGTCCCAAGATACGTTCGTACAAGGACGCGATGATTTCTTCGTTGTTTTTTAATTCCGTACAAATCAAACCGCGTAATGTGCCGCAATCTTCTTCATTGATAATCACATCATGGGATACGTCTACGAGACGACGCGTCAAATATCCTGCATCGGCGGTTTTCAGTGCAGTATCAGCCAGGCCTTTACGGGCGCCGTGGGTAGAAATAAAATACTCCAACACAGACAATCCTTCTTTGAAGTTCGACAAAATCGGGTTTTCAATCGTTTGTCCCCCATCCGTAGCGCTCTTTTGTGGTTTGGCCATCAATCCGCGCATCCCTGACAACTGACGAATCTGCTCTTTCGATCCGCGGGCGCCTGAATCCATCATCATATAGATCGAATTGAAACCTCCGTTGTCCTTCGACAATTGATTAATCAACGTAGTTGACAGTTTATTGTTTACATGGGTCCAGGTATCAATAATCTGGTTATAACGTTCGTTGTAGGTTATTAATCCCATGCTATAATTTCCGGTGATCTGTTCTACTTCGTCGTAACCTTCTTTCACGAATGTTTCTTTTTCGGAGGGGACTAACACATCTGCTAAGTTAAATGACAAACCGCCCTTGAATGCCATGTAATATCCCAGATCTTTGATTTCATCGAGGAACTGTGCAGTCCGCGCAACACCGCATTTTTTAATGACGTCACCGATAATATCACGAAGCGTCTTTTTACCCCACACTTCATTGATAAATTTAACCTCTTTGGGCACACACTCGTTCACCATCAAACGACCTACCGAAGTTTGATAAGGTGTTTTCCTTATGATTCCCTTTTTTTCGACGATAGGTTTGCCTTTATCATCCAAATCCGTGATATACACCGTAATCGGCGCATGCAAATCAACTTTCTTTTCATTATAGGCAATCGTTGCTTCCTCCGGCCCGTAGAAGACAAAACCTTCACCCCGCGCTCCCGGACGGAGTTTGGTGATATAATACAGTCCAAGTACCATATCCTGGGAAGGAACCGTGATCGGGAATCCATTCGCAGGATTCAGTATATTGTGGGACGAAAGCATCAGCATTTGGGCTTCTAAGATGGCTTCATTTCCCAAAGGCAGGTGTACAGCCATTTGGTCGCCATCAAAGTCGGCGTTGAATGCCGTACACGACAGGGGATGCAATTGGATCGCCTTGCCTTCGATCAGTTTGGGTTGAAATGCCTGAATACCCAGACGGTGTAATGTCGGGGCGCGGTTTAATAACACAGGATGTCCTTTCATCACATACTCAAGGATATCCCATACGACAGGCTCTTTCCTTTCGACAATCTTCTTGCCCGATTTCACTGTTTTTACAATACCACGTTCAACCAACTTGCGTATAATGAACGGTTTATATAGTTCTGCGGCCATTTCTTTCGGCAAGCCACACTCGTGCATTTTCAATTCGGGACCTACGACGATGACCGAACGGGCGGAATAGTCCACGCGTTTACCTAACAGATTCTGACGGAAACGTCCCTGTTTTCCTTTCAAACTGTCGGAAAGCGACTTCAACAGTCGATTGGCGTCAGTCTTTACGGCGCTTGATTTGCGGGAATTGTCGAACAATGAATCGACGGCTTCCTGTAACATACGTTTTTCGTTGCGCAGGATGACTTCGGGCGCCTTGATATCAATCAATCGCTTGAGTCGGTTGTTGCGAATGATCACACGTCGGTATAAATCGTTCAGGTCGGAAGTAGCAAAGCGGCCGCCATCCAACGGAACCAACGGTCGCAGTTCGGGCGGAATCACAGGAACTACTTTGACGACCATCCATTCCGGACGGTTCCTGCCTTTGGACGCACGGAACGCCTCAACCACCTGTAGTCGTTTCAAGGCCTCATTCTTACGTTGTTGGGATGTGTCTGTCGTCGCATGATGGCGCAGATCGTAAGACAGTGCATCCAGATCCAAACGCGCCAACAATTCGTGCACCGCTTCGGCTCCGATCTTAGCAATAAATTTATTGGGATCGGTATCTTCCAACATTTGATTTTCTTTCGGCAGATTATCAACAATTTGCAGATATTCTTCCTCCAACAATAAATCAAGTGGCGCTACGGAATCAACACATCCGGGCTGAATCACTACATACCGCTCGTAATAGATAACCGAATCCAATTTCTTAGTAGGTAATCCCAGCAAATAACCTATCTTGTTGGGAAGCGTACGGAAATACCAGATATGTGCCACAGGAACGACCAAATGGATATGTCCGACACGTTCGCGACGAACTTTCTTTTCGGTTACTTCGACACCGCAACGGTCGCAGACAATACCCTTATAGCGTATTCGTTTATATTTACCACAATAACATTCGTAGTTTTTTACCGGCCCGAAGATGCGTTCACAGAATAATCCGTCGCGTTCGGGTTTATAGGTACGATAATTGATCGTTTCCGGTTTTAACACCTCACCGCTGGAATTCTCAAGAATTTCTTCGGGAGAAGCTAATCCGATACTTATCTTTGTGAAGATACTCTTTATCTTGTTTTCTTTTCTAAAAGCCATATCGATTCGTGTTTTATTTAAATCTTTAAATTTTTAAATCTTTAAATTCCATTGCTAATCTAATGTAAGGCTTAGTCCAAGCCCCCTTAACTCATGAAGCAATACATTCAACGACTCAGGGATTCCCGGTATTGGCATTGGATCTCCTTTTACGATAGACTCATAAGCCTTTGAACGTCCTACCACATCATCCGATTTGATTGTTAATATTTCCTGCAAGATATGTGCTGCTCCAAATGCCTCTAAAGCCCAAACTTCCATTTCCCCGAAACGCTGACCTCCAAACTGTGCTTTACCGCCTAACGGTTGCTGTGTGATCAACGAGTACGGGCCAATCGAACGGGCGTGCATCTTATCATCGACCATGTGCCCAAGTTTCAGAAAATAGGTTACGCCCACAGTGGCCGGTTGATCGAATTTTTCTCCCGTCCCTCCATCATACAGGTAAGTCTTGCCATATCTCGGCAAGTCTGCCTTATCTGTCCATGTGTTCAAATCATCAATAGAAGCGCCGTCGAAAATCGGAGTCGCAAATTTAACATTCAGTGTCTTGCCTGCCCATCCTAATACCGCTTCAAATATCTGCCCAAGGTTCATACGGGAAGGAACTCCCAACGGATTCAAACAAATATCAACAGGAGTGCCGTCTTCTAAGAAAGGCATATCTTCTTCACGGACAATTTTCGATACAATCCCTTTATTTCCATGTCGTCCGGCCATCTTATCGCCTACCTGTATCTTCCGTTTCTTGGCAATATATACTTTGGCTATCTGAACAATACCTGTCGGTAGTTCATCGCCTATGGTGATATCGAATTTCTTGCGCCGTAGTTCTGCATCTAATTCCTTGTATTTCTTTAAATAATTTACAATCAACTGTTTGATCATATCATTTTTCTGCGGATCAATTGTCCATTTGCCGAACTGCACAGAATTATAGTCCAAGTCCTCCAGATTTTTACGCGTAAATTTTGCGCCTTTGGAAATCACATCCGTGTTCAGATAATCTTTTACGCCTTGCGATACTTTTCCGGTAGTCAAAATCAAAAGTTTATCGACCAACAAATTTTTCAGTTTGCTTATTTTATTTTCAAACTCTTCATCTAATTTAGGCAACGATGCTTTATCCGTTAATCGCGATGTGCGCTTTTTAATATTTTTGCAGAATAAACTTGTATCAACTACAACGCCACGTAACGACGGCGTAGCTTTCAGTGAAGCATCTTTTACATCACCGGCTTTATCGCCGAAAATAGCGCGTAATAATTTTTCTTCGGGCGAAGGATCCGATTCTCCTTTCGGCGTAATCTTACCAATCAAAATATCGCCCGGCTCTACATGAGCGCCAATCCGGATAATTCCGCGTTCGTCCAAGTTTTTAATGGCGTCTTCACTCACATTCGGGATGTCGGACGTCAATTCTTCCATACCCCGTTTCGTTTCGCGGACTTCTAATATATATTCATCTACATGTACCGATGTAAAGAGGTCGTCGCGAACCAATTTTTCATTCAACACAATTGCATCTTCATAATTATAGCCTTTCCAGGGCATATAAGCGACCATTACATTGCGTCCCAATGCCAATTCCCCGTTTTGAATGGAATAGCCTTCTGTCAAGATATCTCCTGCTTTGACACGCTGGCCTTTCCTGCAAATTGGACGCAGATCGACCGTTGTACTTTGATTTGTTTTGCGCCATTTCGGAACGATATGTGTTTTCTCCGAATCTTCAAAACTCACAAATTCTTCGTCTTCTGTCCGGTCATATTTAATTTTGATACACGTAGAATCCACATAAATGATTTCTCCATCGCCTTCGGCAATAATCTGTGTGCGGGAATCCCGTGCAACATGCGATTCGATACCTGTACCGACAATCGGTGTTTCCGTACGAACCAAAGGAACAGCCTGGCGCATCATGTTCGACCCCATCAAAGCGCGGTTTGCATCATTATGTTCCAGAAATGGAATCAATGAGGCGGCGATTGATGCAATCTGGGTGGGCGAAACGTCCATCAAATGCACTTCTTTTGGATCCACCACAGGGAAGTCGGCTTCGTACCTTGATTTCACTTTATCCTGGATGAAACGGCCTTTGTTATCCAATGGCGCATTTCCTTGTGCAACAATCTTTTCTTCTTCTTCTTCGGCCGTATAATATTCCAACGCTTCGGGTGAAAAATTAACTTGTCCGTTTTCAACTTTCCGGTAAGGCGTTGAGATAAATCCTAATTCGTTGATTTTGGCATACACACACAGGGAAGAAATCAGACCGATGTTCGGGCCTTCGGGTGTTTCAATCGGACAAAGGCGTCCGTAATGGGTATAATGCACGTCGCGCACCTCGAATCCTGCCCGTTCACGCGACAATCCGCCGGGGCCTAAAGCCGACAAACGACGTTTGTGGGTGAGTTCGGCCAATGGATTGGTCTGATCCATAAACTGCGATAACGCATTCGTCCCGAAAAACGAATTGACGACGGATGAGATCGTTTTTGCATTAATCAGGTCAATCGGCGTAAACACTTCATTGTCACGCACGTTCATTCGTTCGCGTACCGTACGAGACATCCGGGCTAATCCCAATCCAAACTGATTGTATAATTGTTCTCCCACCGTTCTGACACGGCGATTACTTAAATGGTCGATATCATCCACATCTGCTTTTGAGTTGATCAACTCTATCAAATACTTGATGATCTCAATTATATCTTCTTTCGTTAAGACTTTTACCTCTTCACTGATTTTCAGATTTAGTTTCCTGTTGATACGGAAACGCCCGACATCGCCTAAGTCGTATCTTTTTTCTGAAAAGAACAGGTTGTTAATCACTTCACGCGCACTCATTTCGTCGGCGGGTTCGGCATTTCTCAACTGGCGGTAGATATAGAGTACGGCTTCTTTTTCGGAGTTGCTCGAATCTTTCTGCAACGTATTATAAATGATTGCATAATCGGCCAGATTCTGGTCTTCGCGATGCAACAGAATATTCTCGGTGCCCGATTCGATGATTTTATCAATATTATCGGCATCCAATACGGATTCCCGATCAATTACCACATCATTTCGTTCGATGGACACCACTTCGCCGGTGTCTTCATCGACAAAATCCTCCATCCATGTTCTCAGTACACGGGCGGCTAATCTGCGGTCAATATATTTCTTTAAATTAGCTTTCGAGACTTTCACCTCTTCGGCTAAGTTAAAGATTTCAAGGATGTTTTTGTCGCTTTCAAAACCGATGGCACGCAGCAGTGTAGTGACCGGCAGTTTTTTCTTGCGGTCGATATACGCATACATCACGTTGTTGATATCCGTAGCAAATTCAATCCACGAACCTTTAAACGGGATGATACGGGCAGAATACAGCTTGGTGCCGTTGGCATGGATGCTTTGTCCGAAAAATACGCCCGGCGAACGATGTAACTGCGACACCACCACCCGTTCGGCTCCGTTGATCACGAATGTGCCTTTTTCCGTCATATACGGAATCGGACCTAAATAGACATCCTGTATGACGGTAGCAAAGTCTTCGTGTTCAGGATCAGTACAATACAATTTTAATTTCGCTTTCAACGGAACGCTATACGTCAGACCACGGGCAATACACTCACCGATCGTATAACGGGGCGGATCAATGTAGTAATCTAAAAATTCCAGTACGAAATTATTTCGCGTATCTGTGATAGGAAAATTTTCAGCAAAGACTTTGTATAACCCTTCTTTTTTTCTTTTTTCGGGTGGCGTATCTAATTGGAGAAAGTCTTGAAATGACTTCAGTTGTACTTCGAGAAAATCCGGATAGGGAAGAAAATTTTTTATCGAAGCAAAATTAATTC
>Ga0099364_10013880_pt1 | contig 10767 bp, 7 predicted proteins | sample TergutTh196P3_FD_73070 | JGI IMG/M metagenome (GOLD analysis project Ga0099364, IMG submission 73070) | Microcerotermes parvus P3 segment gut microbial communities from Pointe-Noire, Republic of the Congo - Th196 P3 | ecosystem: Host-associated > Arthropoda: Insects > Digestive system > Gut ...
GAAATCGCTCTTGTCTTCGAGGGTTTCGATAGTCCGCCCGTCGCGAATTATAGTGATGCGGTCGGCCACCTGGGATATCTCGGACAGTTTGTGCGAGATCAGGATGGACGTCACTCCCTGCGATTTGAGTTGAAGGAGCAGCTCCAAAAGTTTTTGGCTGTCGTTTTCGTTTAACGACGCCGTCGGTTCGTCCAGGATCAGCAGGCGCACGTTTTTGGCCAGCGCCTTGGCGATTTCCGTCAACTGCTGTTTGCCGACGCCGATGTCCCTGACAAGCGTGTGGGAAGATTCGTTCAGCCCGACGGTTTTCAAAAATTCGTCGGCGCGCGCGTAGGTTTCATCCCAGTTGAGGTTGAAAAACCAACCACGTTCGTTGCCGAGAAACATGTTCTCAGCTATGCTCATGTAGGGCACGAGAGCCAGCTCCTGATGTACTATCACTATTCCTTTTTTCTCGCTGTCCCGGATGGTCGAGAATTTACATGACGCGCCGTCGTAAACTATCTCGCCTTCGTAAGTTCCGTAGGGGTAAATTCCAGACAGTATGTTCATCAAGGTGGACTTGCCCGCGCCGTTTTCACCGATAAGCGCGTGTATTTCCCCTTCTTCGACGTCCATACTCACACCGTCGAGGGCGCGCACTCCCGGGAATTCCTTGACTATTCCTTTAAGCTGCAGCAAGGTCTCTTTCAAAAGCCATCCCCCCTATACCAAACAGGCGGATGGAAAATTCCACCCGCCTGTGTAAAGACCGTATGGTTCAGCGATTTATCTGAGCTGATCCTCCGTGTAGTAGCCGCTGTCGATAAGAAGCTCCCTGTAGTTGTCAATGGTGGCGAACACGGGGTCGCACAGGAAGGAAGGGATTATCCCGGAGCCGTTGTCGTAGGTGGTGGTGTCGTTCACTTCCGGCTGTTCGCCCTTCAGGATGGCGTCCACCATCTTGACCACCTGAGCCGCCAGGGTGCGGGTGTCCTTGAATATGGACATGCTTTGCGTGCCGGCCAGGATGTTCTTCATAGAGGTTACGTCGCAGTCCTGCCCTGTCAGGATGGGGAAATTCTCCGCCGTGTAGCCCGCGCCCACCAACGCGTTGGTAATGCCGTTGGCCAGCGAGTCGTTGGAGGAGTAGACGACGTGAAGCGGCGTACCGTCAGGGCCGTAGCCGTTGGCGGTGATCAGGTTTTCCATGCGCTCCTGAGCCCTGGGCGTACTCCAACCCAGCGTGGCTACCTGGTCCCTCGTCGCCTGTCCGGACTTGACGACCAGCTTGCCACTGTCGATGTAGGGCTGGAGAATGGAAATAGCGCCGCCGAAGAAGAAGTTAATGTTGTTGTCGCCGGGGTCGCCGGTGAACAGCTCAATGTTGAACGGGCCTGCCTCGGTGTCGAGCTTGAGCTGATCGCGGATGAACTCGCCCTGCAGCGTCCCGACCTTAAAATTGTCGAACGTGGCGTAGTAGGAAACCGCGTCGGTGTCCATGAGCAGGCGGTCGTAAGCTACGATGGGTATCCCCTGGGCTTTGGCGTCCTCCAGAGCCGTGGCAAGAGCTCTTCCGTCAATAGCGGCAATAATCAGCACCTTGCTGCCGCCATTGATCATGTTTTCAATCTGAGCAAGCTGAACGGGGACTTCGTTCTCACCGGCGTACTGCAAGTCCACCTCATAACCGGCGGCCTCGAACATGGCCTTCATGTTGGCGCCGTCCTGATTCCAGCGCTGCAGGCTCTGAGTAGGCATGGATATGCCGACTTTAGCCGCCGCGAAAGCCGCCCCGGAAAACCCCGCGCAAGCAAATAACACAAAGACAAGCAAACCTGCCACTACCACGGAAAACAACTTTCTCATTCTTTCCCCACGTCCTTTTCCAATATTTGAGACATTGCGTCTCTTTCCTAAGTCTATTATCAGTCTAAACGCTTGTCAATATACAGTGTGCTTCGACATCCCACGTTATACCCATAAAACCGTTTATAATGGTGTAAGCTGAAATCGGGAAAGAGAGAATCGTCATGTTCGCCAAAATGTCGCAGGATACCAAACTCCTTGTAAATATTTTTTTACCTTTTTTCCTTATATATTCTGTCCAGCATGTATACCTGATATACGGGAACCTGCTTCAAAGCTACGAAATTTCGCACGAGGCGACGGGGTGGATCCTCGGCGTTTACTTTCTGGCCGCTATGCTGGTTCGTCCGCTGGGCGGGTGGCTGCTTGAAAATTTCGGTATCCGCAGGACGCTTGTCTGGAGCGGAATGCTCAGCTTCATTGGGTGCTCGCTTTTCTTTTTCAAACAATCGGTTTTTCCGCTTTTCATCGGAAGGGCTATTAGCGGCGCAGGCTTCGGCATCTACACCACAGGGCTTTTTTCTCATCAAGCCCTCTGCGTGTCCGAAAAAATGCGCGGAGCTATGTTCTCGCTCCTGGTGGTCGGCGGAATCCTTCCCATAAGCACCGTGACGCCGCTGGGAGAGTGGCTCCTGCTCGGCTCGCGGGAGACGCTGTATCTGGCGATAGGCCCCGCTTTGAGCGCGGCCTGCTGTTTTCTGGGGGGAAGGGTGAACGTGGCGGCAGCGGGAGAAACACGCGGCGGCGGTGAAAAATCCTGGGGAACCTACGGGGTGCTCTTTTCTTCGCGCCCCTTTCTGTTTCTGGTCTTTACAGGCACAACCATCGCGCTTGTGGACGCGTTCATAGTCAATATTTCTTTGCTCGCCCTTGAAAAGGGGCTTGCGGCGTCGTATTTTCTCGTAAGCCTTTCCATAAGCGCGGTGGTGGTGCGTCTGGCCGGTTCGCCGCTCCAGAACACGCTTCCGCGCGTCGCGCTGCTCGCCCCGTGCGGTATCCTTATGTCCTGCTCCATGATCCTGGCGTCGTTCTTTCCGGCGAGCGGCGTTTTCGTCGCGGCCGGAATTCTTTTCGGCGTGGGGATAGGAGCGGGATGGCCGATGTACCACGCGCTCATCGGCGACCTTCTCGACCCGCCGCTGTTCCCGAAGGGAACCGCGACGGCGCTTCTCCTCTACGACGCCGGATATTTCGTGACGCCTCTCACAGTCGGTTACTTTTTGCCCCGCTTCGGAACGTCCGGGACGTTCATGGCGATTTCTCTGGCGGCGGGCGGCGCTCTTGTGTTCATCGAGGTCTTTTATTGGCTTCCCCTTTACTGGAAATCACGCGCCCCGCGCCCCTAAGGCTCTGCTTCCCCGCCACACCGGCGTGCCCGGTAAATTTACTTCTTTTTTGAACCCTGGCGGTGTTTTTTTTCTTTTCCGGCGGCGTCGGAAGTCTCTGAGCGGTCTGCCGCCTGCGACATCAGGGGGGAGTTCCACCCGGAGCCTTTTTTTATCATGAACTGCTGTGAGTCGAACAGCGGCTCTTTATTTCCTGGAACAAAGCGCTCGTACGTTCCGTCGCTTTTCATCACGCGGAGCTTTACGTTGTCGCTCATGTGGAGGAGCATTATGTCCTCCAGAATTACCTTTCTCATGGCGGCGTCCTGAATTGGGACAAGCACCTCTATGCGCCGGTCAAGGTTCCTCGGCATCAGGTCGGAGCTGCCGATGAACATCTCGCCCTCCCCCCCCGCGCCAAAATAGTAAATGCGCGTGTGCTCAAGAAATTTCCCCACCAGCGAGGACACGACGATATTATCGCTCACTCCGGGAAGCCCCGGACGCAGGCAGCATATCCCGCGCACCTGCAAGCGCACGTTAAGCCCCTCTTGAGACGCCCGGTAAAGGGCCTTGATACAGGCTTGATCCACCAGATGGTTGAGTTTGAAGAAAATTTCTCCGTTGCCGCGTTCCCTATGGAGGCGTATTTCCCGCTCTATTCGCTCTACGATACCGCTTCTCGTTGAAACCGGCGAGACGAGAAGCCGATTGTAACTTTCCTTACGCATAAACCCGGTCATATAGTTGAAAAGATCCGTAACGTCGGCGCAGATTTCCCTGTTGGCGGTAAAAAGCCCGAGGTCGGTGTAGACCTTGGCCGTGGCCGGGTTGTAATTGCCGGTTCCGATGTGGACGTAGCGTTTTATCTCACCGTCTTCACTGCGCAGCACCAGACACAGCTTGGCGTGTATTTTCATCCCCATCAGGCCGTAGACTACGTGGACTCCTTCGTTTTCAAGCGTGTCGGCCCATTTGATATTGCGCTCCTCGTCGAAGCGGGCCTTGAGCTCCACAACGGTCGTGACCTGTTTGCCGTTGCGCCTGGCGGCTATAAGCGCGTCGACTATGAGAGATTCGTTTCCCACTCTGTAAAGAGTCTGCTTGATCGCCACGACGTTGGGGTCTTCCGCGGCGCGGCGCAGGAAATCCAGCACCGGCACAAAGCTGTCGTAGGGATGATAAAGGAGCAGGTCGCTTTTCTTGAGCATGGAGTAAAGGACTATATTGGTTTCGCCGAACGGCACAGGCACGCGCGGAGTGTAGGGCGCGTCCTTCAGATCCGGGCGCTCCACCCGGCAGAGGTCCATCAGGTCGGCGCAGCACAGAGGCCCCTTGACCTTGTATATCTGGAAAGGCAGAATAGACAATCTCTTAACCAGAAATTTGAGTAAAGAAGGAGGAGCGCCGTGGGAGATTTCGAGCCGCACTACCTTGCCGAAGCGCCTTTGATCCACAAGGTCGCGCATGGCCTCCAGCATATCGTCGGCTTCATCCGCATCTATATCCAGGTCCGTGTCACGCGTTATGCGGAACGTAGTCGCCGCCACAACCTGATAGCCCGGGAAAAGCGAGTCCAGGTTACGGTGTATGACGTCCTCCAGGAACAGAATGTCGTTGTTGTTGACGTCCGCTGAAAAGCCGAGCGACGCGTATGTTTTCGCCTCCTTGTTACGAGGGATGAACAGAAAGCGGCTAAAATTTTTGGGTATCTTGAGGCGCGCGAAACACAACTCTCCCTCGGGCGTGCGCAGCTCCACCATTATGTTGAGCGCTTCGTTGGATATTATGGGAAACGGGCGGTTCAAATCAATGGCCTGTGGCGTAAGGATCGGGTAAATTTCCGTGCGGTAATACCCTTCGAGAAATTTTTTGTGCTTTTCTTCCAGAGCGTCGTACTCCACTATTCGCACGCCGCAGTTGAACAAAAGCGGTCTCAGCGTCTTATTCCAGTAAGTTTGGGCTATATTGGTCAAGGGAACGATCTCGCGCCGTATCGCGGCTAAAACTTGGGCCGGGGTCATCTTGTCGGGCGCAGAACTGTACACGCCGCTTACGTACTGCTTATAGACGTTGGCGACGCGCACTTCAAAAAACTCGTCGAGGTTGTTGTAAAAGATAGAAAGAAACTTGAGCTGTTCGAGCGGCGGGTTGGATGGATCCATAGCCTCGTCCAGAACCTTTTTGTTGAAAGCTATCCAGCTCAGTTCACGGTTGAAGTAAAATTCCGCCTCGTCCAGACCTTCGTAAGAAATTACCGCCTCAACCTTCTCGTTCTCTTCCTTTTGGGGTTTGACTTGGGGCACGTCTTTCTCTCCATTTCCGAAAAATTTTGACAGTTAAAGGAGGAACGCCCAGGCGTGCACCTCCGTATGGTTGTGATATAATTTAAGCCGCCGGGGGAGGCGTGGCGGTCTTTTGGGGCTGCCCAGTGAGGGGTTGAGCCTCACCAGGACTTAAGCCCGGCGAGCGTTAAAAGAGCGCGAGAATCAGCCGTATCAGTTCGGCCAAGGCTAGCAAAAGCTGTGTGACGGCTAACGCTAGCCTTATTTTTTCTTCCATGCTCTCACCTCCCCTCTTTCAAAGGTGACAGCCACTCCGATACTCTGGAGTCCTCCCTTACGACTAGTTTAACAGATTCCAAAGTAAACTTTCCAGCATCTGAGAATTCCCAATAAAAGCCCCCCTGTAAAACGATAGCCCTTAGTGGTAGCGTAGACCCATATAACAGACTATAATGCCAGTGGAGGGGTTGTTAACTTGTAAGTTAACATAATGTATAGGGGGAGCGCCCTTTGTACGATGTTATCTTCTACAACGACAGGCGTGGTGAAGAACCGACGTTCAGGTGGATTGCTTTTGCCGTGTTACTGATAATCGACAGGGCGGCGAAGTTATCGGCTGTTTTCTACCTGCATGAAACGATTGCGCAGCTCAACGCGCGCTTCTTCTCTTTGTCGCTTCACTATAACAGGGGCCTTTCGTTTTCTCTGTTGAATAATTCCCCTTCGGCCGGCCTGGCGGTGTCGATTTTGGGAACAATGGCGCTGGGGGTTATATGCCTTAAAGATAAGTCGGTTCGCGCCTCTACGGGCGTTCTTTTCCTTTGGGCCGGGGCCGCAGGCAACCTTACGGACAGGCTGCTATATGGGTACGTTATAGATTGGTTTTACGTCGGAGTTTATATAAATTTTGCGGATATTTGGCTTTGCGCGGGGTGTTTGATGATTTTTTCCCGATACGCTAAGGAAGTGTTTTGAGGAGGTGTGTGTTAAATGTTTAAGTTTATACGTTTGGCATTGGCTGTTACGCTTATGCTCGCAATGGTCAATGCCGCGCCTGCCGGGCAGGTAACGGAAAGTACCGATTCCGGCAAGGCTGGGGAGATGCGCCGGGTGGTGGAAGCGGCTGTTTCCGGCTCCACGGTTACTTTCGCCCCAGGCGTTCATCCGGTTTTGACCGGCGGCGACGCCGTCAATGTGAAGGCCGGCGGAATAAGCATCAAAGGCAATCTGCCCGAGACCGTCATTGCCCGCGCTCCAGCCTCCGCCCATCCGGTTTTGTTTATGGACATGGCGGGTAGTGACAATGGGCTGTCGCTTGAAAATTTGGCCTTCCAAAACATCGAGAGGCAGGTTGGCAGCGTCGGAACCCCTGGCGGGGGGATTATCGGCACGGTCAACACCTCCAATGGCTTGGGGGCCGCGCTCGGCAATGTGCTCAACAGCCGTTTTGACGGTAACGTGATAACGCTGGGGAATTTCCTGCACGGCGGCGGTATGCTGGGGACTCATTCCACTTCCGGCCCGTCTTCCGTCGGCGACGTTGACGCGTCGTTCTCGAACAACCGGGTTGCGCTCACCAATACGGACGTCACGAGCGACAGCTCGTCCGGTAAAATCTGGGGCGGCGGCCTTATCGGCGCTTACGCGGAAAATCCGCGGTCGCCCTCTATCGGCAATATAAAGGGAGAGTTTATCGGTAATACTGTCAGCGCCGGGACATACATCAACGGCGGCGGCCTGGCGGGCGCTTTTGTCGGAATCTTGCCCCTGATTTCCAACGACCTTCATACAGCGAGGATTGGTGACGTCAGCGCGGATTTTATCAACAACCGCGTGACTGTCAATACTAATTTGAGCGGCGGAGGGCTTGTGGGAAGTTGGGCGTGGATGGGTTCGGTCGAGATTGGCGGCGTCAGCGGAACCTTCGAGGATAATACCGTCACGACCGGCAGCAGTTATATGCGCGGCGGCGGCATAGTCGGGCTGCGCTCGTATCAGGGAGAGTCCGTTTTAGGCAAGGTGAGCGCCTCGTTTCTCAATAACGAGATTATCGTTGCCGCTTCGTTGGGGGGCGGAGGGATAATCGGCCTGTACTCGGCCGCGACCTTATCGGGAATTCGTGAGCTGGACAAAACGTCAACCATTGCCGGAATCGACGGAGCGGGTTTTATCGGCAACACGACCAGAGTGGGCAGGCCCGACGGGCGAAGCGTCTACGCCCTGGGCGGGGTGGCGGCGGTCAGCGGGTTGAATCGGGAACTTGTCGTAAATAATACGATATTCAGGGACAATAAATTGTATATAACCGGGCAAAACGTTTGGGATGTTGGCGGCGGCGCTTTTTATATCGGCACGGACAGGGACAGCGCCAACCCTGACGGCCATGTTCTGACCCTTACCGCTTCGGACGGCATGGTCACCGAATTTCGTAACAACAGCCTGCAAATAACGGAAAACAACAGCGTCACATCGCGCCTTAACTCCATAACCTTCAGCCGGGAATGGGACGACGTCAATATCGGCGAGAGTAAAGGCATACTGGACAGCAAGGCGGACGCGCGCCTGAACGTCAGCCCCAGGACAGGCGGCCGGGTTTTGCTGCCGGACCCCGTTAAGGTCGATATGAACAACGGCAGGTCCTTTACAATGAACGTCAACGGCGGCGGATATTTTTTATGGGGCGGCCGGAATGAACTTTTTGCGGATAAAAGCGCACTGAATTTTGAGGCCGGCGTTACCGAGCTGGCGCCGGACTTTCAGGCGCTGGGAAAACCTGCCGCCGGCAATTTCAGCGTCGTCATCGACGGGATACGTCATCTTCGTATAGATACCACCGGCAGGGCGGCGGACATGCCGATGTTTCATCAGCCGGACAGTTTTACCGTCACCGGAACTCCCTTGCTGGAAGGTGTGCATTACGGCCCCGACTTCGCCGCAGGCAAGGAATGGCTTATTACAGACCGGCGGCATGGCGTCGGCGCGGAGGATTTTACCATGTCTCAGAACGGACGGTATAGAACCTCCGTGCGCGTCGAAGGAGACAAACTGTTCCTGCGCGTCGATAAAGCCGGCGGCGGCGGGTGTGACACAGGCGCGGGAGCGCTTGCGCTGGCATTGCTCGGAGGCGCGGTTGTCCTGCGTAATATGTTTGCAAAATAGTGATACAAAAACCGGCGGACGGTAAAACTCCGTCCGCCTCATTTAATCGTTTCAGCGGCAAGGCGAGTTCGTACCTGTTCCACAGTAAGGGCGCGGGAAGGGTCGGCGGACAGCTCATCGTAGGATGCGCCGACTTGGTTATTAAGCCAATCTTCAATAATTCGATCACGCGCCAAAAGAACGCGCAACCCGTCGCGAATCATTTCGCTTTCACTGGCGTATTCGCCGAATCGCCGCTGCGGCCCAAAGCAGCAATATCGGAAGCGCGAGCGCCCCTGTCGCGGTGCATCCGCTACTGTCGCCGTCGTCGTTTATCTTAACTACATACGGCGGTTTCCAGGAGAAATCCAGGACAGAAAGTTCCGGCAAATATATCCTCATAGTCAATAGGAAAATCCCTTCAGGAACCAGCAGCCAGTTAGGCTCCAAATTCCTTTGACCCATCCGGGTTATGTAGCCAGCTCAACATCGCTGAGTCCTATGTCCATATATCTTTATAGATCTCTCAAGCATAGTCGTTTTCACGTCCAAGGCGCGGGCATGGCTCACTTAATGCGCTCAGTACCAATCGCTCTTACTCTTCATGAATATTTTTATAGGGCATAACATCGTTGACCCACCATGCTGCTCCTAAATTAAGGCATTTTATGCAACATTGCTGACTACGCTTTGCCTCCAGGATTTCCGGCAATGACATGTCCAGAAAATGCCCAAGGGAGTAATTTGGATGCCCTCTCGGAACAACGCAACATGTCAATAATTGTCCCGTTTCGTCTATTACTAAGTTATTAAATTGAGGACATCTATAATTTTGGGGTGCCTGGGCGATGTGATCTTTCACATAAAAAAGTTCCAGCTCTTGCGTAGCCTGTTCTTTAATATCTGTGGGCAGTGATTGCTCCAGATACGCTAAACTTCTTTCCCAATCATTGAAATAAGCGTAATATGGAAAGAAATCGATCGAATTAGCGGAACAAAATGCACGGGCTTCGCTTATGTCGGTATGATTAAATTTGTAGACGTGAAAAACCATCGTTCTAGGCGCTTTTATCTTCATTCGGTCAAAAGTTTTACACCACTGCTGAATATTTTTCAAAACGGAAATCACGTCAAAACCGTGAATACGTCCATAAGTCTCCTGGGTCATGCCTGAAACTGAAAAATGTACATACCCAATATTCCTCAAAGCACACTCTGATAACTCCACATATCTTGAAGCGTTCGTACTAATTCCTACTTTAAAATGATATTGCCCCGCTATTTCACATAAATCCGACAAATGTGGATTTAAGACAGGTTCGCCCCAGCTATAGAGTGCCAAAGTGCTCCTTGGGAGAATCATTTTTTCGTTAGAAATACGTTTTATAATTTTTGAGAACAAATCAGGGGTCATAAAAAATTGAGAGCGTTCCAGCATAGGAGTACGTCCAGTTATACACCAGCGACAATTTGCATTACACGCTCCGGATATCTCGATAACAACACTGTCAAAGACCGGGAACCCATAAATCGTTATTTTAATCATTTTTTTGAGCAGCCTTTTTATTCCAACCGGAATATAATTTTTAATCTTACGCATAAACTCTCACGTCTCTTTCCGCACTCAGATTAAATACCGCCTCACCCCGAACGCCCCATTTGTGAAAATTGGGGCGTTCGATATACGACAATATAACATACTTTCTCGCATAACAGCGCATTTCTTTAACCACCCAACATTCAGGGTTTATTTTTCCAACATTGTATCGCTTTGACTTTTGAGCGCCGTCTCCGATGAAGACGGCGTTTGTCACGTTTACCCCGTCAATTCCGAACGCCCCAATTTTCACAAATGGAGCGTTCGAGTTGAACGATTACGAAGATTTACCTCCAACTACAATTTCCCGCGAATCGCCGCTGCGGCCCAGAGCAGCAATATCGGAAGCGCGAACGTCCCTGTCGCGGCACATCCGCCGCTGCCGCCGCCGTCGTTTATCTTAACTACGTACGGCGGTTTCCAGGAGAAATCCAGGACGGAAAGTTCCGGCAAATATATCCTCATAGTCAACAGAAAAATCCCTTCAGGAACCGGCAGCCAGTTAGGCTCCAAATCTTTGCCCGGAGAATCGCTTTGCAGATAAAAGTCCACCGATCCGTCCGGATTATGGATC
>Ga0099364_10013881_pt1 | contig 10767 bp, 9 predicted proteins | sample TergutTh196P3_FD_73070 | JGI IMG/M metagenome (GOLD analysis project Ga0099364, IMG submission 73070) | Microcerotermes parvus P3 segment gut microbial communities from Pointe-Noire, Republic of the Congo - Th196 P3 | ecosystem: Host-associated > Arthropoda: Insects > Digestive system > Gut ...
CTTACTACAAAAAACTAAAAGAAAGGTTTGGCTAAACAAGAGTGAAGAGCGAATTGGGCTCCCAAGGGCGGGCTTTGCCCGCTCGACGAGCTACACTTCGCTCGTAACTTGACGAAAGCTAAGAGGTATGACTTATGAAAAATTTGAAACCGGTTGTGGATTTTAGGAGATGTTTTGCAAGCAAAGACGTTTGCACTGCAATCAAACTCTGCCCGTTCGAGGCGATTACTTACATTGAGGTGGACGTGCCGATTCTCGACAAAACACTTAAATGCAATTGCAACGAGCGTGAGGAGTTGGGGCTGTCCCCGATGTCGGCAGACGGTTACAGCGGAGGTTGTAGTTGTGCGGGTGGTTGCGAGAGTGAAAGTAACGACCCTCTTTACGATTGCGGAGGCACTCCTTATGGCAGAATTATTATCGACTATGACAAGTGTACAAGGTGTGGAATTTGTGTCAAGGAGTGTTGCGGGACTGCAATCGGTCTTTTCCCTGAACACTTTGTTGTTGAGTCTGTGGTTGGTAATGTCAAGTGTGATTGTGTGGGCGGTTGTTGTTGAGGAATGAGTTAACACCATGAAATACAAATCGAAAGTTGACTGGTGGATTCATGCAACCTTTGCATTAATGCCGATTATAAATGTTTGGCTTGTTGCAGAATTTGTGTTGAATCAAAGCGTTGTGAGTGCAATTTGTGCCGTCATTTTCTTAGGGTTAAATGCTCTCTTGATTTTCCCGATTTGGTTTAATACTCACTACATTTTGGCTGATGACGAATTGATTGTTAAATGCGGTCTCGGTAAAGGAACACGAATTCCTTATGCCAAAATAACGAGCGTTAAAGAAACGAGAGAGCCGTGGTCAGCGGCGGCATTATCAATGGATAGAATTGAAATCAAATTCACCGTTGATGTGGTTTACATTTCGCCGCAAAATAAGCAAGATTTTTTAGAGCAATTGGAACAGAAAATGAATGCAAAGAAAGGCGAATGAAGGGGGATTTTATGCACGAACAAATCATAGATGGAATCACATACAAACTCAAAGCACCTTTTGACTTTTCGTTTATATCAAAATACGGAAAGGTCTTCAAAGTTTTCGATGAACAAGACGGTGGAAATATCTGCTTTGGTGTCGAGAAAAACGGTGACAGACTTTTCGTAAAATTCGCAGGTGCTCCTCAGGCGGGGTATGATGGAAATGTGCAAGATGCAATCTCACGCTTAAAGGCTTCTGTTCAAGTCTACAAGGGAATTGGGGAGCATCCGAGTTTAATTCGTTTTGTTGCCGCTGAGGAAATCGGCGGTGGATTTGCAACTATTTTTGAATGGACAAATGCGGTCGGAATTGGACGGATGTACCCTCCAAATAACAAGCGTTTTATGGCTCTGCCAATTGAAGAGCGGGTGAAAGTTTTCGAGGTGATTTTGAATTTTCACAAGTTCGTTTGCGAGCGTGGATATGTTGCAATTGACTTTTATGACGGTAGCATTATGTACGATTTTGAGCGTGAAAAGACGGTGATTTGTGATATTGATTTTTATCAAAAAATGCCCTACTACGGCGATATGGGGTTGTGGGGTTCGACACGATTTGTTTCGCCCGAAGAGTGCAATTGTAAAAACGGTGAAGTTATGGACGAAATAACGACCGTTTACACAATGGGAGCGACTGCATTTTGTCTTCTCGCCGATTCCGACAGAACGCTTGACAAGTGGAGTTTGAGCAAGGATTTATACAGCGTTGCCAAGAGAGCGGTCAGTGATGAGCGTAGTGAACGACAGCAATCAATCGCACAATTCATCGAGGAGTGGAGGTCTGCGAAATGCAAAACTACACCCTAACCCGTTCCAAGCGGAAAACCATAGCAATCCATGTCCGTGACGGCATTGTAGAAGTCCGCTCACCGTTTAAAACACCCAAATCCGAAATCGACAAATTCGTGAAATCCAAAGAAAAGTGGATTGAAAATACGCTCGCAAAATCCGCTGAATCGAAAATTCAACGTGATAATTTCACGCTTAATTACGGCAGTCAAATCCTGTACCGTGGAAGTGAAATCCCGATTGTTGCAAAGCACGGAAATCGTGTTGGATTCGACAGCGAAAATAGGCACTTTTACTTACCGCCGAATTTGAATCCAGAGCAGATTAAATCCGCTTGTATTCAAGTTTACAGAGTGTTGGCGAAATGTGATTTGACTGAAAAAGTCCTGCGTTTTGCAAAGATGATGAACGTCATGCCGACTGCCGTAAAAATCAACTCTGCGAAAACTCGGTGGGGCAGTTGCAGTGGTCGAAAAAGTCTCAATTTTTCGTGGCGGCTGATTATGGCGGACGATGATGTGATTGATTATGTTGTCGTTCACGAGTTGGCTCACATTACCGAGATGAACCATTCCGAGCGGTTTTGGGCGATTGTGGAAAGCGTTCTGCCCGATTATCGGGAGCGGAAATTGCGGTTGAAGTCGTTGCAGAAACGGCTTTGCGGCGAGGATTGGGGGTAGTGGTAAGAGAATGACTGATTTAACAAAAATTCCCGGAATTGGTGTGAAAATGGCACAACACTTCGTAAACATCGGTTATCCCGATATTGCCTCGCTCAGAGGGCAAGACCCCGATGACATTTATATGAAACATTGCTTACGTCACGGTGATGGCAATATGTCGTGTAGGTGCGTTTTATATTGTTATCGCTTGGCGGTGCATTATGCCAACAACGATGGGCAACTTCCGCCCGATAAGCAAAATTGGAGCGATTGGAAAGATTGAGGATTTCAATATGAACACATACACATTAAAAGTGGCAGGGTTGACACGGGAATTGCGATATTTCCCAATCGGAAACGGCTTATACATTGCAGGATTCATCATGTTTGGGGACGTTGAACTCACTGTGCGATGTGCTGAGGAGCTACTCAAGAAATGCCCTGATTTTGACTTAATAATCACAGCCGAGGCGAAGGGAATCCCCTTGGCTTACGAAATGGTACGGCAAAGCGGAATGCCAAAGGGCGGGCTTTGCTCGCCCTGCGGAGGAAATTCGTGTGAATTTCCGGAGTTAAAGAACTACATTGTCGTTCGAAAGCAACCGAAGCTCTACATGAGCGATGTTATGTCGGTGGATTCGCATTCGATTACTACCGAGGGAACGCAGACTCTTCACCTTGACGGAGCGGATTCGCATAGAATGAGCGGTCAGCGTGTGCTGATTGTGGACGATGTGATTTCCACGGGAGAGTCGGTTGCCGCAGTCGAGCGGTTGGTGGTTCAGTCGGGCGGGGTTGTCGCAGGGCGAGCGGCTGTTCTTGCGGAGGGCGATGCCACTGAGAGAGCGGATTTGGTGTATCTTGAGCGGCTTGCGATTTTTGACGAATCGGATATTAGAGGAGTATAGGTATGAAAAAAACTAAAATAAACAAAAAGCTGATTATAGGAACTGTTTTGTTAGTTTCGATTGCGATTATTAAATTTTTAATCTTTCCTGTATATTACAGCACAATTCACCCAAGCCGCTTATTTGTGAATTATCAATCTGAGTCGTTAACCGACAACACTTTGCGTTTTAAGTGTGAATTAGGTCTTGACAGCATAAACGCTTTAAAAAGTTATAAATATCGCATTGATGGCGATAAACTCTATGTAACCATCAAAGGTGGATGGGTAACAAGTGGACACCATTCGCAAATTGACATTGTCATTACTGATGACAGAATCAGCCAAATTACACAAGTGTACGCAAAAGGCGGCGGCGATACAAAGTTACTGCTCAGTGTAGGTGATACAATTGTGAACGAAACGCTGAGCACGAACTTTGACCCAAATCATACGGTGTTAGAGGCTATTCCTGTTGAAGAGCCGCCGACTGTTGAAGTAGATGTCCCAAATGAAAAACCAAACGCAATATCTGAATGAAACTAATCTTGTTTCGACAAGTATGTAGTAATTTCAAAAAAATAAAAAATTTACCCCGACTTTTTCAAGCCGGGGTAAATGAGGTTATTATGCTTACTTAGGATTATCAATCTCGTTATCCATCCCAACCAACTTCTTCAAAATCTCCAACACATCGAATATTGTCGGGTTTGAATTAGCGGCTCTCGTCTCCTTTGTAATTCGTGAGGCATTCTTGGCATTTCCGCATCGGGCGATTGCCCCGTCCATACCGACTAACGCTTTTAAGACTTCAAGAGCATCGAATATAGTAACGGTTTCATTGGCAAGAATATGCCCTGTTTTTCCAACATAAATATTGTCGGCGGCACAGCAACTACACGGAACTCTGTCAGTCGGGCTGCAAACCTCCGGTGTCTGACAGGGATTCTTACCGCAACTGCCGCCTAAGTTACAATTTACGGCATCGATGTCTTGATATGTCGCCGTTACGGTCACGTCCCTATCAGGCATGACGAAAGTGGTGCTTCTGCTGTTTTTATCGGCGAACACGACATCGTCACCGTCCGCAATCCACTCCTTGAAGACTTTACCGCTCGGAGGGGTGCTGCCGGTAATCGAAACCGTTGCGCCCTCGCGGCGCGCTCCACCTCCCGAACCGCTTGCGACCGTAACCATGAAGGATGGGATGTTCTCGTAAGTCGCTGTTACAACCACGTGATTGGCGGGCATTACGAAAGTCGTTTCCCTGCTGTTGGAATCCTTGAACACAACATCGTCCGACGAAGCTGTCCACTTCGCGAACCGATAGGTAGTGTAGTAAGGTGCGGGTGCGGTAATGGAAACCGTTTCGCCTTTGAAATAACTGCCGATTACGCTGGAACCCGAATCGCCGATCAGCCTAACGGTGTATGTCGGGAGTTTTGTCCGCAATGTCGGGTAGCCGTCATTTTGACTGCTCGATATATCCCAAACCTCATCAAAATCAAATCCCGTGAAAGAAGCCGCCGATTTCATCGCCGAAGACGTCAGCCCAACCGCAGAACCCGTTCCGTTGCCGATGCCCCTTCTCGTCCCCGCCGGGAGTTCGATAGTTCCGACTTTTTGGGTAGCTTCGTTGTTCCAGAACGTGTTTGTAATGGTGGCATTGGCGGCGACATTCCCTGCAATCGCGCCTAAGTTCGTTACTGCGGTAAGACTTCCCGTGTTGTAGCTTGTCGAAACGCTCGAATTAGCGGCACTGTTGCCGACGATTCCCCCTGCGTAGGCGTTAGCCCCGACTGCTTGGACAGTTACAGTCCCGTGGTTGTAGCTGTTGGCGATTTCACCGTATTCACCGGAGTTACGCCCGACGAGTCCGCCCGCTTCCGCTTCCTTTGCGGAGGTAGAGTCGGTCAAAATCGACACGTTCCCGGTATTGTGTGAGGAGTGTAGCTTCCCTCTGAGTTCTCCTGTAATACCGCCCACGTACCCCGAATACCTGTCTCCGATTGCGAGTGTTACGTTACCGCTATTACTTGTATGTGCGATTTCGGGAATCCAATCATAACTTTGGGTCACCCTCCCGACAATTCCGCCGACGTACATATCGCCCGTTACGTTCCCCCTGTTGTGGGAGTACCAAATCCGAACATTGTTCGACGTTACACCGACAAGTCCGCCGCCGTATGACACCTGCGGATTAAGGTTACTACTTGTAATTACATCGGCTGCATTGTAGGAATTGACAATCTCGCTTGTCGGACGGGAGGGCCAAGCTGTAAGATTTGCAGTAATACCCCCTGCATACACAGTATCTTCACCGCCTGAGATTACCGAACCTGTAACATAGCAGTTGTCGACAGAAGTGGGCGAGTCTTCAGCATAGTTGATAACCCCTGCAAATCCCCCTGATGCGGCACTCCATGCGGTGTTCATAAGGAAGACATCCTCAAGCCCCAAGTTTTTGATTTGACCGCCTTTGACAGTATGGAAGAACCCTATTCGTGCACCGTTGACTACAACCCGCTGTTGAATCACTTCAAGCCCTGTGATTGCGTACCCCTGCCCGTCAAGGACTCCTTCAAACGGGTTGGAGGAATCGCCTATCGGAATCCAGTCAATTCCCGTTAAGTCGATATTAGCGGTGAGGTGGAATTTCCCCGTCAAATCTTCACGGATTAGCTCTAACCCCTCCCGTGTTGCAATCGGGATTGAGTCTTCGGCGGGTGGGTCGAAGTCCTTTATAAGGAAATCACGTGTCGGTGCAGGACGAGGTACTGTAGGTGTGAACTTCCACCCCGATTGAGATGCCTGCAAAATCGGTAAGCCGTCATTCACTCCGCTTCTGAATCCCCACACCTCAGTAAAGTTGAATCCGCGAGCGAAAGTAGCTTCCTGCCGCATTTGAGCCAATGTCATTGCAGTGGTTTTAACCGTTTCAACCTCACCGACTGCGACGGCTTTCTTGTCGGCTTGCGCAATTGGTTCGTTGTTTTTGGTGAGAACAGCTTCACTGTTCCAGAAGACGTTGTTCGTGTACACTCCCGAGTCAAGGACTTCTCCGATTACCGCCCCTGCATGAGGTGCAGCCTGAACGTCCCCGGTAGTGTAGCTTCGGCGGATACTGCTTTCTGTGTAAATCCGCCCTATTAGACCCCCTGCATAACCATTCAGATTGTTGCCGTTCATTGCCGTGATGTTGCCTGTGTTATAGCAGTCACTCATAGCGATACGCCGACTGACCCCCGCAATTCCGCCCGCAATCGTGAAGTTGGTGCCGCTCGTGGAATTGGCGGTAAACAACGCCGTTACGTTTCCTGTATTGGAGTTATGCGATACCGTCATTCCGAAGTTGCGGTTCTCGTCAAGTCGGCTTGCGAATATTCCTCCGGCAACAACATCAACATTAGCACCGGAAGAAGTTGCGGTAATTTCCCCGGAGTTGCTGTTGCCGCTGACTATGTTGCTTTCAATCACTAAAGCGGCGAGTCCCCCTGCGGCGGAATGTCCCGTTGCGTTTGCCGTGATTTTCCCGTAGTTGTGATTGTTTTGGAGCTTGTTTTCCCTGTTTGACGTTGTGCTTCTTGCAATCGAGATTAGTCCACCTGCACGAACCGCCCCATTAGTGGCAGTCGCGGTTACATCGGCGTAGTTTGCACAGTCGATAAAATCATGACTTCCGTTATAGTTGACGAAAACACCGCCTATAATCCCACCAGCGACTGCACTTTCGCCCGTTGCGTTCACCTCTCCGGTAACGTATACGTTGCTTACGGTAACGTCACTCTGCCAGTTGTAGCCGACTAATCCCCCGGCGGTGATGCCGTTGAAGTGGCTACTACTGACGTTGATGTACACATCTTCCAAAGCCAAGTTCTTGAAAGCACACGAGCTATTGCCGGTGAAACTGATGTCCCCGAACAGCCCTGCGTGTCGGACATCGCCGACGACTTCGAGATTGCGAATGACGTGACCCTGCCCGTCAAACGTCCCCATAAACGGATTGTCGGAAGTTCCAATCGGCTCCCAGTTGATTCCGGTGAGGTCGAGGTTGGCTGTCAGGTGATAGTCCCACGACATGGGCAGTCCGTTCTCGACACCGATTTTCTGCAAATCTTCAATACTGCCAATTGGGAATGAACCTGCCACAGGTGCTTCGATTGGGGCTAAGAAGTCCTCGCTCGGCCCGGAAACGGGTGCGGTAGCGGTGTAGCTCCACCCCGGGAAGAACGCCTGCAAAACGGGGAAACCGTCATTTTCGCCGCTTTTGAGACCCCATGTCCTCGAAAAGTTGAACGTGGGGAATGACGCTTCAAGCCGCATTTGTGCCGAAGTCAAGACGGTTACGCCGCTTTCGCCGTCGCCCTCGGCTACACCATTCGGCGCAGTGCCGCTCAATACGAAGTTGTGGCGGATTACGCCGCCCGTGAGATTCAGCCCCACGATTCCACCCGGTTTGAATCCCGAAACAGTCCCCGTATTGTAGCTTCGGCGAATACTGCTACGCCCGGAATTGCTCCCAACGATTCCCCCTGCGTGACCCGTGGTATTGTCCGGGTTTGTTGCCATGATTTTCCCGGTGTTGTAGCAGTCACTCGTGGTACTGTGAAGCAGACCGCCGATTCCCCCTGCGAAAATGCGGAAAGCATCGTTTTTCACCGTCATGGTTGCGGAAACATCACCCGTGTTATAGCATCCTCTTATTGCACCGAAGATGTTATCATTCACGAAGTTTACCCCGACGATTCCGCCCGCAAGGACATCGGTGTTTTCCTCACCCGGGTGTATACCATAGAACACTCCCGACGATGTTGCGGTTATGTTACCGCTGTTACTGCAGTTTTGGATTGCATCGTTTCTGCTGAAACCGCCTACGATTCCCCCTGCACGCGCACCCCCTGTAGCTGTTGCCGTGATGTTTCCGATGTTATGGACGTTGTTGACAGTGCTGTAATTGTGCAGATTCGCGACTATTCCCGCGGCACTCGCCATGCCCGATACATATACCGGGAATTCCGGGTAGCTGTCGTTGAAACTGAGTCCGATAGCGGTTACATCAGCGGCGTTGTAGCTGTTGGAAATGTCGATAAGTCCGGGTGGGTTAACCGCCTGTGACGACACCGCGAATCCACCTGCACTCGCCCCGCTCCCTTCAGTGGTAATCGAGCCTGTGACGTAGCAGTTGTCGACAATCGTGTGACCGCGACCGGATGAAAACAAAGCACCTGCGGCGGCGTTGATTTCGGCGGAAGTGTCGATATGGACGTTCTCCATTCCGAGGTTTTTGATAACCGTCACGTAGTTGTAAAACCTAACCCCGTCAGCCCACATACCGCTGACATTCGAAAACAAGCCCGAAGCTCTGCTTTCACCAACGGTGGTCATGTTCTTGATGACGTAGCCCTGCCCGTCAAAGATTCCCGTGAAGCTATCGCTACCGCTACCGCCGATTGGCACCCAGTCTATTCCGGCGAGGTCGATGTCGGCGGTGAGGTGGAAGTTTTCGTTAAAGTTGTACTCCACACCGATTTTGAGCAGTTCATCAAGCGTGGGAATCGGCCGTGAACCTGCAATCGGCGGTTCGATGGGTGCGATGAATTTCCCGTTGTTGCCGTGTCCGTTCCCGCTGAGTGCGGTTTTCAGTTCGACCGGTAGCTCTCCTCCTGCCGATTGCACCGTAATCATTGCTTGCGGGATTACGGTAAGAATCATCGCAACCGCGATAACCATTGATAAAATTCGCCGTGCCATAGAGAATATCCTCCTAATATTATACAGTACTTTTTAAGTTCGGTTTCCGTTCAACTTATCTTAACATAAAATCCTGCAAAAATCAAGCGTAAATCGATAAATTGATAAAAAAGAAGTGAGATAATATGCCCAAAAAAATTCCCAAACCCCTTGACAACCACAAAAAAATATGCTAAAATCAAAAAATAATCATAAAAAATATCGAAAAGGACTTGACAAATATGCAAGTACATGGTATAATTAGACAAGCAACAAGCAACAAGCAACAAGCAACAAGCAACAAGCAACAAGCGGGTTAATACCGCTTTATTCCCGTATACAAATAGCTACATAGAGCGACTTTCCCTTTAATTAAGGGGGAAGTCGCTTTTTGTTATAAATTTTATTATTAAGGAGCAACGCACAATGAAAAAATACAAAATCCCAACCGCAATTATACTAACAATCGCACTAATAATCGGGCTCATAACAATCCTGACAACAACAGCAACCCAACACGACTTCACAGTCAATACTGCCGATGCAACTATAGTAGGCTTCGGCGGCAAGCAATGGTCAGTAATCGGGCATGACGGCGAAGGTGTGGCAAGTGAGGAAGGTACACTAACGCTACTGCTCGCAAACGGGCAAAGCTACGGCACAAGCGCGTTTCGTACAGGGCAGTCGAGCAACCCCGGCAACGGTACAATGAAACAAAGCACCGCCGTATACGATAATTGGTGGTACGCCAATAATCCGAGCGATATAACGAACTGGAATGTACCGCGTGAATACCTCGGAAGTACATTACAACAGCGGTTGGAGGCGATTGCGGACGAGTTAAAAACGTCTTCGCCAAAAGAAGAATCCCTCATAATTCCTCGTAATTTGCCCGGTGGCGGAGGTAATCAACACTTGACCAATGTAGCCGGACCGGCTGTTGAAAACGCAAGATTATGGGCGCTAAGTTCGGGTGAGGCTCAAAACGTGAACGATACATTGCGTGGATTTTCAACTTGGTGGCGGCTTCGGTCGCCTGGCGACGTTAGTAGCCGGACCGCCAATGTCGACCGCAACAGCAGAGTCAACATCCGCGGCGACAATGCCTCCATCAACAATGGAGATGGCGGTGTTCGTCCCGCTTTGCAACTTAATTTGCAGTCTGTCCTGTTCACCTCCGACAACGCCACAACGGGCGGAAAGTCCGCCACAACTATAGACGGCAACTTTGTAGAATTAACAACGAGCAACAATATAAAATTTACAATGTCGGATAATTCGCTTGAATTGGCAAGCGTTAAACCGACTAATCGTGTCGGAAATGTGATTACATTCGACTACAGCGGCGCGACCCCGGGTAAAACGCTGGCGGCGGTTGTAATGCGTGACGGCGAGGTTGCGCATTACGCGAAATTGGTTGACAACACAGACGAAAACGGGGATGATGTTGAGTTGACTTTGCCGGGCGATTACAACTCGGCGACTGATACAGTTCAGATTTTTGTTGAGGAAGCGAATGGTGTTAATGAAACCGACTTTGCGAGTGCGTTTGTGAGATTGTGCGATTATGAGGTACACGATTACGATGAGCAGACCGACTTGACGAAGGCAGTTTATTGCAAGATTTGCAGTTTTGAAGTGTTCCCCGAAAAGCCACCGATTG
>Ga0099364_10013882_pt1 | contig 10767 bp, 14 predicted proteins | sample TergutTh196P3_FD_73070 | JGI IMG/M metagenome (GOLD analysis project Ga0099364, IMG submission 73070) | Microcerotermes parvus P3 segment gut microbial communities from Pointe-Noire, Republic of the Congo - Th196 P3 | ecosystem: Host-associated > Arthropoda: Insects > Digestive system > Gut ...
TGACCGGGACGCGGAAATGTGACTTCGGTCGTTGCATCAGCGACCGGTTTGCCCATCCCGTGTGCCATGAGAATCGGTGAGCCCATGATGTCCATAAATTGTTGATCGACAACCCAGCCGCCCCGTTCGGAGAAGGACTCCGCTTCGACGAAGACGGTAGGATTGTTTTGGGCAACGGCAACGGATGTGCAGAGTAGAAAACAGAGGGTAAAAAGGGTTCGCATAAGTATTCTCCAAGTAAAAGGGGTGAAGGGTTGAATTATACCGGATGGATAACAAAAATGCAAATTTTTTTAACCGCAAAGACGCAAAGAAGCGCAAAGGGCGCAACTCCGGTGCCGGGGGAGTATTGCCATCGGCAAGATAACATGTACAATACGCGTACAAATTAAAATACCGCTCCGGCATGTTGTCGGAGCGACCGAAATCGAGTTCGTCAGCAATTCAAAAGCCGTCCAATGAGGACGGATTGGTTGGCTTCACAGTCGAAACTGCTTTGCAGAGTGAAGGTTGCCAAAGAACATGAAGTGTGGCGTGCTTCCGTAAGGGAGCGGCTGCGCATGTTCTGTGGAAGTCTTCTGCCACGCTGCCTTGAAAACAGCATGCACCACGTTCGACTGTGGGAAGAGTACCATCTTTTGAACGCACCGCTCCTCTCTTGAGTGGTCTTGTTGCCGGTACTTTGCGACCTCCTTTTACCGAAAACCACATGGCAAACTGGCATTACTTCAATGAAAACAGAGAAAAAGTTGGTCCGATTACGGGCAGAGAACTCAAGCAACTTGTCCAGCAGGGAACCATCACACGGGAAACTTTCGTCGAAGACCCCAACGGACGTACCGGGCTTGCAAAGGACGTGAAAGGGTTGACGTTTCCTGAAATGCCACAACCTGAACCGGAGGAACTTTTTATCGCTACTCCGCCTCCGCCCATTCAAACAGCACAAGCAGTGCCCGTACCGCCACCTGTCGCCAAACCATGTTTCTGCACGAACTGCGGCAATTCCGTTGCCGAACAAGCGGTCGCTTGTATGTCCTGCGGGGCTAAACCTGTGGGACATAAAAAGTTCTGCCGACAGTGCGGTGTGGGGTTGAATCCAGAACAGGTCGTTTGTATCAAGTGCGGTTCGGCAATCAATACTGGCGGAGTCAACGTTGCCGGTTGGATGCAATCAACCGTGCAATCTGTTGGGGGAAACACCCATCAGTTGAGCAATTTCTTGCACACCAATAATGTAACGACGGGCGAGATAATCATTTTTATTGCTGCCGCTCTTGCCTTTCTCTCGTTTATGCTGCCGTGGATAGAGGCAACGGTTCCGCTTGCGGGGACATTCTCGAAAAACGGATTCAGCATCTATGCTTTTTTTCTTGGGTTGCTGTTCATTCATCCCGTCTGGATGGCTTTGACAAAGAAAAGAACACTCCACTATAAAGTGCGCGGGTATGTGTGGGCAGGAATAGGTATTGTTGTAGGGATGGTCTTTCCTCGTGTCAGCATCGAGGTGGAAATGCACAAGATTGACGGAATTTTACAAGAAGCCGGAGTTTTACAAGGAGCCGAATTTTTACAAGAAGCAGCGAGAGCACTTATCTCTGTCGGAGCAGGCAGTTACACATTTATTGGTGCCTGCCTCGCACTGATTATCGGAATGGCATTGCAACCCCGACCCTCCGGCGATACCAAGACGATTTTCGAGGTAGCCGGTTGCGCAGTACCCCGTGTCCGATGGTGGGCAGTCGGGTTCATTCCATTGATGTTATTGGTGTTCCTGGTGTGTCGATCGTTGTCTGCGTTTCCGATCTTCCTTTTGTCGATGGGGGTGGCGGTGTTGTTTGTGGTGACGCTGCTGATATTCTTGTTTCAGCCGGAGCGGGATGACCGGAAGGACTCGTAGAGCCGCAAGTGGAGCGTGTGAGTACCATGAAAATGTCCTTTGCACCCCTTGCACTTCTCTGCGTCTTTGCGGTTAAAAAAAAGCATTTAACAACTTCGCACCGTTTCAAGCTTGGCAGGTACTACAACATCGCTTCCAGTGCCATACCGTAGAAGGTATACTCTACATCGCTCTGCTGGTCGGGTAACATTCCGAAGTATCCGCCGTCGGGAGAGCGTAAACTTGTTACAAAATTCCGCAGGGCGGAACGATTGATACGATCGGCAGCATCAAGATCATAGAGTGCCGTCACGGCGGAAAAACTACTCAACAGGTCAGGCAGCGGAATCCTCGCGTGGGCTTGAAACCCGCCGGCAGATTGCTGACACCGGCAGAGAAACTCGACCGTCTTTGACTTCTCCGGCAGGGGGGATTCAAGCACTGTCAGCAGCCCAACTGCCGCTGCTGTGGGATTGGTACCACTATATTTGAGCGGTGGCAACTCGACGAAACCGCCGTCCGACCGGCGGCGTTCCAAAACCGGTTCCACAGGGAGAGACAAACTTCGTTCGGACTCCCCCAGCAATTCATAAAAAATTGCCGTCAAAAATGTCGTGTAGGTACTGGAAATAGCAGACGTTGCGGAAGCAGCAAAACAGCCGTCGGAGCGGCGGAAACTCTCCCAGCGGCGGAGCAGTGCCGCTTTCTGTTCCGGCAAAAAAACTTTTGACTGAACAGCATAGACGAGGGTTGCACAAAATGTCCACGAGAGTATATCAACGGGAGACAAATCATCGCGGCGTTGCTGCTCTTCCAAAAAACCGGTAATTTGCGGCAAGATTTTTTTGTCATCAAGCATACCCAGCAAAAAGAGCCCCCGAATAGCAAAACCGGAATAATAGAGGTCTCCAGAGCCTTCAAGACCATTCACCTTGCGTCCGCGAAAACCGCCGTTTTGAGCAAGGGCGGTAAGAAAATAGGCACGAAGTTCCTCTCGGCGACCGGTCTTGTCTTGTAACAAGCCGGGAAGAATTCGTTCGGTCAGTGAAGCGAGGTAGGAAATCACGGCTGCTATTATACTGTAAACGGCATGAAAATTGTACTTTGCGTCCTTTGCGGTTAAATTTTTTTGCCGCAAGGGACGCAAAGGAAAATGTCTAATTCCTCCGCAAACTCGCGTACCGAAAACTTCCCGGCATATTGACCGTTGTAGCGGTCAGTGGTATAATGAAATGTAAAGTGGTCTTTCAGGTTTGCACGGATGATCGCCGCTTGCTTTTGTGCCTCCACTGGTGCCTCGTGCTGCGCCATGATGTAGGCTCCATGAAATTGCACTTTGCGTGCCTTGCGGTGAAATCTTCTTTTTTTAACCGCAAAGTACGCAAAGAAAGTGCAAGGGACGCAAAGGAATATGTCCAATTCCTGCCTATTTTTGGCAGCCGTATCCCGTTGCCACCCTAAAAAGACAAACCCAAAAAAGACAAACAATGAAAAAAGCAAAGCAAAAGGCAAGACCCGAATATCACCTTCCTGAGGAAATCGTCAGTGCGGTGACTCACGCCTTTGGGGGTTATCTCGGTGCGGCGGCGGTCGTGATTCTCGTCTTTTTTGCGATTGGGAGCGGTACGCAAATCCCCTGGAAAATTGTTTCCGCTTCGATTTTCGGTGCCGCTATCGTTATCCTGTATTCGGCATCGACACTTTATCATACCGTGACCAATTATCAAATAAAGGAGGTGTGCCGGTCTTTTGACCAGATGGCGATCTACATTATGATAGCGGGGAGTTATACGCCGTTTTGTCTGGTGACACTCCGGCAAGACTGTCCGGTGCTGGCATGGACAATTTTCGGTCTCGTTTGGGGAATAACCGTCGCAGGTATTCTGTTCAAGATATTTACCAAACGGCAATTCAAATATGTTACGACAATTTCCTATCTCGTGATGGGTTGGCTGGGTCTTTTTCTTATTCCGCCTTTAATGAATACCGAATTTGGCTTCGGCGGATTCTTTTGGCTTATACTTGGCGGCGTGTTGTATTCATTGGGGGTTGTCTTTTTTCTGTGGCGGAGTTTGCCGTTCAATCATGCAATTTGGCATGTTTTCGTGCTGGCGGGAACGATGGCACATTTCTTTTGCATCCTTTTTTACGTCATCATGTAGAGTGTGTGTACCGAAAACGGCATGAAATTGTACTTTGCAAACCTTGCGGTTAAAAAGAGAATTTAACCGCAAGGTTCGCAAAGTTCCCGCAAAGTACGATTTCTCCCCATTTACAGTACACTGTTTTTAGACCTTCGCGGTGCCCCCTTATACCGTTGCCCGTTTTGCCAAGATTCGGGAGAGCCTGTCTTCTTCTTTGGGAGACATATAACTAACGGGCAATAGCGTCGTCGCCCACGGAGATTGCTCTGCTTTCCGATACAAGCTGAAAAATTTGAGTACCGGCGGGTGGCAAAGACAAAGCACTTTCAATGCCGCGCAAAAAAGGATGCGCATATCAAACAAAAAGGAACTGTGCTCGATGTACTCAAAATCGAAAACCAACTTGCGGCGGACATCGTTCAAGTCAACATCAGCCTCCTGATTGATTTGTGCCAACCCCGCCCAGCCCGGTTTTACATAAAGTCGGTAGGCGTAGCCGTCAATTCGTTTTTCCAATTCGGTAACGAATTCAGGACGTTCCGGTCTCGGTCCGACCAGGTCCATTTCTCCCTTCAAGACATTGTAGAGTTGGGGCAGTTCGTCGAGGTGGGTTTTTCGCAGAAATTTGCCAATAGCCGTAACCCGTTTGTCATTTCGGGCAGTCCAGACTGCACCGGTGGCGATTTCGGCATCAAGACGCATCGAACGGATTTTATACATTTTGAAGGGCTTGCCGTCCAAGCCAAGCCGAATCTGCTTGAAGATAGCAGGTCCCGGTGAAGTCATCCGAACAAGCAATACCGCCACAGCGACGATCGGCAGCGCGAAAACGGTCAGCAGCAGGGCTACTGGAACATCGACGTAACGTTTCCACCGGGAATAATGGGAAATGTTCGGTTCGGGATTGTTAAACATGGCGAATGATATATACTGTGAAATGCCCGTGAACTGACATTGTTCCCTGTGAAATCTTCGCGCCCCCTTGCAGTTAAAAAAAGATTCAACGGCAAAGTACGCAAAAATTGACACAAAGGGAAAAAACGGCTGCTGACCGATATTATGGAGTATAACAAGAAGTGTGTCCAATTTCAATAGGCAAAAATTCTTGGAAAGGTGTGTCCACGTTTCGTGGGTGTTCTTCGTCCTGTAAGGACGGAGTATCATAGTCTAGGGCGTGTTTACACTAATTTCTCATCGTGAAGGCGATGTTTGCGATGGCGATGAAGGCGTTGTAGGTTTCGTCCAATTTGTTATATCGCGTAAACACTCGTCGGAACTGTTTGATATTTCGGAAGTTACATTCCACAATATGACGCTGTTTATACAGCTTCTTACTGTAACGCCATGGCTTAACGCGATTCTTTTTCGGCGGAACCACCGGACGCATTCCACACTTTTTCGCCTCCGCCCGACACTCATCTCCCTCATACGCCTTGTCCATAATCAAGGGTTTGCCCTTGCGAATCTTCTTCGGAACCTCCGTCATCAACTTCTGTCCTTTAGGATCATCCGCCGCCGATCCCGATGACAAATGACGAACAATCGGCAAGGGAACACCTACGACGATCGAGTGTATTTTGGTAGTTAGTCGAACCAGATTAACCGACTTTTTTGATGGAACAGCGTAAAACACGGTGTCAGGTGCTAGAAAACAAGTATTTTATGTTGTCCTTTTTGCGGGAGCGATGATGTCGGCAAAAATGGAACCTCCAACGGCAAACAACGCTATCTTTGCCGCAATACCCAATGCTCACATAAAACATTTTACGTCGAGTACACCTACAACGGTTGCAAACCTGATGTCAAAAAGAACATCATCAACATGTGCATTAATGGCAATGGCATTCGATCAACATCACGTATGTTAGAGTTGTCTTTGCATATAGACTTAAGTGGACGAAAAACTCTTGTACCCCCAGCCGGTAATTGGTAATAAATCCCTTCCTTCTTGGCTTCCCATATTACTACAGGCCTCAAGATTTTTAAGGTATAATCAGCAATTGTGTTATTTGCTCTCTGTTCAACCGTAATATCACTCTTATCCCATCCAAGACAATTTAGCACCTCGTCAATGTAGTGGAATCTCGTCTCTGCCTCATTCATTTTATTGGAATGAGCAACAAAATGATTTTTGAGATCGTCCAATTTTACGCGTCCAGATTCATAACGGTCGTTCATATAATTTTCCAATAAAAAGGTTAGTATTATGCACAGCGGAAAACACGCGATGCCCTTATGCAAGGTCACAGAGGTTACGAGACAGTACGTGTTACCGCAGTACCATAGCAAACTCGTCTAGCGTATCGCTTTGTATGGCTTGTGCATGCAAGGATTCCAAAGCAATCGGGTCAGATGTCGCAAGGACTGCCTTCTCGATGCCCTTCGGAACCCTCTTAAATTTCGTCTGAAGGGCTGCCAAAACATAGCCTCGCCCAGCCTCGGCTTTCCATTTCGCTTCACCTCTGGCTTCACCTTCGAGTAATAATTTCTGTGCTGTTGTCATTGCCATTTTTTGTGCCTCCTGTTCGTTAAATACTTTGGAAAACGCTTTTACAATAAGTTCACTGCTCATGTCCACGACCGACACGGCATATCGGACAAGCGAGTGAATCCAATCCTTTGCCCTCGGATCCCCCTTAATCGGCTTGAAATAATCCGTAATACGGTCAAACTCCTTGACCAATTTGCCCTCCGATGCCCGTTGCAATGTTTCAAGCAACGCCTGTAACGCCGGATGCCCCGCAAACTTCTCTTTCGGAATGACCGATAGGTCAATCAAAATCAGTTGATAATTCAGCAAACCTGTTTTTGCACCCGGTACAATGTCTATCATCTCGTCCATCTCCGGCATGTGCTTCCACGAAGTTTTGCCGTGATAGAGTACTACAACAAGGGGATAGGGGAATTTACCCTTTCCTTTGTGCGTCTCTTCAAATTTCCTGAACTCCTGAATGATGTAATCCAATCCCCGCCACCGCATCCGTTGGTCAATTGCCGATTGATGCTCAAGCAATAGGAACACATTGGATTGCCGCTTGCTCCCTTTGAACGTGGTTGCAAAGCGTAAGTCGCCTCTGCCTTCAACGAGGTTTTTGTCTATCGTAACCGGCGATTTGCATTCCAAATGTTTCAGGTCGAGCAACTGGACGGCTTGCTGGTCGGCATCCTTTTGGGGATAGTGTACCAGTAGGTCGATCATCAGTTCGGTATCGATCAGGAACCGGCGAACGAGGTGATCGTGCGGATAGGCAAGGTCGATACTGGTCATTCGGCAACGGTTACAGGGTCGAAACTACGACGTGTAGTGTAGGCTTTTCAGAAAAAATATCAAGGGGATACCTAACCGAACATCTTGTATGCCTAAATTTGATTCAAGTCATCAAATTCAGGCATTTAATAGACCGACCGGACAGTGTCGGAAATTCTACCCCATGAATGTGCCGAGAGGTCTGGTTATTCCTGACGAACACAGCCTTTGTACTCGAAGCACGCCACCTTTCGACCAATGACGATAGAATTACGCAACCCTTTGGTTCCCTGAGTAGAACCCTTGTTATTTCCGCTGCTGTTAATACTCGTCAGAATCCATTGCTCATCTCTACGCAACGATTGCGCTATTGCCGGATGCGATGTGCCGATTGAAACCCTGTATCCCGCCGTTTTATATTTGTACGCCACAAAATGGAGTAACCGCTTGCCGATACCAATGCCCTGATAATCAGGCAGGGTTACAATCCTACTGATGCGCCTTCGCCCTTTATGCCCGACATTCGCCATCACACTACAAAAACTGACAGGTACATGGTCGAACATCGCAACGTAACACTGCGACGATGTCGAAAGTTTTTTGCCGTCTAAATAATGATGCTTGCTAAACAACCGCCAATCGTTGTAATGGCACTTGTAGATTTTAAGTTCGATGTCTGGTCGCCGAAGCCGCCTCCTTTCAACCAAGCCAGTCGCAGTGTCGAGTCCCCAATCGGGTTCGAGCCAATCCAAAATATCGTAATGACACGTTACAGCAACGAACCGCGTATCGCCGCTACGCCTAATAGCTTTTGCAACAGCAGCAGAGCCAATCTTCGCTACATTTCTATCGACAACAGAAGTGTACTCATCAAATACTACCAACCCGTCTTTCGCTTGTAGTAACGCTCTGGCTAAATCACAACGGAACTTTTCACCGTTTGAAAGAACCGAGTAGGGTTTGATCCAACTTGGCGGTGAACTGAAACCAACAGACGTTAACATCAATGTAATCGTTTTGATGTCGGTATCACCGAAACAATCAATGACGGCTTTGTCAGACTTCCATACTTGCGTGCCATATAATTCGTTGCCGTAGCAGTGTTTGGCAATCGTACTCTTGCCGCTGCCCGATAGACTTACAATGCAACCGATAGACCAATTACCGTCATCAATCGGCGGTGGTTCTGTTTCTATTTCGGTACAAATTTTAGATATTGCGGGGACATCGAACATACCCGCAACTTTCTGCATGTTGTACGAATTGTGTAGCGGACATTGTAATTCTATTTTCATATTGACACAATCCTTGCACTATAACCGGCACTATCTACAAGTTCAAAAACCGCTCTCTGTTCCGTTTCATCCTTACAGTCAACAACAACGCCGAATTTCTCGTGATAATTCAATTCTTTCGTCAAGTTGGAAATTGCGGGGATTTCAAGGTCTTCCAAAGTGGGTACTTCAATATCTTCTAATGTGGGGATATCAAACGTCCAATTACCCAAATTGCCAAAATCGAATTCGATGGCACCGAGTTCCTTCATGAGCAAGTCCACATCCCATAGGGCATATTCACTCGTTTTATTATCGACAAGACGATACGCTCGCACTTTGTCTTCTGTCAAATCGTCGGCAACCACACACGGTACAGTTTCGAGCCGAGTTTGATAGCCGCTCGATATCTTGTGTGTCCGACAACGATAACATTGTTACCGTCGATGACAATCGGCTGTTTGAACCCAAAGGATTTTATACTTTCCGCAACAGGAGTAACCGCATCGTCATTAACACAAGGGTTGCCTTCGTATTCTACAAGTTCACTAATTTTTTTCTCTACGATGTTCATGTGTTTTTATCAGTTATAGTTGTACATGCATTATTATACACAAAAATCGACGTATAGCAATGATTTTATTGACTTTTTGCCGATTTTTACATCCTTTTTGTCGTCGACAATCAGAGCGGGAATATCCGATACCCCCGCCCTCTTTGTTTGGAATTACGATCCCTGATGGCTGTTCTTTGATGATTGCGCTCATGATATTGTTCCTTATTGTTAGGTTGGCTGTGTGTAAGGGGAGACAACCGCTGTCCCCCTGTTATGTCATGTCAGTGTGCGATTGTCAGGTCAGAGAGTCGTCGGGTGATTGAATCAATCGCCCACTTCAACCCCCAAAATTCATCTGTGCAACGTCCGTCAACGGCACAGATAGAAAGATAAGATTTCAGTTCGTTCAATGCTTCTCTCGCCCCCAGCCGTTTCAATGCGGCTTCACGAGTCTCCTCAAACTCTTGCAAAATGACTATCTGCTCGTGATACGGCGGCTCAAAATGTTCGCCGTGTTGCATATCAAGGTATGCGTCGAATTCGTGTGTTGTCATGTTGACGTTCCTTTCTCCCAGAAGGGTGTTGCGATGAACCGCTTGTAAGATTTATCACTTCGGATAAAATCAAGACCAGCAGTAAATCTAGTGCTATTAGGTTTGCTGTCAGGGTTATCAAAAGATTGCCGTCTTTTGATAATCCGTTTTTTCGATAGGGTATGTTCCCCTTTCGTTATGCCTTGATTATACCATCTTTTTGGAAGGTTAAAAGAGGAGAGTCGGAAGAAAGGCGGATTTTTTCGGATTTTTCCAAAAATAATCGAAAAAATCCACAAATCTTGATACTGCAAAGGTTTGGGAGACGACAAAAGGTTGAAAACTCGTTGATTTTCCGTGAATTTTACTCTTTCGGGAGTAGTTTTCGCACCGGTATTTTTAACGCTTTTGCAAGGTCGGGAAATCGGTCGATGGAGGGGGATTTTCGTGCGCCTTCCCAGCCTTCCAGAGTCGGAATCGGAACGCCCGATTGCTCCGATAGTTTGGGAATGGACAGCCCCGCCGCTAATCGGAGTGAGCGTAAATGTTCGGCAAAGCGACCACGAAACGTAGTGATGTCGATTTCTTTTCTCGGTTGTCGCATGCCTGCAATGTACCTGCTTTTTGGAAGGTGTCAATAGAGTGGACAATCCAACAGGTCGATACGGGACGCTCGGCAAAAACAACGCTCTGAATGACTCTACAGTCGGAGTTCCGTTGATGCTTCAGGCGAGTTCGATGCTTGCACGACTATGTGTGAATTGTATCCGAAAATGCAGAGGAATATCAAGGGGAGATTGCGATGGGAGGTACGCGAGAAAGCAGTAGAACAAGGTAATAGATGCCGCATCCGATAGACAGTCCCCAGAGAACATAGGCAATCCCAATTTTCTTTTTGGCGGCACGATCACGTCCGGCAGTTAAGTCTAACCGACCATTCATATAAAAACTGATTCCCACGATAGCAAATGGGAAACAACCGAAAGCCGCTGTCATTGCGATGATGCAGAGGTAAGCAGGGATGTTTATCAAAAATGGAGCAAGGGGTGCAGTGTTGAACTTCAAGTCGGCAATCTGTCCGGCAGTGCTTTGCTGTCCAGTATCCGTTTCTAATGGCGTTGTTGGAGTGATAACTCC
>Ga0099364_10013883_pt1 | contig 10766 bp, 9 predicted proteins | sample TergutTh196P3_FD_73070 | JGI IMG/M metagenome (GOLD analysis project Ga0099364, IMG submission 73070) | Microcerotermes parvus P3 segment gut microbial communities from Pointe-Noire, Republic of the Congo - Th196 P3 | ecosystem: Host-associated > Arthropoda: Insects > Digestive system > Gut ...
ACGGGCTTGATGAACCCTTCCAAAATAATTAGTAAAGTTGGTTTCGTTATATCTGTAGCCTGAGGCATGGGCAAAAATAACTAATGGGTATTCTTCTGCCAGCTTTTCGCAAGCATCCATATAACCCCAGCTTGTTGCAATGATTATATTGGCACCTCTGGCTATAAGTTCCCGCATGACATTTTCTATATTCAAGGGGTCCGAATAGTCAACATGGGTTCTGTACAGCACTTGAGTGTCCATTATACCCAGTTTTTGCAGCATTTCTTCAATACCCGCTTGATGTGCAAACGAATAACCGGAACTTTCATTAAAAGGGTCGGTTATATGAACTACCCCTATTCTTACATTCTCTTTTGCCAGAGGCATTCCGGGCATCCATTCCTTTTGGCAGGAGGAAAACAAAAAACCAATGAATAAAAAAACAACAAGCACTGCGTATCTATTCATTTTATACCTCTGCTTAAATTATTTTCAACATAATCAATGAGCGTCGATCGATCAAGGGACTCATTAAAAAAGATAACATGAAAATCGTTAAGTAGTAAAGAGGATCCTTGCATACTTTCGTTTATCAGAATCAGATCCGGGCTGTTATTTTCTAAAAGCTTCGCCATTTTCTCTGCCGAAGGCGCAGTAATTATATCATACTTTTCTTCAAGCGCAGCTATACCAAGCCGCAGATTTGCCGGATTATTATCTACCAGCAAAACAATTTTTCTGCTCATTGCTAATTGCTCATTCCTAATTATTCTCTTTTCCTTGGGAATCCAGTGTTCAATTATTTCTTCGAGCCTTGAAATATCTATGGGTTTTGCAAGAAAGTCGTTAAAGCCTTTTTCCAAAAACATTTCCTTCATTCCCGATACAGCATTAGCGGTTAGCGCCACGATCGGAATTCTGCGAATTCCGATCGTTTGGGAGTTTCCTTCAGAAACTCCACACAAATCACTATTTGGGTGTTCCAATTCCCAGGCGCGGATTGCCGCTGTTGTTTCAATGCCGTCCATTTCCGGCATCATGTGATCCATGAACACGAGGTCATAGTTTTCGCCATACGCGGCACGCTGTTTTATCTTTTCTATAGCATCCGCTCCGCTTAAGCTGCTGTCCACTGCTGCATTATAGGGCATAAGGAGTCCTTCAGCTACTTTCAGGTTGGTGGGAAGATCATCCACTACAAGAATTCGTGCCTTGGGTATGGTATACCGGACAGAGTTTGCTGCCGAAGAACTATTATAATAATTCTGGCTGTCCGATTTTCCGTTCAGAGTATTCGCTATGGAAAGAGACTGTACAGGCAGAGATACAAAGCGTACATTGGGGATTAAAGCCTCTGTTCCCGACTCAACCATAAGGGCCAGGGGCGGTTTTCCTTTGGGGTAAATTGTACTTTCAAATACCGGTTTAATCTTTTCGTACAGGCCGTAGCCGGAAAAAACATAGAACCATTCCTCCTGCCCTAGAGCGCAGGCAAAATCACTCATATTCGTAACAATGGTATGGGGAACTCCGAGATTTTCCAGAGACCAGGCCAGCGACCTGGCATAGACAGTACGGCCTTCGTAGACCAGCACCCTTTTTTGCAGCGGATCTTCCACTTTGGCAAAGGGGATTTGTGATTCTATATATTGGGGAATAATTACCGTAAATTCGCTGCCAATGCCGTATTCGCTCTTTACGCTGATCTCCCCTCCCATGGCAATACACAGGCGCTTGGTGATTGCAAGACCCAAGCCAGTCCCCTCAATATTTCGGTTTCTTTTTGAATCAAGCTGCAAAAAATCCGAAAAGAGCTTTGTCTGTTCCTCTTCTTTAATACCCATCCCTGTGTCGCTGATAGAAATTCTGATCCAGACATGACTTTCTGTCCGTTTATTTGCAATAATTGACATGCTGATATGTCCCTTTTCGGTAAACTTTGCCGCATTGGAAAGAAGATTAAGAATAATCTGCCGCAGCCTTACTTCGTCTCCAACTAAACTATTGGGAATATCCCCGTCAATATTGGTAAAAAAACGTATAGGTTTTTCCAATAAACGCATACGAATAATATTCACCGTGTCGTTTACAAGAGACGAAAGCATATACCTTGAATTTATTATTTCAAGTTTGCCGGCCTCAATTTTTGAAAAGTCAAGAATATCGTTAATAATGGAAATAAGATTTATAGATGCCTGTTTGATATCCTGTACTTCTGCCCTGGCATCTTCCGGAAGATCCCTGCGTAAGAGCAGCTCTGACATTCCGCTTATGGCATTCATGGGTGTTCGTATCTCATGGCTCATATTGGCAAGAAAACTGCTTTTAATACGGCTTACTGTTTCTGCTTCTTCCTTAAGTTCCTGCAATTTAACATTCTGGATATCTATCAAATGGTCCTTTGTTTGACGTGTTTTTTCAATTACGATCATAACTGAAAAAACCAAAGCATATGTTACAAGCAAGTGAATTGAGATCGTTGGTGCATAGTCATAACGGGAGAGCATGGGAAAAATCATCTGTGATACAGTGATAATCAGGACTATGGTTGAAAAAATCATACCCAGCTTCATGCCCAAAAGCATTATTGTAGTTAAGGGATACATGAAAATGAACATAAAGTTCATGCCTCGAGCTTCTCCAAGATAGGTAACTGCAATACACAATAAGCCATAAAAGGACATAAGCATTAAGCCAGGTACAATCTGCGAGACCTTTTTCATTCGGGAAAAAACAATGGTCATAATGGCAATAAGGAGCATGACAGAACAGGCCGCTACGGTACCCCACTTTCCCTCCATGCCCCGGACAACAATAAAACCAATTAGAATTGCCCCGCCAAAAACACTTATAAAGTTTAAAAGCACATAACGGATAAGGTAATCGGACATTCCAAAGTCGTTTTTCTCCGTATATTTTCCGGATGTCGCGAAATTGATAAAAAATCCCTGTAGCTGTTTTCTCCAGTTTTTTGGTCTCATTATTTTCCTTCAATATATTACTGGGATATTTTACCATTAAAAAAAACTAAAGGTATAGATTTTACCCTTAATTTATCACCCTGGAGGGTCGATTTTTCACCCCATAGTGTTTGTTTTTTCACCCTATTCCGGATGCGGCACAATCAAATCGCGGCTTAATGCATATAAGGCAAATTTGGTTATGCTGTCAAAACCTGTTTTATCCAGAATAGAGGTTATATTCGATTTAAGAGTAAATTCCGAAATGCCAAGTTCTTTGGCAATTTCATCTCTTGTTTTTCCAAGGCAGACAAGGCGTATTATGGCAATCTCTTTTTCCGAAAATTGGGAGGCAAAAGGTGAATTTTCCGCCGGCCCGGGATATACTCCTACCCCTTCCATGGTACTGCGAATTACATAAAATAAATGCTTATTACCTGAGTTTTTATAGATGTAACTGTGTATCTGAGCTTTCTTGGCTTCATCAATAAAGGTAATTTCCGGCAGAGCAGTCATTATCACTATTTTAATATCCGGTAATTCCCTGCGTATTATATCAGCATATTTAATTCCATTGGCATCGTTTGCTGTTACCACGTCCATTAAAACAAGGTCAGGCTTAAGTTCCTGGCATAGCTGCGGCGCTTTAGATGCATCTTCTGCTGTCCCGACAACTTCCATGTCAGATTGTGCGTTTATAAGATGTACCAATGAATCTCTCAGCAAAGCCTGATCTTCCACTAACAGCATTTTAATCATTCTTATTACCCTCTTGATTGCATGCGTTCCCAGAGGCTTATTGCTCCAAGGGCTTTTTCTGTATCCCCTGTCAAAAATAAATCATTGAGCAGAAAATACAATTCTCTCCATAATGGTCCCAAATCTATGGTTCCCAGTTCTCCCATAATTGTTTTTATTGTTTCGGTTTCTTCGCTTAAAATAGCCTTTTTCAGCTTCTGCAAGTTATCATACAGAATTTTTCCCAGCTGCCTTTTGTCCTGTACCTCATTTTCCTGCCTTATTTTAAGGGCTTCATAAAAAGCCGGAAGCGTTTCCCGTATTATTTTGACATCAATGCGCTGTCCGGCATCCTTAAGCAAAGCTGCTGTTTCTCTAAGGCCGGGATCCATATCAGCTGTATCAAGGGAGTTGATCAATGCAGTAAACTTTTCAAAATAGGCCTGGTCAAACTTTGCCAGTTCCGCAGACTTTGGCTGTTCGTCAAATGACGAGAGGCTTTCAAAAGACACGCGATAATGGTTAAGCTTGTCAAGATAATGAGCCTCCATTATCTTGGCAAAGTTAACATGAGCCTTTTGTTCCTGGAACATCGTAGCTGCAGCTTGTTTATCTACAGTCTTTTCAATTCTTTTATCTTCAGGTATCCACCTGTTAATCGCATCATCCAATAAAAGCGGATCTACCGGTTTTGAAATATAATCCTGGAAACCATGTTCCAGGTAAAATTCTTTCATTCCCTGCATGGCATTTGCTGTCAACGCCACAATAGGAATTAGAGAAAATTCTGATTGCTCATTATTTTTTTGCCTTTCATTTTCCCAGGCTCTAATCACTTTTGCTGTTTCAACGCCATCCATTCCGGGCATCATGTGATCCATTAATATAAGGTCATACTGCTTGTCTCCTGCCCTGCAATGCCGCTGCACCAGATCAATTGCTTCCTGTCCCGATGTTGCAGTATCCACCTGAGGGCCATAGGGTTTTAGCAGACCCCTGGCTACCTGGAGGTTCACCGGCAAATCGTCGACCACCAGCACTTTGCTGTCCGGTATCAGAAACCGTATCGCTATGGGCATTATATATTCCACCACCTATCTTTTGATAGGAATCTTTAGTCTAGTTTTACAGGGTAATTTCCCAGTTAAACCCAAAAGTCTTGTTTAGATCCACATAGTAAAAGTCTTTATCCGGAGTGGTCTTGTCAAAAATAACATACACATTACAGGCTTCTTTTATTGCCAGCGGTGCATGGTGCCAGGCATTTGGATTAAAAGCAACTGCATCCCCTCTGGGAATAATAAACGCTTTTACTGTTGAAGGATCGGGAAGCTTGGGGTTTTTTTTATCTCCCAGAGTAGCAACAAGTACAATATCGCCGGTAGCCACCAGTATTTCAGAAGTTTTTTTATGATGTTCCATGCCGTCTTCCCGCATGGTTTTTTGCGGTACAGTCTTCACAATACAGATTGATGTTTCTCCCTTGATCTTTACTGTTCCCAGGGCATTCCAAAAAGAAAAAACCTTGTTTACCGCATTTGCTTTTCTGTTACCGGTAGAAATATACTGCCCATAGGGGGCAAAGTTTTTTACTGTTGCTTTAACAGCCTTAATTTTTTTTATTTCCATACATTACTCCTTATTATGCCGTAATAAAATCTGCAAAGGTTTTAATTAAAAGAAAACCTACAACAGAACCGGGATCAACGAGGGTTTTGGACTTTTCCTGATTATATGCCATTCTGCCAAACTGAGCTGCCATGGTTTTGGTATTTTCCATTCCCGCTTCTGCAGCGGCAAGGGCAGAAGTAAATCCTTCTTTTAACGTTTTGCCCTCGTCGGCAGCCTTTTCCAGGGCAGATGCTGCAGGGTCAAGTGAATCTATAATTGTTTTATCGCCGGGTTTTGCCTTGCCCCTTTCTTCCATGCCTTGTACAAAAGCCCTCCAGAACAAAGCTATTTCGCCAAGACCCAGTTCGGTTTTTTCCTTTACTGCCTTGCCGCCCCGCATAAAGCCTGTTCCCAATAAGGTTCCCATGGTAGAAGGAGCAGCCCTTGCAATGGCCATTCCGGTTTTGGTAAAGAGTTTACCCAGATCTGTTTCTTCTGCCGGAAAATCGTCCACAGCAGTATTAAAAGCAGCAACCATGGTTAGGCCCAGATCTCCATCGCCCATTACACCGTCAAGTTCAATAAGCCGGTCTCTGTTGGAATTCATCACCTCTTTTAATAAGTCATATAGTTTTTTTATATCATTATGAAGTAATGTTTCCATGACTATTCTTATACCTCCAGCTGAACCTGTTCAAAAAAAGGCGTATTAGCAGGTTTTGCAAGCAATGTTTTAAGCTCTGCATCAAGTTTAAGAAGCGAAACAGAAGCGCCGGCCATTTCCATGGAAGTGGCATATTCACCCAGATACGCTTTAAAAACCTTTATTTTTTTTCCGGTAAGAATCTCTGCAACCTTGCGGTACATAACATACAACTCTTCCTTTGGTGTAGCGCCCAAACCGTTTACCAGTACAGCTACTTCATCGCCGGAATTGTAGGGAAGGTCTTCAAGTATTTTATCCATCATAATCTGTACGGTTTCGTCGGCTGTTTTAAGCTTACCCCGTTCTATACCCGGCTCGCCATGAATGCCCATGCCAAGTTCCATTTCATCTTCCCCTATGGAGAAGGATGCTTTGCCTACTTCGGGAATTATACAGGCAGAAAGGGCAACCCCCATTGTTCTGACATTGGCGGCAGCCTTGTCGGCAATGCGCTTTACTTCGTCAAGGTTTTTCATTTCTCCTGCAGCAGCTCCGGCACATTTATATACAAAGAATATTCCCGCAACCCCGCGGCGTTTTCCTTCCTGTCCCTTGGGCGAAGAAGCGACATCTTCTCCTGCCACAACAGAAAGTACTTTAATATCTTCGGTATCGGCCATTTCTGCTGCCATGTCAAAGTTCATTATATCTCCGCCGTAATTTCCATAAATATACAGTACTCCGGCACCCTGGCTTATTGCCTTGGTAACTTCGAACATTTGCTCGGCAGAAGGCGATTGGAAAACCCCGCCTACAGAACAGCCGTCCAGCATACCGTCCCCTATATAACCCAGAAACAAGGGAAGGTGACCGGAACCGCCGCCGGTTGCAATACCTACTTTACCTTTGTAGGATTTTGCATTTACCATGCATCGTAAATCATTATTTACTACTTTTAGTTTATCCGGATGAGCAGCCAGTATACCCTGAACCATTTCATTTACAAAATTTTCCGGTTTGTTAAGAAATTTTTTCATGCTTGTACTCCTGTTTCTTTTTCTTTTTGCATATCCCTGATACGCTTTTCTTCACGGTATTTTTCTATTAAGAAATAAATCACCATAATTATTAAAAGGGCAAGCCCCCAAATTAATCTTCTGGTAAACGGCGAGATTGCCAATAAGGTTAGGCCGCTCTGGGTAAATTGAATAATTAAAACCCCCATTACCAAACCCAGAACACTTGCGACTCCGCCTCTGGGATCTGTTCCGCCCAATACCGATACCATTATTGCCATAAGCAAATAGTCGGTTCCATAGCCGGGCCGCATGGAATTGGTCCGGGAAATCATAATTAAAGACGATACTCCTGCCAGGATTCCGGTAAGCATATAGGTCTTGATAATTACCATGGTATTATTTACCCCGGAATAACGGGAAACTACAGGATTTGCACCGAGCATTAACATTAAAAACCCATGCCGTGTACGTCTTAATATTACCGCCACAATGATTGTCATAATGACAAATAAATAAAATGGAGCTGGAATCCCTGCAATAAAACCATTTCCTATAAAGTCTATTTCACTGGGCAGTCCTGATATACTGCGTCCTCCGGTAAGGATAATTGCCAAACCCATTAAAAGCCCCTGAGTTCCCAGGGTTGCCAGTATGGGCGGCACTCCGGCTACAGCAATTAATGTACCATTAAACAATCCGCATATAGTTGCTGTAATTAAAGCAACAATAATGGCAAGAAACAACAGAGCACCGCCGGCAAAAGCAGTTGTGGTAAGTTCTGCTGTTAAAACCAATGCAGAAAGTACACCGCAAATATTGGCAACTGCTATTACAGAAAGATCAATTCCTCCAACTGCCATGGCAAGCATCATGGCAAGCGCTATAAGGCCAAATTCGGGAAACTGAGCCAGCATAGAACGGAAGTTTCTGTCTGTAGGAAAACGGTTCGGACTAAGTATGGAAAAAATAATTAGAATTGCCACCATAAGGAGAAAGAGGACTATGTTCTTGGAATGTTCGGACAAGAAAGCAGAAATAAAATCGGGAAGGATTTTTTTATTTTTATGCACTGCCATATTATGCCCCCGTCCTTCTGCTGGTCTTAAGTTTGTTCTGCACACTGGTAATGGTAACACCTATAACAATGATTATTCCTACGAATAAACTCTGCCAATAGGAAGGAATGCCAATTAAAACCAGGTTTCTTTGTAAAATCATAATCAATGCCACTCCCAGCATAGTCCCGGTAAGCGTCCCTGTTCCGCCGGATATCCTCGTTCCTCCCAAAACAACCGCAGCAATGATCATAAGTTCGTCCCCAATCAGGTGCATGGGATTAGCAAAAAAGATAAGACTTACATGAAATATTCCCATGATTCCTGCAAGGAATCCAGCATAACAGTAAATAAAAAAATTAATTATATGCAGATTAAACCCTGCCCGTTTTGCCGCTTCCGGATTTCCGCCAAGAGCATATATGCCCCTGCCTATCATGGTAAACTTTAAAATAAACCATGTCAGAAGGACCAATGCAACAAGTATAAAAAAGAAAATCGACAGCCCAAAAGGCGTTCCATTGGGAAGGGTCCAGGTAATAACATTAAAGTCTCCAAAGTCCTTGTAACATTGGGGAATATCGCCAACATTATACGACTTGGTTCCCACAAATTCTGTTACAAGTCCATGAAAAAGACTGGCTGTTCCCAGTGTGGTTATTAAAACCGGAATTTTAAAAATCGAAATAAAAACCGCATTGATCGCTCCAAAAGCTATACCAATAGTACAGGACATGGCAAAAGCGACAAATATATTATCAATTCCTGTGGTAAGAAGAAATACAGTAGTAACGTACTGCGAACAAATAGCTATTGTGGTACAGGAAACATCTACCCCGCCGGAAAGCATTACAATATATACTCCAATGGCAAGGATTGCAGTACCGGCAGAAACCTTTGCTAAAATAGCAAAATTATCTATGGTAAAAAAAACAGGACTAGCTATGGTAAGGGCTGCACAAAAAACAATTAAAAAGAGGGCAAGGTAGGTTTCGTTGTGGTTGAAAAGTTTTTTAATGTTCATCCTGCCGCTCCCTGAACCATTTTCCTGCTGATGATATCAAATAATTCTTCTTCGCTGATCTTTGTACTGTCTTCGATTTCTTTAATAATCCGGCCGTTTGCCATGACAAGAACCCGGTTGCAGTTTTCCAAAATTTCCGGTATTTCATCGGATATCATAATAATAGACATTCCGTTACGTGCCAGATCGCGGATAACCTCATGTATATTGTGCTTTGATCCAATGTCTATACCGATAGTTGGACCGTCAAGAATAAACACTTCCGGTTTTGTAGCCAGCCATTTAGCTATAACTACCCGCTGCTGATTTCCCCCGGAAAGACTGGAAGCAGGCGAACGGTGGCTTGTTGTCTTAATAGCAAGTTTCTTTATCCAGGAGTTTTTTTCTGCATCCTGCTTATTTTTTACCAGCATCTTAAACCGGCTGATAAGATTATCCAGTACGGTAATAATTATATTATTTCCTATAGATTGTTCTGCAAAAAGCCCCTGGGTATGGCGATCTTCCGGCAAATAGGCAATCCCTGCAGCAATAGCATCCTTGGGAGACCGTATTGTTAAAGGTTTTCCATTAACTATTATTTCTCCCGAATCGGGATGGTTAAGACCAAAAAGAGAAAGGGCTGCTTCGGTACGGCCGGAACCCAAAAGGCCTGTGATGCCCAATATTTCTCCTTTTTGCAAATCAAAACTAATGTCAGAAAACTGGCCTATTCTGGTAAGGCCTTTTACAGAAAGTACCGGATCCGATTTCCCGGTAAAGCGATACGGATCTGCCTTAAAGTTTTGTCCTGTCATCAGGAATACCATTTTTTCATGGTTTAACTCCGAAGCAGGATATACCCCTATTTTTTTTCCGTCTTTAATAATGGTAACACGTTCTGCAATTCGAAATACTTCATTAAGTTTATGGCTGACAAATAATATAGCTATCCCTTTTTTCTGCAGCTTTGCAATAATTTCAAAAAGATGTTCTACTTCTTCCCTGGTAATAGCCGAAGTAGCTTCGTCCATAATAATAAGCCGGGCATTCTGGGTAAGCGCCCGGCAAATAGCCACAATCTGCCTGCGGGCCACAGAAAGGTTTTCTACCCGTTCATGTAAATCAATATTTTCGCCTATTTCTTCCAGAGCTTTTTTTGCGGCCAGCTTTATATTTTTCCAGTTTACTACCTTGTGGTTCGATTCAAGCATTTGATTCATGGCAATATTTTCTGCCACAGTCATGTTGGGAAACAGGGAAAGATCCTGATATATTATCTGAATTCCAGCTCTAATTGATTCAATAGTAGTAATGGATTTTTGTTCGGCGCCGTCTATACTAAGGGTTCCCGAATCCGGCCGGTGAACCCCGCCGATTATTTTAATGAGCGTAGATTTTCCCGAACCATTTTCTCCAACCAGACAGTGGATTTCTCCCTTGCCAATGGAAATATCTACATCATCTAAAGCTTTAACGCCGACAAAGGTTTTGGTAATATTTTTTACTTCCAGAAAAGCCTCAGCCATACGCCCCCCGTTGCAGTATATGATGTTATATGTCAATATAGTAGTCACAAAAAAGCGGGGGATCAAGAGCTTAAGCCCGCTGCAATTCCCCCGCTTATTGCTTTAATTAGAGCTTGTAGCTGCCGTCAGGATTCTTCCATTCGTCAAGATTGTTAATGTTCACATCGACCCAGGCTGCTCCGTAAATAACGGGAACGCCATGCTCATTGTTCTGAATGGTTAT
>Ga0099364_10013884_pt1 | contig 10766 bp, 8 predicted proteins | sample TergutTh196P3_FD_73070 | JGI IMG/M metagenome (GOLD analysis project Ga0099364, IMG submission 73070) | Microcerotermes parvus P3 segment gut microbial communities from Pointe-Noire, Republic of the Congo - Th196 P3 | ecosystem: Host-associated > Arthropoda: Insects > Digestive system > Gut ...
ATCCATGCGGCTTGCAGCAATCAAAAGACCAAGATTCTCTCCGGAATCGTCGAAGCGGACGAGACGTACATCGGTGGTCTTGAAAAGAACAAGCACAAAGACAAAAAACTGAATCAAGGTCGGGGAGTGGGTGCTTTTCAACCGGGAAATTGTGTAAAATATTGAGAAGTGGGTGTGCCGTTTGAGCCACCCACGTCACGGTTAATCACACCTGTTGTTACGAAAGGAGGAAATCGTGGATCAAAAAATGACTAGGCGCGCGGTGCTGGGCACCGTCATCGGTGGGCTTGTCGTTGCCCCGTTCGTCATGCGAAGTTTTCGGCGAGCACGCCCGATCGAAGGAAGTAGCCCTTATGGGAAAATACAAGTTCCATTAGAGGAACTCGACTCTGACTTGTCGCTTTCGGAACGGGCCAAAGCGTTGGAAATTTTTGAAAAAGAACGGAATCGCTGGCTTTCGTTCCGAGGGGTGGAAGGTGACGTTCGGTTGAAAAAGGTATCCTTGGATTCCGGGAAGGAGGCAAACGTAGAAGGGTTTCTTCATCTGAAGTTTGATTTAAGAGAGCCTTCGGACTCAAGACATGGGGAGTATGTCCCGCATGACGTTCAGGTGCGTTTTTCTGAATCAGAGAGTGCTTCTCCTCTCTGGACAATCAAGTGGAATGGTCGTTTCAGAAGTAGTAAACCAGTGATAACTGGTACGGATGAAGGGGGCATTAGAATGCTGGCTTTTGTAGCATTGCTTGCTCCATTGACGGTAAAGGGGCTTGTGACTGTCGCAAATGGTACTTTTTTGCAGTTGGTGCCTCTTATGAAGTTGTCAGACGACCCAAAGAATCCAGGACAAGGCTCTTACTCCTTTGGTTCAAATGAAAAGTTGACCAATGACGGCGTGTTGATACCAACATGGAAGTTTACCGAAGGACACTTGTCTGGTTATATCCCAGCGAGAAAGCCTAACTCGTCTTATCCAGATTGTTCAATGGATAACACTGAGCAATCGGGTGATTTTTTATTTTCGAGAAGGTTTGAAATGAAGCCTATTGCCAACGGCGGCAAGTTGTCTGATGGTCTGGATGCAATACTTACAATGGATTTTGCAAATCATCTCCATGTTTTTGTTGCATAAATTACGATTCCAAAGTCCTAACAAAGAGAGGTTTATTATGTCAGACAAAGAAGATGTTGATCTTTCTGGTTCTCCGTTGAAGTTCCCGGAAGTAGGGCCGCAAGGTGCCCAAAGTGGATGCGAAGGCGATACCTCCTGTGTGTTCATCTGTGTCACTGATGAGTGCATCACTGGTTGCTTTCAAGAGTGCGCGACTGGATGCAATAATTATGTTTTTGCTTGCCGAGTCTGGATTGGTAGCGGTGGCTAGTCGAGATGTTTTTGTGCAACAAAGGAGGATTTTATGAGTAGTGTATCTTCGCTAGTGTCGCTGGATGATGTCCATGACCGTGAGATTTATGTTCTGAATCCGTATTTTAGGATTAGAAAAGAAGGCGGTTACGCCATACTTCATGGTACGCAAGGAATCGGAACATGGAGGGTGCATCTTTCCCATGCCATTGTGCTTATGTTGTGCAATGGCAAAAGAACGGTGCAAGATATTGCGAAACTGACTCGTCCTTTTGTCGACGATAGAAACACGGTTTTGACGGCTCTGGAGCATGTGAAAGGTATTATCCGTCACATGAAAAAAACAAAGGAAGAACAAGGTGGAAAAGAACCACTTCCTGCCCGTTACCCTTCAACAGCACCTCTACTGCCGAAGGTGTGTTTTGATGAAAAGTTCTCTTCTTGTCAGTTTAAGCAAAAGCATTATGACCCGAAATCCTTTTTGCCGAAAAATGCACAAGAGATTTCAAGTTGCCCGTTTGCCTTCACCCGTTATCAGGCACCGTTAGACATCAATTGGCATCTCACGTCCGATTGCTCGACTGAATGTAAATACTGCTATTTGGGACGGCGCAGTGTCAAACCATTGCCTTTGGAGCGTGCAGAGCAACTTATTGCCGAAATGTCTGAAATCGGCGTGTTTTCCGTTGCACCCCTTGGCGGCGATATTTTGCTTTACCCAAATATCGTCGAGTTGTTGGGAATGATCGCCGATCAAGACTTTTTCCCGGTCAATCTCTCTACAAAGAGTTATTTATCCGAAGAAATATCTCGAAGACTTTCCCGGCATTTGAACATAATTTCTGAATTTCAATTTAGCATTGATACCGACGATAATCAGATCGCCGAGTATATGCTTGGTGTTCCTGATTATTGTGACAGGACTTTTTTGTCCATTAACCATGCGTTGCAAAACGGATTTCGTGTGGCGGCAAAGGCGGTGATTACACCTTATAACGTCCTGACCGTTCCACGACTTTACCGTAAACTGAAAAAGGTCGGTGTTTCTGACATAAGGCTGGCGGCATACGGACGTAGCGGATTTCATCATACCGATGATCTGTTTCTGAATAATGAGTGTTATCAATGGTTAGAAAGAGAGGTCAAAAAGTTGCAGGATGAATTCCCTGATGAAGCCATCTATATTCAAAATGGAGGGCCTTCAGTAGCACCGGTGACGCAAGAAGACAGAAAACAACGTTGGTCATTTCGCAGTGCCTGTACCGCGGGTCGTTCCGGTATGATGATCTGCACTGATGGCAAGGTGATTCCTTGTGAGCAGATGCCGGAAACGGAAGAGTATTTTTGCGGCGACGTGTCTTACCAATCAATCATGGAAGTTTGGGATAGTGATCGACTCAAAGAAATGACTTACGGTATGCCGCGTGAAAAATTCGTGGGGCAACCTTGTTACGATTGTGAGGAGCGAGAAAAATGCCACAATGTAATGGGATATTGTGTTCGTGACCTTGCCGCTCATTACGGTAATATCTACCAACCGCCGCCAAACTGTTGGCGTCATGATCTGCCTTTCGTGAGGCAAACATAGCAGTTCTCTTAATCTTTCGATTTCTGCTTGGTGGTCGGAACGCGGGCCTATTGTTTCTTATTTTGCCGTGTGCCCCTTGATTCCCTGCCATTGAGCGCGCCCATGTTCGGTTGGCCCATTGCGGCGTTCGCCTTGTTCAGCAATGTCACGATTTGCCCGATATTAGCGTTGAATGCCGAAACAGAGGATGTTCCCTGCCCGGTATTGTCCAACGCTTCAAACAGCCTGATGTCGCCAAGACTTTTTCCATGATTTTCCTCTTGAATCGGATTTCCAAAATTCGTACTGTTTCGTTTTCAATTTCACCCGGTTTCAAGGAGGAAACAAAATGCCAAAGCAAAGTCAGACCGATATAGATCAAGAGATTGTCGTCTTTTAGCCATTGAGTATAAAACGACGATTTTACCACACTTTCGTAATCAGTCGAATTTTCACAATTCCGGCAATAATACGCTTTGTCCTCGAACCGCCGACGTGCCGTCTGACGCACTTCTCTTGCCTTGACCGCCGATCCATAACCCCGTGGGCGGTTCAATTCTTGCCCGACGGCTGGTAGAATCAAAGGGCCTGTCCACCTTGCGGGGCATTAAGAACGAAGTATGTAATTCCCAAAGTTTGCCCCCCCAGTTGCCAAAATCGCCTAAATCCAGTAGACTACCGATCAGGTGATGGGCGCATAGCTCAGTTTGGTTAGAGCGCAGCCCTGATAAGGCTGAGGTCCATGGTTCGAATCCATGTGCGCCCAATGACGTAAAGTTAATAAAATCAATGACTTACAACGCTGAAGTTTCAAGGGTTTTCGTCGACTAGGGGAGGAGGGATTTGAACCCCCGGCTAAGCGATTATGAGTCGCCTACTCTAACCACTGAGTTACTCCCCCAAAGACCGCTATTGTACGGTCATGAACCGCGTTTCGACAGGGGGACGGAAAGTTTTCTCCGCGAGGCGAACGACAAAGCTCACGGCGCTTGCGAACCGGTTTTCGGACTCGCAATGTCTTCGACGTTCAGGATGCGAATGTCCGTGACCGTCGGATCAAGGCGTCGCAATTCTTCGATCGTAATGGTCGGGCCTCCCTGATTCTTGGTCTGATCGAACGGTGTCGGTGTGGAGTCGGGAGGAACTGACGGTGGCTCCAAACCTGGAATATCTAGCAAATTGGGAATCTGCTCCATGAAGGGGCGAACATCTTCGGTTGGCTCGCTGTTTAGAGTAGGCGCTGCCGATTTGGGCGGAATGCCGATCAGCGGTCGGTCCAGTTTCCTCGGTTCGAGAGCTCGCGGCGTCGGACGTTTCGATTCAACCGGCGTTGTCGTCCCAAAATTGCCCGCATTCATGGAGCGATCCGCAACGAATCCGACGTCCGTTCCGCCTAATCCGTTACAGGAGGAGTCGCCTTGCCAAAAAATCGAACCTGCCCGATAAAAAACGTTACAACCACGGTAATCATCGGCCCGACTTGTGTGTGCCGGAACGCAGTAATCATAAGACGAGCCGCACATTCTACAGCCCGCCAAGGAAACGAGCGTAAGGACGATAAACAGACGATTCATGGTCAAATCACGAGCTGGGGGGTGATGTAACAACACCGGAATCGTTCCCGGTAGTCAATAGATCGGCCACAAAATCGATACAATCCGGAAATTCTTTGTATTTTCCCAAATTTATTTTTTCGTAAGAAAGAGTCGTCAACCAGGAATTGGAATAGACCCGTTGCATAACCTCTGTTTGTCTCTGATAAGACGGCAGTATGCAGACGGCAGCTTGCAGTAGATTCTGCCGTCTGCCGTCTCGTAGGACGAGGGAGGGGTTATGCAACAAGTCCAATACACTGCATCCGCACACAAAAAGAACTTATTCTTTGAAAATTAAGGGCGATAGGAGTTAGAAGTGACGAATTCGTCACTCGTCATTCGTAACTCTTTTCAGAAAATGTTCAATTTCCGAGTGGATGGGGTATAGAGTCAATTCGGCCACCTACCCGGCCTGTCCGAATTTCAGATTCGCGGTAGAATGTCAGTCGTTGTCAGCAAATCCACCGAGCCGCAACCAACGGCGTTTCCACGACATTTTGTATTTTTATGGGCCTTAACTTAGCAACAGCGTTGGTCGATTCGGCAGTACAGTACCCGAACCATCCGGCGATCATCTGCGATGACCGACTAACGACATTCGAGGAACTCGACCGCTGGAGCGCGAAAATCGGCGAAGTGCTTCTCTCCCAGGGACTCCGGCAAGGCGACAACGTGATGTTACTCGCCCAGAACGTTCCGGAATTCACGGCGGCGTATTTTGGCATTTTGCGGGTCGGCGGCGTTGTTGTTCCGATCAACACGCTGCTTCTCGAACGGGAGATCGTCGATCTGTTGGAGCACTCCGACGCCAAGTATTTTATTGCCTGGCACGGACACGCCGAAAAATGTCTCGCGGCGTTCGAGGCCGTCGAGAGTTGCGTCAATCTGTTCTTCATCGGAGCGTCACGGGAACAGTTGCCGGAAAAGATTCTTGCGCACCATGAATGCGGACCGCTCCACCAACCGACAAAATTTGTCCTCGACGAAATGCTCCGGCACGTTCCGGGAAACGTCGATTGCGTCCAAACCAACGCCGACGACACGGCGGTCATCCTGTACACATCGGGAACGACCGGCAAACCGAAAGGAGCGGAACTTTCCCATTTTAACATCTTCACGAACACTCTGTACACGAAGGAAAAAGTCCTGTACATCTCCCGTGAGTCCATCACGGTCGCCGTGTTACCACTCTTTCATACCTTCGGACAGACGGCCATCCAGAACTCCTCAATCCTTGCCGGATCAACGATCGTGATGGTTCCACAGTTCGAACCCAAGCGGCTTCTCGGCGAAATCGAAAAGCACCGGGCAACCTGCATCGCGGCGGTTCCGACAATGTACAACCTGATGGTTCAGACGCAACGGCGGAAAGCCTTCGATACCCGTTCGCTGAAAGTCGCCGTGTCCGGCGGAGCGGCGTTGCCCATCACGCTGTATAAAGAGTTCGAAGAAATCTTCGGCTTCAAAATCGTCGAAGGATACGGACTCTCCGAAACGAGTCCGATCACGAACATTACGCCGGCGAACTGTCCGGTCAACAAACCTGGTTCGATCGGACCGGCACTCTTCGGCACGCAGGTCAGAATCATGCGGGACGACGGAACCTTTGCCGAAGTCGGCGAGGACGGCGAACTCGTCGTCCGCGGACACAACGTGATGAAGGGGTATTACAAGGACCCCCGCGCGACCGAAGCTGTGTTCCGTAACGGCTGGTTCCGAACCGGCGATGTCGCCAGAATGGACGAAGACCAGTATTTTTACATCGTCGACCGCAAGAAAGACGTTATTATCAGGGCTGGAATGAACATTTATCCCCGTGAAGTCGAGGAAGTACTGTACCGACATCCAGCGGTCAGGGAAGCGTCCGTCATTGGCGTTCCAGATGAAACGCTCAGTGAGAGCGTCGTGGCCTTCGTCGTCCTCGCCGAGGGTCAACAAGTTACGGCTGACGCCCTCCAAAAATACTGCCGGGAACACCTCGCCGTGTTCAAATGTCCGAAGAACGTTGTGTTTCTGGAGCAACTTCCCAAGGGCCCGACGGGAAAAATTCTCAAACGGGAACTCCGCAATATTGCCGGTAAAGCTCCAATCCCGCCAAGAGAGGGTTAGGCCGATAGAGAGTTGTCACCAAAACGACTGGCAGATTCCACCCGCAAGTTTCGCTACGCTTGCGGTTCTTGATCCGACAAATGACCGTTTATTGCCATGCGACAGTATAGAAACCTTGACCCTTCTGGTGAGGAAATCCATCATCTATAAAACAGGCACTGAATGAGTCGGAAATTTTGTAGGTGGTTGCTGTGCGAAAAGGCGGTCTGATGGCAGTTGGAATCATTGTATTCCGATTGTCATCCGCAGCCAGTTGCTTTTTCGCCTTTTGCTCCTTCCGCATTACAAAGATTCGGCTAAACTATACTTTTGCGTTTCCAATCTGTGAATCCGTAATGACGTTCCGCTCCGAAAAAGCCGACTATTTGGCCAATTTCCCGCCCGGCACTGTCGGGACGGTCGTTGACATTAACACGGAAACCGAACTCCAAGGCCGATTGATGGGCATGGGGCTGTTCGTCGGGGTGCGGTTCCGTCTGCTCCAAGGAGGAAATGGTTCGCGCAAACCCTTACTGCTTGCCATCGGCGACACCCGCATCGCCCTCGGTTACGAACTCGGACGTTGTATTCTGGTCGAACCTTAGCACAATTATAATGAACCACGAAGATCACGAAGAAGGAGTTACGAGTGACGAATTAGTAACTCGTCATTCGTAACTCCTTTCATAAAATCTTCGTGCCTTCGTGGTTAAAGCCATTACGGTAGAAATACATCCATGAACACCTTTTTCAAAATCAGCGAACGCGGCAGCACCATCGGACGTGAATGCCTGGCCGGTTGCGTAACGTTTATGGCAATGGCCTATATCCTGTGCGTTCAACCGGCGATTATGTCCGGGGGAATGTTCGGGATGGAAACCGGAATGAGCGTCGGAGCACTCATCACGACGACCTGTTTGGCGGCGGCCTTCGGTTCGCTCTTGATGGGACTCTGGGCGAACTATCCGCTCGGTTTGGCTCCCGGTATGGGCGAAAACATTTTCGTCGTGTTGACCGTCATGCCGATCAGTGCTGTTACGCTCGGTTTGCAAGTCGGCGACGCGGCGGTCTGGCAACTGGCTCTCGGCACTGTGCTGATTTCCGGCGTCCTGTTTGCCATCCTGTCGTTTCTGAATGTACGAAAAGTCTTGATCGACGCCATTAGTCCCAGTCTGCGCGGCGGCATTTCCGCAGGAATCGGTCTGTTCATCGCTCTAATCGGACTGCAACAAGCCGGTGTCGTCGTCTGCGAACACGGACTCTATGTACTCGGACCGCTCACGACGATGAAAACGCTCGTTTTTGTTACGGGACTTATCGTTACGGTAGCGCTGCTGGTTCGCCGAGTCCGAGGAGCGTTATTGTACGGAATTATAGTTTCCGCTCTGCTTGCCGCCGTGCTTGGACAAATTACGCTTGTTTCGCCGTTCGGACTGCCTGCCGATCCGCGCCCGTTGATCGGCCAAGCCGATGTACTGGGCGTTTTCAAGTATCCGGTGCTTTGGCCGTTGGTTGCCGTACTGACGTTCATGGTGGTCTTTGACACGCTCGGCACGGTGGTTGCCGTCGGTTCACGGGCCGGTCTTATCAAGGAGGACGGTTCGTTTCCGAATGTCGAGCGGGTTTTTGCAACGGATGCAACGGCGACGATGGTGGGCGCGGCAATGGGACACAGTACAACGACGGCTTATGTGGAAAGTGCCGCCGGAGTGGAGACTGGCGGGCGCACTGGCCTGGCGGCGATCGTAACGGGAATATGTTTTCTGGCGGCAATGTTTTTCGGACCGTTTATCGAGATGATCGGCAACTATCAACCAATCACCGCCGCCGCTCTTGTTATTGTCGGAGCGTTGATGATGCAAAGCGCAACGAAAATCGATTGGGACGATTACAGCGAGTCGATTCCGGCGTTCCTGCTGTTGGTCGGTATTCCGTTATCGTACAACATTGCGAACGGCCTGTTGCTCGGTCTGATCGTCTATCCGTTCATCAAACTGCTCGGCGGCCGCGGCCGCTCCGTCAGTGCAATGCTCTATCTGCTGGCCGTGCTGCTGATTCTCTACGTCATTTATTTGAAACAATAAAACAGAGCCGCAATCGTAAGATTGCGCCGTTAGCCGCCTCACCCTGTGAGGCGTCGAACTTACGGTTCTTTCACTGTACCCCCGCGGATTTCGTCAAAAGCGGTTGGATGCTTTCATAAATCTTTTCGTAAGAACTCATCGAAGTGTGAATACGAGTGTGGATGCGTCCATCCGCCGACATCTTGAAAAACTGGACGTTGCTATCTGCGAAAGCGACAGTCGCACCGTTATCAGGATGTTCGCTGCCAATGCCGAACGGATGCTTGTTGACTCCCATTCGGGCAATTTCCAATCGGATTTCGCTGTTCGGATCCATCCAACAGACCGGAACCATACGCTCCACAAAGAGAATCGTATTTGAAGTGCCGCTGGTAATATCACTAAGCGTAACCGTTTTCGAGCCGGGAAAGATCGTATCGTCGCCGACAATCACCGAGTAATCACAGTTTGCCATACGGAAAAGGTCGCGGTTTTTCAGAAAAATATTGCCGAATCTCGATGGTGCTCTAATGCGTCGGGAACTTGCCGGACATTGATAAATCGATAATTGTACGTCGTGAAACTGCCGGTTGTATTCGCTATCCCAAGGTTCATCGAGTCGGATTTTTTCGTACAGGTTTTCTTGATTCATGTAAGGTAGGAGAAGTACCCGCCAACTGTGCAGAAGTTTGCCATTTTCATCAACGGTATAGGCCGGGGGGAATGAGCCGTGAACATCGTGGTAGTTATGGAAGCCGACGGCTAATTGCTTTGTCAGGCCACAACATTGCAACCGGATTGCCGTGTCACGCGCGGCGATGATAGCCGGTGCGATGAGTCCCAAAAAGACACTCCAAAGAACGAACGCGACGGTCCAAGCGGCTAAATCTTTTTTGAATTGCAAAGGCTTTCCCGGCACCCATGTTGCGGCATCCAAGACGGAAAACAGGACGAAGCAAATGATAAACGTCAGAAGCGGCACCCCAAAGAAAACGAGGGGGACAACAGCATGGAATGTTCCGTCTCTCACTGCAAAATCCAACAGGGGGCGGTAAGATGCAACCCAACTTATTGTTACCAATACCCAAACGCTGATGAGACAGAGAGAAAGGAGTATCCGTCCTTGCACCAGTTGTCCGAGACCGGGACAGACCAAACTCAACACGGCGGGATAGACGTGAAGCGGTTGTCTGACGGATTCGGATGTTTTGCTATGCTCTTGGTTTTCCATCGGTTCGCTCCTTGATAGGAAACCTTATTGTACCACAAACGGGGCCATCCGGGGATAGTGCTACGTTACATTCCGGCTCTTTGTGCCGTTAGCCGCGCAGGAGCCGGGCGGCGTAAGCCTCCGGATGGTGAATCTGGAGGCCGCCGCTTGTTCCAACGAAAACATATTCAAAATTCCCTCTTGACTTTTCGACACGATTTGCCGATAATGAGAGCAATCGGCATGAACGCTTGTCGATTTGACTATTCTTGGTTCAACCCATTAAGTGCGATGAAATAGGCTGCTCGCCTCCAATAAACTTGTTCCATACCCCATCATTCCCGCAAAAGCAGGAACGACGGATTGTTTTACAGAGCAACCCATTTCATCATGGCAACGATTACCGTTTCGCACTTAACTTTCGCCTACGACGGCGGCAATCCCTTGTTCGATGACGTTTCACTTCGTCTCGATACCCGTTGGAAAATCGGACTCATCGGTCGTAACGGTCGCGGCAAAACGACACTACTCCGCCTATTATTGAGACAAGAACCTTTCGGCGGAACCATTGACGTGCCGGTTCCGCTCGATTACTTTCCGTACACCATTACCGACGAGTGCCGGACGACTTTTGAAGTCGCCGAAAGTATCGCAACGTTTGAACCCTGGCAAATCGAACGGGAACTTTCGCTGCTCGCCGTCACCGAAGACGTGCTGACACGTCCCTTTGCAACGCTCAGCGGCGGCGAAAAAACAAAGGTATTGCTTGCCGCCATGTTTCTGAACGAAAACCGATTCCTGTTGATCGACGAACCGACGAATCATCTTGATCTGGAAGGACGCGAAAGCGTTGCCGATTATCTGAACGGTAAGTCGGGATTCA
>Ga0099364_10013885_pt1 | contig 10766 bp, 10 predicted proteins | sample TergutTh196P3_FD_73070 | JGI IMG/M metagenome (GOLD analysis project Ga0099364, IMG submission 73070) | Microcerotermes parvus P3 segment gut microbial communities from Pointe-Noire, Republic of the Congo - Th196 P3 | ecosystem: Host-associated > Arthropoda: Insects > Digestive system > Gut ...
GACTCGGGGACGGCTTCAAGACGCGGGGACCGAGACACGGGGACCGAGACGCGGGGACGGTTCTATTGTCGCTTCAAGACACGGGGACGGTTCTATTGTCGCATCGAGACACGGGGACGGTTCTATTGTCGCGCAAACAAGAAACAGAGCGAGACACGGGGACGGTTCTGTTGTCGCGTAAACAAGAAACAGTAATATATTGTCATAAATCCGACAACGCAAAAATGAGTCAAAAACCCGACAACGCGAAAAGAATTGAAAAACCAAGCTACAAGTGTATAGTGCAATGGGTGGTCGAACAATGAATATGTTGCCCCGACACGAACAGGCCGTCATTCCTATAGAAAAGCTTACAAAGCCACGACGACATGATAATGGTTTAAAGAATAATGTAAATTACACTTGACATTATGTTTAATATATGCTATATTATGACTGCAACAACAATCACTATGTAAATGGAGGTAGTCAAAATGTCATTCAAAAGCAAAAGCAACATCGTAAGCATAATCGCAGGAATCGCCCTCGTCGTTGCGTACATCATCTACGCAACGGGCGCAAACGCTCCTGCACCGGAGGACATCAAAGCATGGGCTGTTGCCATTCTTATCTTTGTCGGAATTGGCATAGGGGTTCAAATCGTGGTGCATATCGTCTTCCACATCGCCCTTGCCATCGGAGTCGCAATTAAAGAAGAGCTTAAGCATGGAAACGAGGATAGCGGCAAAACCGCAGAAAGAATCATTGAGTCTGAAATGACTGAAGACGAATACACCAAGATTATCGACCTAAAGGCTTCCCGCATTGGTTCTGTATTCGCGGGTACAGGCGTGTGCGCGGCACTCATAGCCCTTGCTGTCGGCGCGGAAACCGTCGTTGCGCTACATCTGCTGTTTGGATCGTCCGCATTTGCCTCAGTCGTGAATGGTTTCGCGAGAATTATCATGAGTGAGCGAGGTGTGAAGCGATGAACACAATTATTATTGTGCATTCCTATCATAATGGAAGTACGCGGAAAATAGCCGATGTGATTGGGAAGGAGATGAACGCCGAAGTAAAAACGACGACCGCGATAACCCCTGAAGAAGCGGCGAAATATGAGTTTATTGGATTAGGCGCGGGTATAGACAGCGGTCATCATTATAGCCCCCTGCTTGACTTCGCCGAAGCAATGCCGGAAGCCAGCGGTCAAAAGACCTTTCTGTTTTCCACAGCGGGCATTGCCGGAAAGGAGAAGAAGAAACTCAGCGACCACAAAGCACTGCGTGTCATTCTAAATAGGAAGGGTTATAAGGTTTTGGACGAGTTCTCCTGCAAGGGATTCAACACGAACAGTTTCTTAAAGTATATCGGCGGCATGAACAAAGGTAGACCTAACGCGGAGGACTTTGAAGCAGCAGCAGCGTTTGCTAATAGCATGAAAGGTTGGGTGGAGTGATGGCTGACAAGATGATAATCAAGAACAATATCCGCCGCTTGCGTTTCTTTGCGGATGAAATGACTCAGTTTGAACTGGCTGAGAAAGCGGGTATTTCCAGACAGACGGTAGTCGCGCTCGAAGCGGGGAAATACATCCCGTCACTCGAAATAGCATTCAAAATCGCCGATGTTTTTGGCGTTGGTGTTGAAGCGGTGTTTGAACGAAACAAGAGTATCGGGGATAATCTCGTTACTCCGAAATAAGACACAGCTAAGACGCGCTTAGGGGTGCGGGATTCGAACCCAGCACGCCTCAGGGCGGCCCTGTAACAGCGACCTTTGCACCTACTGGCCGCTAACCCCCATGCTGTCGAAAAGACTGTGAATCTCATCGATACGGTTCATGTCCAGATAATAACCCATCATCAAATCGTCCAATCTGTCAGTAGGGCGGATTTCCCGGTCGCCATCCAGCAGTAAAAGCAACTGCTGCTCCCGCATAAAGCGACAAGCCCTCAGAACCGACTCCATCCTGGTTTTACGTTTTTGATCCTCATATACCGGCATGGCGCTCCAGTGGGAAGAAATATGCGTAAAGTTGATTTCATACTCAGTCTCAAAGACATTCACCTCAGAAGCGGAAGCATTGGAAAAACGATCATCAAGCATTGCGACAACATCTTTGATTTGAAGAAACATGGCTTGCTTTGGATTCTTATTCTTTCCACCGTAAAACATCCATAAAATCGTCATCGTGATATAGCATTGCAAAAATGCGTCAATCAAGCGAGCACTAGATGACTCCCTCTCGCGGATATCGCGTATGGAAAACGATAACAACTCGCTGTCAGTATGTGGCACAAGATAAACCTTGCCCCGCATGTCAACCAGCGAAAACCCCAACTCCTCGCCCCAGACATCCAACTCCGTCCGAACCTCCGGAGTGCGATATTCGGCAAGCAGTGCGCTGTCGTTTGTATCAAGTTCCCCGTCAAGCAATAGCTTGCGCAGTATTTTTGCCGTCTGCCTCATCCAACTTCACCTCAAACATAAGATTGTCCATAGATAACACTTCCAGACCTGTATCGCAGGTGACTCGCTCACCCGATCTCTCAATAATAATCCGCAGCACGTTAAGGAGCGACTTGTCTCTATCCATGCAGAGCGAAAGGCAATAATTCAGATCAAACTCACCCATGCACTCTATGGTGGTATTTTCCTCCTCGCCCCATTTGACGGTGTCTATTTCCCGCAATTCGTAAAGCTTTAGCATATCCAAGAACAACAGGCGCTGCTCGGTCATATCTGCCAAACGCTTATGGGTCTTGATATGATTCCAGAAATCGCTGAATAAAAACAACTCGCGTGTCTTGGCAAAATCGAACAGCAAGTAAATTACCAAGACATGGGCATCGTTGCGCCTGCGGATGGTGCGTAGTTTCTCCTCGCTGTCCACGACCTCATCCTCATCAATTAACTCGCCGTCATCCGATTCCTTTATTTTCGACTGGCGCTCGTACATCAGGGATAGATTCAGCGATTTTCTGATATCGGGCAAAAACAACGGCGAAAAGAGGCTTGCGCGAAATCTGCCCAGAGTCGATAAATCCGAAAACGCAAGATGCTCCATGCGCCCCAAGACCTGCTCCTCAAAGTCAAACCGCTTGATTTGATGAAAAAGCAAAGCCTCTCGCAGCATGGCAAGGCAAAGCTTTTTCAAATCAGCGCATTTTATGAGCAGAGCTCTTTGCAATTCAAGCACACGCTGCACATTGCCGGTTATGTAAGCAATTTCGCGTTGTGCCGTGCGCGATTTTTCATCAACAGAATCGTATAGCCTGACTTCCTCGTCCAGACGTGACTGCGCCAGTTTAAGCATACGCTCAATATCGCGCATTATCTCATATTCATCACTAAGCATTGCATTGACATCACGGATCACAGCATCGTATTGCCCGCCCGAAATCGAAAAGATATCATGCCGTAATTGTTGTTCAAACTGCCTCAATTCATTGCTTTTTTCTATAAGCATCGCTAGGATGTACTTACTTTGCGATGTCGCTTTTTTATAGTTCTTCTTGCTAATCAGCATCCGTAGGCGAATGGCCTCAATTTCGAAACCGAGCTCATCGTCAACTTCCTTTGTTCTGAAAAGGAAATCAAAGCCCTGCTTAGTCAGCTCATACAGTATCTGGTCTTTTTCGCCCAGTTTATCCGCGACAAGCCGAACAGGAAAAGTCTTCATGCCGCTCGAGTAATCCATGATCTGACTGCTGCGAGTCTCGCCCTTGTTTTGCAAAATGTCCTTGACCAGATATCTCGCCAGCTCCTCGCACTCAGAAAAGCTCATCTGCTTCCCGTATGACGGGAGAATGTCGGTTATAAAGTCTGAAATGGCGCCGATTGTGCAATTTTGTTCTTCCGTCAATGTTGTTTCCATAATAAAAACAAGGACTGACAAAAGGATATTGTCAAGCTCCCCATGCGAAAAAAGCCGCTCGATGTCTTGATTCTTATTGATTCGCCCAACTACGGAATCAACAATAGCGACAAACTCCATTCGCTTCGAAAACTGGTTGAGATATTCCATCATTATAAATCCGCCTTCTTCGAAAGACACTTGCGGGTTCTGAAACATTCCACATTTCCGCTTTGCGCTTTCGTTTACTAACCACTATTCTCATACTCACGTCTCGTCCATAGCCGCTCTAAGGCGCGGATAGTTGCATATTTCCTGCGGGATATACTTACCTGACTCCAAGAGTGTTTTTATCTGCGTTGCGCTCGAATGGTCGAAGTTATCCAAGAACTCATCTATCTGAGGCGGTGAAGACTGAACTGTCCTGCACTGCGTCAGCGTTTGCTCCTTGGCGTACGATAGCATAGCCAAATACCCTGGAACAAACAACTGTAAAGGAAACCCAGCCGCTACAGCTAAGTAAATTCCAATGCCCTCATAATCCAAATCACCCCAATAATAAAATGAGGGGCACCCGGAAAAACCTTCGCGAGCATAATTCTCCAAAGCAGCAAGACGCGTAATCTTCTTACCCTCCCCATATAGCAGGCCGTCAATAAACACGCCATACAATCTACATGCAGTTCTATTCTCCATATACAACTTGCGCAACGAGAACCAGATGTCTTTGTTCTCCAGAATCAAAATTGACTCGGTATTGTCGCCGTCGCATAAGTAATCGAAAAAAGGCTCAGGGGTGTTGTAGAAATTGAGTCTGGAATCCCACCCTGTAAAGCGCAGCATATTCTTGCACACGGCATCATCCAGTTGTTTTTCATATCCCCAAATGGCGTAAGAGCGTTCATTCTTCGACATGTTAATATCGAGCTGTGCACCGTTGTCGCGTAAATAATCATGTAAACCACGCAGCAAATCCCTGTGTTTGATGTATAAACCGATGTTTGCTAAATAGCCAGAAGGGTTAAAATCCGGGCCCAAACGCAGGACTTCATCCTTCAGGTCTGACAAATCCTGTGTCGGTCGGATTATTCGGTAGCGGCTGTGGAGCGGCGGGAACATGCCATTGGTATCCCGACCCATGACACAAATCACCCCGCTATCGACAAGCCCATTAACCTCCGAAACCAAAGCCTCATATTCACTTGCCTCACAAAACGACTCCAACTCGTGCAGTGAAATAGTCGCCGATTTTCTTTGCAGAATTAACTTAACGGTATCCAATTAGCCCAATCCCTTACCTATTTGCGTTGAGATATTATAACAAAACCCGGCGATTATTACCACCCCGTTTTTCGAGAGCGGTTGTAAACAAGACGCGGGGACGGTTCTATTGTCTCGTCATAAGACAATATTGATTCTACTGCAACGATATATGTACTATATCACCGATGTTTCGTACATTTAAACATTTTTCGCCCCCATTCTAGTATTGACAGAACAAAGAGCAACAGGTACAATACTGATACTAATTTAAAAGAGGGGGGTTCCAAATGTTCAAGTTTTCCGTAAAGCAACTTGTTGCAACAGCCATCGGCATCGCACTGTTCTTCCTGCTTGCGCGCTTCCTCTCCATACCCGTGTTCGCAAACACGAACCTAACACTCCAGTACGCAGTACTAGGCTTCTTCGCGGCGGTATTCGGACCAATCAGCGCATTTCTCATAGGCCTTGCAGGTCATGCGCTTGCAGACCTATCATGGGGCTGGGGCATATGGTGGAGTTGGGTCATTGCCAGTGCTTTTGTCGGTTTCATATCAGGCTTCATACTCAAATTCGGCGCAGTTGAAGCAGGGGAGTTCGGTCTAAAAGGGGCAGTGAGATTCATCATCGGCAGCCTAGTCGCACATGCATTGGCGTGGGGCTTGGTCGCACCCGTACTCGACATCCTTATATATGCGGAACCCGCTGATAAGGTGTTCGTTCAGGGACTCATAGCCGGAGCCGGCAACTTCGTGTTGACCGCAGTCGTTGGCACAGCTCTGATTTTTGCGTACTCCAAGACACGCGTGAAGTCCGGCAGCCTTGAATGAGCGCACCGGCAATTGAGTTTAGAAACTTCACATTTCAGTATCGCTCGCATAAGCACCCGACTCTTTGCGACATAAATCTGAGTGTGTCCGTTGGCGAGAAAATCCTAATAGCAGGGCCGTCAGGCAGTGGCAAGAGTACGCTCGGAAGCTGCCTGAACGGTCTTATCCCATTTAGCAACCCCGGGAAGATTACAGGGGAAGTGAAGATCGACGGGCAAAAACCAGCCGGGATTTTCCAACTGTCTGATATTGTAGGCACAGTGCTTCAAGACACCGATGGCCAGTTTGTTGGGCTTTCCAGCGGAGAGGACATCGCTTTCGCGCTGGAAAACAATTGCCTTCCGAATAGCGAGATGAAAGAGCTGGTTCTCCAAGCTGCGCGGCTCGTAGGAGCGGATGGCTATCTGACGCAATCGCCCCAACGACTATCGGGCGGAGAGAAACAGCGCGTCAGCATGGCTGGGGTCTTGATTGGGAACACTCGCATACTCTTGCTCGACGAGCCGCTTGCCGCACTTGATCCATATACGGGTAAACTAGCGATAGAACTAATCAGCGACGTAGCTGCGAAAAAGAATTGCACCGTAATAATAATCGAGCATCGCATCGAAGATGTCCTGTGGAAGAAGATGGATCGTGTCATTTTGCTAGACAATGGGCGCATAGTCGCCGATGGCCCACCGGATGAGATTGTCGTTTCCGCTAAACTGCGAGATATCGGGCTTCGAGAGCCGCTTTATATATCCGCACTGCGCCGCATCGGCATCGATGTTACTCCCAAATATAAACCGGGGAGACTTGAAACGCTGATATTATCGGATGATGAGAAGAAAAAAGTGCGTGAATACGCATCCCTAAAGTCAGATGAATGGACAGATGTGCGTCAGGAATCACAGGTTCCACTAGTGGAGGTTCGGGACTTGGGATTCGCTTACCCGGACGCGGACAAGCAAGCTCTCAGCGACGTTGGATTTTCGCTGTATCCCGGTGAGATGACCGCGATCGTAGGCGCTAATGGCGCCGGAAAGAGTACTCTGGCCAAACTGCTTGTCGGGTTCGAAACTGCCGATACAGGTGAGATGTTTTTCCTCGGTGAAAATATGAGCGAGTGGACAATACCCGAGTGCGCCAATCGAATTGGATATGTCATGCAGAATCCGAACCAAATGATATGCAAACCAATGATTTTCGATGAAGTCGCCCTCGGATTGCGTGTTCGTGGAATTTCCGAAGCGGAGGTTTCGGAGCGTGTGGCTCATGTACTGGACGTTTGTGGGCTTACGCGCTTTTCGAAATGGCCTGTTTCGGCGCTCAGTTATGGCCAAAAGAAGCGGGTGACGATAGCCGATGCGCTTGTGCTCGAACCGCAGGTACTCATACTCGATGAACCGACAGCAGGGCAGGACTGGCGGCATTACACCGATATCATGGAGTTCCTCGTTAAGCTAAACAAACGCGGAATTACGGTGTTAATGATAACCCATGATATGCATTTATGCCTTGAATATGCCAAACGCGCACTGGTCTTCGCAAATGGCCGCCTTATAACTGACTTGCCAGCATACGAGGTGCTATCCGACCCTAAACTTGCCAAACGCGCCGGACTTCGTGAAACAAGTCTATATGATTTGGCGCGGTTTTGTGGAGTAAAGACGCCAAAGACATTAGTACATGCGTACTTACAGAGCTAAAAGACAAGTAGTTGCAAATCCAGATCGTAACTTGTTGATGCCTTGCGCAGAAAGGTGGACAAAATAGCATGAGCAAAACGGGCAGGGCTTTCGGATTTATTCCGCGTGAGTCGTTTATGCATCGGTTGACGGGTGCGTCAAAACTGATTATGACGCTGGCACTCAGCATCGCCTCAATGATAACTTTTGACACAAGATTCATCGCTTTGGTCATTGCTTTTTCATGTGCTATGTTCGTGGCTGCGAAAATCCGGTTTTCGGAAATGAGGACAGTGCTGACGCTGATTACCGTTTTCTTGCTCATTAATAACATAGTGATATTCCTGTTCGCGCCAGAAGAAGGTGTGTTGATATACGGCACAAGGCATGAGCTGTATCATATTATGGGACGGTACTTCGTCACAGTTGAACAGTTGTTTTACCAGCTTAATGTTTCGCTGAAATACTTTGCGATAGTTCCCATTGCGCTTGTATTCTTTCTGACGACCGAGCCGGGCGAGTTTGCATCATCGCTCAATGCAATAAAGGTGCATTACAAAATCGCCTTTGCTGTGTCGCTTGCCATGCGCTACATCCCGGATGTCCAACAGGCATACCGGGAAATCAGTCAGGCCCAGCAGGCGCGCGGGGTAGATATTTCAAAAAAAGCCCCTTTGCGGAAGCGTCTTTCGGGTGTTATCACGATCTTATTTCCGCTGGTATTTTCAAGCATGGATAAAATCGGACTTGTAAGCAATGCAATGGAGCTTCGCGGCTTCGGGCGAATGAAAAAAAGGACATGGTATGCCGCACGCCGTTTCGCAAGCCGGGACATAGGCATTATTACTGTGAGCCTGCTCTTCATCGCATTGTCAGCAGTCACTATAGCAATTAATCAAGGTCGGTTCTATAATCCATTCGTATGAATCATTTTGTCTACTCAGGATACCACCTGAATGGCAAGCTGTTTGCAAGCGTTTAAATGATGCCCACTTGAACAGACTCGGACTATTTACCCCGTAGAAAACGCAACTACAGGGAAACTTTAGGAACGTGTGGTACAATGTGAGCATGGTTATTCAGATTTTAGTTGTAGGACGCGGGGACGGTTCTATCGTCTCATCAAGACAAGAGAACCGTCCCCGGGTCTACCCCGTGTCTTATTGCGATGAGACGATAGAACCGTCCCCGCGTCTTAAGAACCGTCCCCGCGTCTTACAGCAACGTTGTTTTCAATGTAATTCGCTGTTAAGAGTCATGTTGAGCTCGTAGCAGCGAGTTATAAATTTGTGTTTTATGAAAAGTGTGCTTGATTATTACGATTATATCGTATATAATGCTGGCATATCTCGCTGAATGCTATATATAATCTCTGAATCCAGCGAGTTATCCTACATTATCTAATAGGGATGGGCATATTAATGGAGATAATCGGAAGACAACGGGAACGCCAGACATTGATGCGTTGCGAGAACTCGGGAAAGCCTGAGTTTATAGCTATATACGGGCGGCGCAGGGTAGGGAAGACGTTCCTCATTACGCAGCATTTCAGCAACAAGTTCACATTCTCCGTCACGGGGGTTTCGAGCGGAAAAATGAAAGATCAATTGCACGTATTCCATGCTTCGTTGAATAAGCACTTTCAGCCCAATGCGCCTGTTCCGGCAGATTGGTTTCAAGCGTTTGACATGCTTGAAAAAAGGCTCGAGCAAGATATAACTTCCCATCGCAAGGTTATGTTTTTCGATGAAATGCCTTGGCTCGACACGCCCAAGTCGGGCTTCCTAGCTGCTCTCGAGCATTTTTGGAACGCATTTGCATCGAAGAGGGATGATATCATGCTAATCGTTTGCGGATCGGCTGCTTCATGGATAATTTTGAAACTAATAAGCAACTATGGTGGGCTGCACAACAGGGTCACGGAAACGATTGTAATCGAGCCTTTTCTTCTAGGCGATTGCGAAGCTTTTTACCGCAGCCGGGGCATAGCGATGAACAGGCAGCAGATAGCTGAAGCGTACATGATTCTCGGTGGAGTTCCTTTCTATATGGATGCCATGGACAAGATGTTCGGCTTGAACCAGAATATCGACCTGCTTCTGTTCGATAAAAACGCGAAGCTTGAAAACGAGTTTGACAGGCTGTATCGCTCGCTTTTCCGGCACGCGGACAATCACATACGCATTGCGGAAATACTATCGAAGAACAGCGCTGGCATGACCCGGCAGGAACTTACCGCAGCAAGCGGGATTTCGGACGGAGGCGGGCTGACAAAAGTATTGAGCGAAATGGAGGCTTGCGGGCTTATTGGTCGAGGACATGATTTCAAAAAAAAGAAGAATGGTGATTATTACAAGCTGATAGACTTTTTTACTCTCTTCCACTTTAAGTTTCTAACTACGCAAAAGGGGCGAGACCCACATTTTTGGACAAACTTCCTTTCCTATCCCGCCCACAGAGCATGGTGCGGGTACGCCTTTGAGCGGCTCTGCATGGCGCACATAAGTCAAATCAAGCAGAGACTCGGCATTTCCGGCGTGATTACGGAGACATACGCATTTCGCAGTGCAATGCAAAAGGGCGGAGCGCAGATAGACATCGTGATCGATCGCCGCGACGGTGTTATCAATCTTTGCGAGTGCAAATACACCGGGCAGCCATTCGAACTGACTGAGACGGATGCCGCCGACCTCGAGCGAAAAAAGGCTGTCTTTCTGGCCGAAACCGCGACAAGAAAAGCCATACACATGACTATGATAACCGCAAACGGGCTTGTTCAAAACGCTTACCGCAATGATATACAATCGGAAATCAAGCTGGACGACTTGTTTCAGCCGGTGATGTGATTACGGTCACATTCCTCTTGACAAAGATAGTCTATGTGTGTTAGACTGTTCTCGTTCTAAACCGCGTTTTCTGCGGCCGCATGGGGGCGTAGAGCGGAATCGTTACGCAATGAATAATAATTCTTGCAATGTCTTTTTTCCGCTATATACAAAACCAAAACCCAGAGTTCGCCTTTTACTTTTCAGGAGGAGCTATGAACAAAAACCTGACCATAGCAGAGGAAAAACTAGCGGAGCTGATATGGCGTTCCGCGCCTATTGCATCGCCTGATTTGGTAACTCTTGCCGAACTTGAAATGAAATGGAAAAAATCAACAACCTA
>Ga0099364_10013886_pt1 | contig 10766 bp, 10 predicted proteins | sample TergutTh196P3_FD_73070 | JGI IMG/M metagenome (GOLD analysis project Ga0099364, IMG submission 73070) | Microcerotermes parvus P3 segment gut microbial communities from Pointe-Noire, Republic of the Congo - Th196 P3 | ecosystem: Host-associated > Arthropoda: Insects > Digestive system > Gut ...
AAGAACTGCATACTTTTTTACCATGCTTACTCGAAAAAAAAGACGACCTTCAAAAAAACGAAGAATATCTTCTATACCCCAATAACGTCCTCGAAATGTTTACCGCCGTCAGAGCGCAGACCGCCGTCAACCCAAAAACCGGAGTCGCCGATGAAAATTCCCTGCGCGTATCGCGCGTGATACGGCGCGGGCAGTCATTTCTTTTTCAAGTGGATCTCAAAGACTGCGACGCCAAAGAGCGTGAATTTTTCGAAGATGTGGTCAAATGCGTGAGGCATATCGGAACAAACCGAAACCGAGGGTTGGGCTGGGTCGAATGTCGTTGGGAAAATACGAACCGGTTCGAAAATGAGTTGCCGCGCGAGACTGCCGCCTCGGTGAACGGTTCCGAGAATGACGTACTGCACTACAAATTGAAGTTGATTACCGACTGCATACTCGACAACAGACCTTATATTCCGGGCAGCACGATACTGGGAATGGCAGCCACGACAATTTTACGGAAAAAAGTGAAGAATGACCATTATAAAGCGAGCGAAGATCCCATTTTTGTAGGTTTGTTTCTCAAAGATGAAGTGATATTCAGCGACGCGCACCCATGCGCCGGGGGGAACAGGACGATACCAACGCCACAAAGCCTTGCTCATGAAAAAGGTGACCGGCGTACATTGCACAATCGCTTTTTAGGAGTAAATCAAGAAATCCAATATGAAACGCCGGATTTTGAGTTCTGCTCAATTTCGGGTGGAGATAAAAAATATATCACGCCTGTCAGACTAAAAAGAGAAACGCGTTTTCATCACCACCGCGCGCCCGACGCGGCGGTGGGCAGCGCGGGCGGTAACGGTAATTTATTTTCATACGACTGTGTGGCGGCTCAGACGGAATTTACCGGCGAAATCAGCGGGCCGAAATACTTAGTAGACCGGTTGAAGGGCTTGTTGGTCGATACCGAAATCTTTATCGGCAAATCCCGCACGGCACAGTATGGGCATTGTAGGCTTACGTACGACGAAACCCCCAATAACCATTGTGAAACGGATTTCGATTACAGCGAAGATGTCTGGCCGTTGATGCTTTTGTCCGACACGTTAATTTACAATGAATTCGGGTATCCTACCTGTTCCCTGGACGCGCTGTTGTCTGAACTGAGGAATAAAACAGGTTTTCAGGAGCTTGATATTGAGGATGAAAAAACCACCGTGAGTTTATCGAAAATCGACGGTTTCAACACAAAATGGCGTATGCCGAAACCTGTGGAGCGCTGTTTCGCCAAGGGCTCGGTCATTGCGCTGGACGTGTCGTGTATTGAAAATGAGGACGACCGGAAAGAAATATATGCCTCTCTTCGTTCTTTATCCTTGGGCCATTTTGCCGGCGTCGGATTGGGTCGGGTATGTATAGCCCCGATAAGCGAAAATAAATCGTTCAGCGTGAGCAACGAAAAAGAAACACCGGCATTAACCGGCGCGAAGGAGTGCGACGTATTTGAGCAATATTGGAAGAATCACCTGCGCGAACAGGCTTATTCCGAGCTTAAAAACGAGGTGTTGTCGCAGGCCATATCGTTGTCGTATTTCTCGGATATTTTCGAGCATCTTAAACACGAAAAAACACCCAAAAGCATCGTCAGGTTTTTATTAACCACGCTCAGGAATGCCAAGGAGTTCCCAGACATCGAAAAAGCCATCGCGTCCTATGCGGAACGAGAGCAGGGACGCGGCGATAAGAAAAAAACGTCCATGCAATACAGCGGCCTATTAAAAACCCTGAAAAATAATGCGACATCCTCTTTTTCGGAAGCTGCGTACGGAGCGGTGAGATCATGGTTTGCTCGATCTCGCTCTCCGGCGTTGGATATGTTGGATATATTGTTGGGAGAGTCCTCACGGAATAGCGAAGAACAGAATTGTAAAGAGTGGTTCGATCTTTACAAAAAACTGATGATACAGGTCTGCCTGAAGGCGCTGGCGAATAGGAGGGGGCAACCGTGAATCGAGTGGTATATCGCGCTTATATAAAAGGCGTGCTTAGGGCGGAATCTCCTTTCCTTACATGCGGGATCGAGCATTTGTGGGACAGCGAGACAGATTTGGTCTTTCTCAGGGACAATGAAGGCAAGCCGTTTCTGCCCGGCAGCAGTTTGGCCGGCGCGTTGAGAGATGTCTTCGACGGCGCTGTCGGGGTGGAGGAAATGTTCGGCACGGACTCCCGCAAAATGCAAAGCGCCTCCCAGCAGAACAACTCCCGTCAAAGCTGCCTTATTACATACGATTGCTTTTTATCAGCCGGTTGTGAGCCGAGCTTCGAGACTCGTGACGGAATTCGATTGAAAAACGACAACAAAGTCACCGATGATAACGCAAAATACGATTATGAAATCGTTGAGCGGGGAGCGGAATTTGACTTCAAACTGGAATTGGTCGCGCGGGACAATAACCACCGAGAGGTATTATTCAAACTCCTCAATTCGCTCGTTCGTGAGATGCGCGAGGGCATTCATCTGGGCATTAAAACCAACCGAGGGTTGGGCCTGTTCGAGTTGGAGAATCCGGAAATATGTGAAATATGCGGTGAAGACGCGTATAAAAAATATGTCGATTTCGACTGGGATACATCCGATTTTACCGCTTTCGATGTCTCAGAAATCGCGAAACGTGACCACTTGGCTGGGAAGCGACGCAAAGAGTGGAATATAGGAATCAGTTTCCCCGCAACCGTGCTTATCCGCAACTATGAAGGAAAGGACGTAAGTATGCTCACATCCAAAAACGAGCCCGTCATACCCGGCACAAGCTGGGGCGGGCTGTTCCGCCATGAGGCGCGGCGCATACTCTCCGAGCTTTGCCCTGATGCCGACAAGGTTAACACGATGATGGAAGAAATGTTCGGTACAAGCGCGGAAGACAGTAACAAAACGGCTCACGAAAACAAAAAAGCGTCGAAAGTCGCGTTCTCAGACGCGGTGATTAAGGGTGGTACAAAATTCAAGCAGACCAACGTAAAAATTGACCGCTTTACGCAAGGAGCGGCGGATATCGCGTTGTTCGACCAGAGAGTCGTCGCCGGTGGAAAGACAACGCTGACGATCCGATACCACGAAGAGTGGATGAAAAGCTTATTGAGTCTTGTCTTAGCGGATTTGAATGACGGCCTGATTGCTATCGGGGGTCAGACATCCATTGGGCGTGGGTTGTGCAGACTGGAAAATTTTAAGCCCGGCGGTTATGAAGCGCTATATGAAAAAATAACGCAAAAAGAGGAGGCGTCTCAATGAAAATAGGAAACGAGCCTCGCTTGCTCAATGTGACGAGAGAAACGGAAAATATTTCGTTTGAAACCCTAACTTTCAATTTTAAGTAATATGCAGCTCCAATTCTTTTAAGAAGTCCCTGGTCTTTTTTGTGATTTCACTCAAATGCCACGAGTCATTGATTTTGACCTTGAAAACATATTTCAGATGCGAGAAGAAGTCTGCAACAGAAAATTTTGACAAAAGATTTTTCCTGCGTAAAAGGTTGTAAACTTTATAATTCAGCATAAGGGAAACGTGATTGATAAAAGCCCACGTTTCAAGGCTTTTTTCGTTTTGCATATAGCTTTTGTCCTGTTGGAGAAAATTCTTCAAAAAATCAAAAGATTGCTCTATTTCCATGCGTTCCTTATAGATGTTGTAAATTTCTTGCGGTGTCTTAGGTGCGTTGCACTTCATGGCAATGGTTCCGAACCCGTGCTGTTTTTTAATAAAGCTTTCCATCGTATACCCTTCCTTGTTTTTTTCGAAGTTGTTCAAGTACTTCTTTTCTTCTTGAACCTTTAAATCGCCGTCCAGAAACACGGTAACGCCTCCCGAGCAGTAATACCATATTGGCCGTTCGTTGAACATAAAGTAACCGTCGAAGGCGGACTTGTCGCCTGTTTCCAGCTTTGTCGTATCAAACAAGGAACTGTTGCGTTTTAGGGGCAGGATGTACTTGATACCTGCTTCATCAAGCATTTCGAAGTTAGCTTCGGAAGCAAAGCCCTTGTCCGCGACCACAATGACATTTTCGAGCCCAGACTCGGAAATTGACAATTTCAAGGCACTCACGTCACACACATTTCCCGCCACTATCCTATAATATGCTGGAGATTTGGTTTCGCAAGAGAACGCGTACAGGAGGTTTAATTGGGGATCGCGGTCGTGGTGTGCGTTATAACCATTTCTGTTCAGGTTCATTTTTTCAGACTTTGAAATAATTTTTGTTCCGTCAAACAGGACGTGTTCGCTTCCTTCGATGAAGCGTTCCATGAATGCGACTATTTTTTCCCTGTTGCCGCCGAAATTTTTCAAAAACGCCGACAATGTCCCACTGGAAAGCCGGAGTCCACTGAATATCTCGGATAAAAACGAGTTCTTGTAAAGATTTTCCAACCTTTTAAACGGACATTGCTCAATGAGCCTCAGAGCTGCTATTGTAAAGATCAGCTCTGCGTGTTCCGGAAAACCGTTCTTTAATTCACTTAAAACATCCGTTCCCAAGGTTGCCATAACACTTGAAGCGCCGTATTCCTTGACGGTAACAGGAGTGTCCAACTTTGCAGTTCTTTTTTTGGACGGAATGAAACCGTCTTCCGTAATACGCCCGAGGTATTCGTTCGTGATTTTTTGCGCTCTACCTTTTTTCTTGTTCCAAACTGAGCTTACCGCGTAGAGATAATAACGACCGTTAATGCATGAAATATTCGTGCCTTTCTTCTTGTGTCTTAAAACCCAATCAGGATACATTTTCCAACACCTCACCATATTACGTATTTAAGTGATATGATATTGGCACAAAAATACCCTGATTGCAATGCTTTTTGTAGATTTATATTACTTATTTTTGAAAGTTAGGGTAAAACGGAATTCACCGCTTATGGCAACGCCCGCCGCCGTTATTGTTCCCGCGCCTGTTTCGGACTGTCGAGGAGGGCTTGCCATGAGTAAAGACGACGCAATCCTCAGCTACAAAACCGCGATGTCGATATTCAAAAAATGGCTTACGGACGGGGTTATCACCGAGGCCGACCTGCTGGCGATAAACGCAATCCTCGCCGAGAAATACGGTTTATCTTCACGCAGCATATTCCTCGAAAATGACTTGCTATATGTCAAAAACAGAGTGATATATGGTGCCGCGAAAGGAGACCGTCATGGGCATGAAAATAACAAAACTTGAAATGACATCGCAAATGCCGACACGAAAGCGCGTGGCCGCTTATGCCCGCGTTTCCGGCGGCAAGGACGAAATGCTCCGCTCCCTTGCGGCTCAAGTCAGCGCCTACAGCGAACTGATACAGAGCCGCCCCGATTGGGATTACGCCGGTGTGTACGCCGACGCCGACGAGACGGGGACACGGGACGACCGCCCCGAGTTCCAAAGACTCATCGCCGATTGCAGGGCAGGGCTGATTGACGCGGTTATCACCAAAGCCATCAGCAGATTTGCCAGAAACACGGTGACGCTGCTCGAAACCGTCCGTGACCTGAAGGAGCGCGGCATAGACGTATTTTTCGAGGAACAGAACATCCACACAGACAGCGCGGACGGAGAGTTGATGCTTACCATCCTCGCAAGCTACGCTCAGGAGGAGAGCCGTTCCGTAAGCGAAAACTGCAAATGGCGTATTCAAAAGAATTTCAAGGAGGGCAAACCTTCCAACAAAATCCGTATTTACGGCTACGGCTACAAGGCGGACGAACTGACTATCATCCCGGAAGAAGCGGAGGTCGTGCGTATGATATTCGCCGACTACCTTTCAGGGCTTGGCAAGAACGCCATTATGAGAAAGCTGATACGGCTCGGTATTCCGACCAAGTGCGGCGGTCAATGGGCTGAAAGCGTGGTGCGCGGTATCCTCACCAACGAGAAGGTCATCGGCGATGAGTGCCTTCAAAAAGGCTTTGTCGCCGACCACATCACGAAGCAACGAAAACGCAATACAGGGCAACTCCCCAAATATTATGTCGATAACAGCCACGAAGCGATTATTGGCAGGGAGACATTCGAGGCAGTTCAAGCTGAGATGGCAAGACGGGAGGCAAAGATACACCGTTCGAAAAAGCCGGCGTTCGGCGAATTCAACGGCGTTATCCGTTGCGGCCGCTGTGGAGCGAAGTTCCGCAAGAAGATAAACAGCGCGGGTACTAAATACGCCAAGGTGACATGGACTTGCGGTACCTACAACGACAAAGGTAAACACGAGTGCGCCGCCAAGCGGATACCGGAGGACATCCTGAAAGAAAAATGCGCCGAGGCTCTTGGGTTCGCGGAATACGACCCCGAAAAGTTCAAAGCAAAAGTCGCCGCCGTCACGATACCCGATGACGGCGTTCTTATATTTACGTTCAGGAACGGCACGGAACGCACCCTTACGTGGGAGAACCGCTCACGTAGTGAAAGCTGGACTGACGAAATGAAACAGGCTGCAAGAGAGCGGATTTTTAAGGGAGGGAAGCAAGATGGCTAACGTCAGGGTAATACCCGCCACCGCCCCGCTCGTATCGGCTCAGTCGAAGGTGAACGCGGTCAAGCGGCGCGTGGCGGCTTACGCGAGGGTTTCCACCGACAGCGATGAACAGCTCACAAGCTACGAGGCACAGGTGGATTACTACACAAAATTTATAAAGAGCTGCGAGGACTGGGAGTTCGTAACCGTGTATACGGACGAGGGCATTTCGGCGGTTAATACCAGGAAGCGCGACGGCTTCAACCAAATGGTCGCCGACGCTCTGGAGGGCGGCATCGACCTTATCGTCACGAAGTCGGTCAGCCGCTTTGCCCGAAACACTGTGGACAGTCTCACGACCGTCCGCAAACTCAAAGAAAAAGGCGTCGAGGTGTGGTTCGAGAAAGAAAACATCTATACGCTGGATTCCAAGGGCGAATTGCTCATAACGATAATGTCGAGCCTCGCTCAAGAGGAGTCGAGGAGCATATCGGAAAACGTCACCTGGGGCCAGCGCAAGCGTATGGCGGACGGAAAGGTCAGCCTGCCTTATGGCCAGTTCCTCGGATACGAAAAGGGCGAGGACGGCCTGCCTCAGATAGTTACCGAAGAAGCCGAGGTGGTCAGGCTCATTTTCAGGCTATTTATGGAGGGTAAGACATTCTCGGCAATCGCCAAATATCTCGGCGATAACGGCATTTTGTCGCCCGCGGGCAAACCGACATGGCAGGCCGCTTCAGTGCAGTCGATACTGACAAACGAGAAGTACAAAGGCCACGCCCTCATGCAAAAAACCTACTGCGCCAACTTCCTCACCAAGAAGATGGTCAAGAACACCGGGCAAGTTCAGCAATATTACGTTGAGGACAGCCATCCCGCCATTATCGACCCGGACGAGTTCGACGCGGTTCAAGCGGAGATTGAACGCCGCAAAAACCTCGGCAGGCTGGGACGGTGTGGAAGCCCCTTCTCAGGCAAAATCGTATGCGGCGAGTGCGGAGATCTGTACGGTAAGAAGGTGTGGGGAAGCTACAAGGACGACAAAACCTACCGCCGTGAAGTCTACCGGTGTAATGAGAAATACAAGCACAAAAGCAAAGGCGGCCGGCAATGCGGAACGCCCTTTGTTACCGAAGATGAGGTCAAGGCCCGGTTTCTGACGGCGTTCAATAAGCTGACAGCAAACCGAAAAGGGCTGATTGAAGATTGTCGCCTGGCGCGAACCGCCATAAGCGACGCGGCGGCAATAGACGCGGAGATTGCCGAACTGCGGCGCGAGATTGATGTGGTCACGGAATTATCCCGAAAGGCAATCTACGATAACGCCCGAACCGCCCAAAGCCAGAGCGACTTCAACGAACGCAACGACGATTACCTCGAACGTCACCGAAAAGCCACAGAGCGCATTGATGAACTGGAAGCCCTCAAACGGGAACGGTTCGCCAAGGGCAAAACCCTCGACCGGTTCATCGCCGACATTGAGAAACGGCCACTCGCCCTCGCCGAGTTTGACGAAAACGTCTGGCTGACTACGGTCGATATGGTCACGGTCGCCACAGACGGCGCAATGACGTTCACATTCAGAAACAGTTCGGAAATCACTGCTTGAAATCCAATGTCGTCAACTTAAGGTAAATGTTTAGTAATTCGCCACTGAGTGCCACTGAACAGTAATCATTCAAGTATTATCAAAAAATGATTTAGTGTTTATGCCGCAATGTTACTTGCAAAAATGTGATACACTAAAAGAAGATATATTGAGAATAGAGGCAGAACTATTTAACAGCGACGATCTGGATATATTATTTGATTGGATTGAGCAATATAAGCCGTTTTTCTCATTTAAGGAAATAATTCGCCCAATACTTGCTTATTTGGTTCGATTGATAACCGTTGATAGTAGCAAAGAGGTACAAATTGAATTTTTGCACAAACGTGAGTGTAGGTGTTTATTGGATATGATTAATCTTTTATGAAATATTATTTGTATCATTAGGAAGCTGGATTGCAATTTACAAAAACGGAAAAATAGCAATAATAGGCAATTCGGCTATTTATTAGTTAGGAGAAAATTATTGTGATTACCGGAATCATGGAGTTTGTTAAAATATGGTTTGAGCAAGGTTTTTTATTTAGCACCTTACTTGTTTTGACGCTTATTATTCTTGTTGTTTTAATCGTTTTAATTACTTCTGAAATAAAAGAAAAGCTTATAAAGCATACTAAAAAAAGGTATATAATATGGTTGTTAAGTTTTAGTGCGTTATTTTTTATTCTTATAGTTGTTCTTTTATTTCTCTATAAACCTAAACCCACTACTGAAATCATAGATGGGTTAAATGAATCTTCAGTTCAGTCTGAACTTATTTCGCAACCACTGCCTATTCCTTTACATGAAAGAGATATTGATGAATTAAAAATGAGTGCAAGACCGTGGCAAGTCGCTTATTATGATTTATTATCCAATCCCCTTAGTCACCGACCCCCGGCAAAGCCGGGGGCTTGGTTTTATGAACCGCTCAAAGCGGTTAAAAATCTTGAGCCGCTAAAGCGGCATTACTCAAACAATTTTCGCTGCTCATATCTCTGATCTTCCGACTCTTGGCTCTTGATGTACATTTTTATCGTTTCCGCATCTTTACCCACTGTTGATACGTAGTACCCTCGTGCCCAGAAGTTCTCTCCCTGAAAATTTCTTTGCCTGCCATCAAAGTTTCTCGCTATGTATATCGCGCTCTTACCTTTTATAAAACCAACTACCTGCGCCACTGCATATTTTGGCGGAATCGAAATATACATATGCACATGGTCCGAGGAAATATGGCCTTCTAAAATTCGACTCTCTTTTTGCCTTGCAAGCTCATGAAACACTTCGCCAAGATATTGCCGTATCCTTCCGAACATCAACTTCCGTCTACATTTTGGTATCCACACTATGTGGTACTTGCAATCCCAGGTGCTGTGACATAAACTGGCTACATCTTTCACGGGTTCTTTCCTCCTTGTAACTTTGAGCGGTTCACAAGTGTAGGATTGAGCCCGTTCCAGGAATTGTCAAACTTTGCGCGTCCCCCAGCTGAGCTGGGGGTTTACCATTTATTAATTAATTTATTTGAGATAAATAACTACCGGTCGTCCGTATTTCCACTATTAACGTTTGGAACTCTCCGTGCTAAAATTTTGACAAAACACAACCTACTCCTCGGTCAACATCCCAATGCCGAGAGTTAATGTTGTTTTTGCCACCGGATTTTGAAGTCCCCCGAAATTCGGCAGCGTTAGGTTTTTTTGGTGCAAAGAGCGTCTTTACAAGAGAATACTTTATTTTCCCTATAAAGACTATGGAAGATTCTACATCCCTTGATAGGTAGAGTCAAGCTCTTTTTACAAATATTTTTTAATTATTGGAGGTTGAAGAATGGATGACGTATTTGCGACGCGTTTGAAGGCATTGCGTCTTTCTCATCGCCTCAAACTCAAAGACGTCGGAGACGCTGTGGGATATAACATAACCACCATTGGCAATCTGGAAAACCGCAAAAAATCACCCAGCCTTGTCATGGTAATGAGCCTTGCGAAATTCTTCAATGTTTCGATTGATTATCTTCTCGGGCGACCGGGCGGGAAAATGAACGAGCATTTTGACGGGAATGATTTGAATAAAAATGTTTTACCTATAAAGATAATAGATAAGAAAGAAACCAAACCGCGTGAGGAGTCGAAAATCGAACTCGGAATATTCGCGCCGCGCCTGAGGGATTTGCGCCTCGCCCGAAACCTGACCTTGCGAAGCGTAGGCGACGCCGTGGGATTCAACATGAAAACCATCGCCAACCTGGAAAAAGCCCACCAGCCCCCAAGCCTTGGCGTGATAATGGCTCTTGCCGATTTCTTCGGCGTATCCGTCGACTACCTCACCGGATGGTCAAACTATAAATCGGAAGCGAATGATCGCGGCGATGAAACGTCCGGCCCGAGCACGTCACAAAGCCCGGAACGAAAAAAACTTATCGGCCTGATTGACGGCCTGCGCGAAGAAAATATCGACAGAGCGCTGAGCTACATTTCCTTTCTAAGATACCGCCAAAGACTCGAAGACAAAAAATCGTAAGTTAATATTTATCAAGTCCGGTACATTTTTTATAACAATTTGATTTAATGTATCTGAGAGCAACGGACGCGCAATGTGTTAAGCGTGGTAAGATGGTTTACAAAAGTATCGGGGACATGGTTTACACTTTCTGATAAAATGCGGCATCGAAATATAAGGGGCGATCGCGATGCCGTGGAAAGGA
>Ga0099364_10013887_pt1 | contig 10765 bp, 11 predicted proteins | sample TergutTh196P3_FD_73070 | JGI IMG/M metagenome (GOLD analysis project Ga0099364, IMG submission 73070) | Microcerotermes parvus P3 segment gut microbial communities from Pointe-Noire, Republic of the Congo - Th196 P3 | ecosystem: Host-associated > Arthropoda: Insects > Digestive system > Gut ...
TGATATCATGGACACCAATATTGTCTTTGCCTATACCACAGATGATCAGGAGGCAGTAGCCGGGAAGTTCCGCAAGTATGGCCTTTTGGCAATGCCTGTTGTAGACAAGGAGCAGCGACTTGTGGGCATTATCACTGTTGATGACATAATGGACGTTATAGTAGAAGAAAGCACCGAAGATATGGAATTGATGGGCGCACTTACTCCCTCAGATGATCCGTACTTAAAAACAGGGATCCTCCGCCTTGCCAAGAACCGCATTATCTGGCTCTTAGTCTTAATGCTTTCTGCAACAATTACCGGCAGCATAATTTCAAGCTTCGAGGACGGGCTTGCTGTTCTTCCTGCCCTTATTGCCTTTATTCCCATGCTCATGGGTACAGGGGGCAATGCAGGTGCTCAAGCCTCAACCTTGATAATTCGCGGCATAGCTGTGGGTGAAATAAGCCTTAAAGACGTTATAAGGGTAGTATGGAAGGAAATCAGAGTCGGTGCCATCTGCGGGCTTGCCCTTGGGACCATTAATTTTATCCGTGTATTTCTGATGGGGGAGAGGAATCCTCTATTGGTACTAACTGTAACACTCGCCTTATTTTGCACAATTCTTATTGCCAAAACAATAGGCGGATTACTGCCAATACTTGCAAAAAGAATCAGGATAGACCCTGCAATAATGGCCGCTCCTGTCATTACCACCGCTGTGGATGCCACATCGCTGATAGTCTATTTTTCAATAGCAAAGGTATTACTTGGGTTATAATATGAAAAAACAAATTTTGTCGATTATCGATAGCGGCTCAGCCGATACTGCAGGAAACATTTTAAGACTGAAAAGCCTGTTAAAGGAACTGAATACCCAGGACATCTGCGATATTTTCGATGAACTTGAAAGGGATAAAATAATCCAGGTTTTCAGGATTTTACCTAAAGCAACAGCAGCAGATGTTTTTGCCCATCTGGATAGTGATCATCAGCAGATAATCGTAGAAGTCCTTACGGATTCTGAAATCAGCGAAATAATGAGCAAGCTCTTCATTGACGATGCTGTAGACTTTATTGAAGAAATGCCCGCAAACGTTGTCAAGCGTGTATTGATGACTGTGCCCCAGGAAAGGCGTACCATTATAAATCAGATCTTGCAGTACCCTGAAGATTCTGCAGGAAGCATTATGACTACTGAATATGTGGATCTCAGGGAGGATGCTACTGTAAGGAAAGCCTTTGACGACATTCGCCATACCGGCGTTTCCAAAGAGACAATCTACAACTGTTATGTGATACAGAGCGATCGCCTCCTTGTTGGCGTGGTCTCGGCAAAGACCCTTTTGCTTGCCCAGCCAAGGGATCTGATAGGGGAAATAATGGATGCCAACCCTGTCTTTGCCTATACCACAGATGACCAGGAGGCCGTTGCGGACAAGTTCCGCAAGTATGGCTTACTTGCAATGCCCGTTGTAGACAGGGAGCAGCGCCTTGTGGGCATTATTACTGTTGATGACATAATGGAAGTTATCGTTGAAGAAAGCACCGAGGACATGGAAAAGATGGGGGCCCTTACTCCCTCTGACGATCCGTATTTAAAGACCGGGGTTTTCCATCTTGCCAAAAATCGTATCCTCTGGCTTATGATACTTATGCTTTCTGCTACAATTTCTGCCGGTATTATTGCAACCTATGAGGACAGCCTTGCAATACTGCCAATTCTTGTGGCTTTTATTCCAATGCTTATGGACTCAGCCGGGAATGCAGGCTGCCAGTCATCAACCTTGATCATCCGGGGCATGGCGGTAGGCGAAATTCGCCTTGGGGATTTTTTCCGTGTTCTGTGGAGGGAAGTCAGGGTGGGAAGCCTATGCGGCATTGCACTTGGCCTTGTCAATCTTGTGCGGGTGTATATTATGCATGGTCATAATTTTCTTTTGGCCCTTACAGTTACCCTATCCCTCTTTATTACGATCCTTATGGCGAAAACCCTGGGAGGCTTATTACCCATATTTGCCAAAAGCATAAGACTCGACCCGGCCTTGATGGCAGCTCCCCTTATCACCACAATTTGCGATGCTGCATCCCTGGTCATTTATTTTTCGATGGCAAAGTTAATTCTTGGACTGTGATTTTATATGGGCCTTAATCGCAGAGAAGCTTTTTTCACTAAGGGCATGCTCCATTTTACAGGCATCCCTTACTGCGGTTTTTTTATCTACCCCAAGATGGATGAGCCAGTCAGAAATGGTCACATGCCTTTCGTATACGGTATCAGCAATTTTTTGTCCTTTTTCGGTCAGGGTAATATAGCCGTCTGAATCCATAATAATATAGCCTTTTGTACGCAGATTCTTCATAGCAACACTTACACTGGGCTTTGAGAACTCAAGTTCATTGACAATATCAATGGAGCGAACCTTGCTGCTTTTAAGGCTTAAAACCAGAATCGTTTCCAGATAGTTTTCTTCAGATTCGTATACCTTCATATTTATAAAAATTATATCCGGAAAGTACTTGACTAACAAGTAATGATGATATAACCTAGGAGTTAGGCAATACTAACCGAAAACAACGAAGTAAGGAGATAAAGCTATGATGGAAATAATTTTGTTCAGCGCCCTTGCCGGGATTGCCGGAATGGGGCTTGGGGGCCTTATAACTGCTATTATGCTCAGGCGGCCCTCCGAAAATATCATATGCTGGCTGCTTTCCTTTGCTGCAGGTGTAATGGTAAGTATAGTCTGCTTCGGCCTTGTACCTGAAACCCTGGAACTTGCAAGTGCTTTTGTCTGTATGCTGGGTCTTATAATTGGAATACTCGTAATTATGGTTTTAAACCGTGCAGTAGACAGAATAACCGAGACAAGGGCCGAAAAGCTAAAACTTCACTATACCCACGAAGAACTTTACCACGAAAGCCTTATTATCAGCGATCCTGCAAGAATGCTCCGCTCAGGGATTTTGATGCTTTTAGCCATAGCCTTGCATAATGTGCCGGAAGGAATTGCAATAGGGGCTGGAGGGAGTTATGACTTCCGCCTTGGTGCCCTTTTATCAATTTTGATTGCAGTGCATAACATCCCCGAGGGGATGGCAATAGCCGCACCTCTTTTGGTTGGCGGGATAAATAGATGGAAGGTTGTACTCCTGACAGCTTTGGCAGGTGCTACAACCCTGGTGGGAGGGTTTATCGGAATTGCAATGGGAAACATTTCTGACTTTGCTGTAGCTCTCTCCCTTTCATCTGCCGGCGGAGCAATGCTTTATATTGTTTTCGGAGAAATTGTACCGCAATCTGTTATTATGACAAGGAATCGTATGGCACCTATTGTAACACTATTTGGTATTATAGTAGGATTGATAGCAACACAGATATGAGGATAAAAATACCATACCTTGTTACGGTTATTCTCTCGATACTTGCAGTTTATATAGGACACAGAATAGCGGTACAGGATCTTTATATTTTCCAGGATGTCTCCCAGGAGCATGCAAGGGCAACAGTGCAGCATGTTACCGGCCGCCTCCAGCAGCAGGATGACTTTGAACCCTTTGATGAGTTTGATGATTTCTTTTTCGAAATGATAGGGGAGACAGTTATTTTTGAAGCTGAAATCAGAACCGGTTTGCGAAGGGGCCAGGTTGTCAGAGCCGAACAAAACATTAGCAGCTTTATGCTGAACCCCCCGAAAGAAGTTGCGCAGGGTGACACTGTCCTGTTAATTAGCTTCGGTGAAACATGGTACTTTAACGGCCATGTAAGGACGAATCAGCTATTGATTTTGGGAATGATATTTACTGTATGTATCCTGCTTTTTGGAGGGAGGAAAGGCTTTAATACCATCCTGTCTTTAAGTCTGACCTGTGCTGCTATTTTTGCAGTTTTTGTTCCATCGATACTGTCAGGCCTGAATATTTATGTAATGGCTGTGCTTGTATGCATTTATACTACTGTAATGACTCTATTGATTGTAATAGGCTTTCATAAAAAGGCAATGGCTGCAGCTATTGGCTGCCTTAGCGGTATAATGGTCACAGGGACAATCGCCCTTATAATGGATAGGCTCCTGCTCCTTACAGGGATAGTAGACGAGCATTCCCGCTTTCTTGCAAACCTTCCCCTTTCAACGCCTATTAACCTAAAAGCAATAATTTTTGCCGGGATTATAATTGGCGCAACAGGTGCCATAATGGACGTTGCAATGTCCATTTCTTCAGCCCTTTGGGAAGTAAAAGAGAAAACCGGAAAAATCAGCTTTGATACCCTTTACCGTTCGGGGATTAATATCGGACGTGACATACTCGGATCAATGGCAAATACCCTGATCCTTGCCTATATCGGATCTGCCCTTTCAATTGTATTGATAATAAGTGTATACAGTAATTCCCTTATGGAATTATTAAACACTGAAATGATCATGGTAGAAATCCTGCAGGCCCTTGCAGGCATTTTTGGTATACTCCTTGCAATGCCCCTAACTGCCTTTTTCTGCGCAACCTTGTTTTTAAAGAAGGATTCGGTTTTAAAGAAGGAATTGGATAGATCAAAACTGGATGGATCAGCTTGACAGGATATAAAAATAGCAAATATCATGAAAGGAGAGGAACGAACATGAATAAAACCCAAAGAAGTATCGTCATTATTTTGGCTGTTTTCCTGGCTTTAGGCGTTGGCTGTTCAAGGAACCTTAGCCTTTCTGTGCCAAATTCAATGCCTGGGGGAGGAAGTTCGCAAAATACACCAGCGCAAAATCCCCAAACCCTATCAACGATTTTTGTGGAAAATAGCAACGGGATAGACGACGGGGCAAGACGGCTCTTTAACTCAATGCAGAGAGAGGGGCTTAACCTGTATCAGAGTGCGGCCTCTCCCGCCGGATTGATTGCTTCCAATGACGTTGTGATTCTGAAAATAAACGCCCAATGGGCAGAGCGGGGCGGCACAAATACCGACCTTATCCGCGCTGTGATCCAGGCCCTACTGGATCATCCAGGCGGCTTCAATGGAGAAATCATCGTGGCAGATAACGGACAGGCCCAGTTCGGCAGCGAGAGAAGGGGAGGGAGCCTTGACTGGGCAAACCCCAATTCCGAATGCCGCACTCAGTCCACAATGGATGTAATCCGGCACTTTCAGAGTTCCGGCCATAGAGTCACCGGCTCCCTATGGGATGAATTTACCATGACCAGGGTATCAGAGTTTTCAGCCGGGGACTTTACCGATGGATTTGTAGTTGAAGATCTAATGCGCTCAACAGGCTTTGAAGTTTCCTATCCCAAGTTTACCACCGAGTTTGGAACCATGGTAAGCTTTAAGGAAGGGATTTGGAATAATAATAGCAGAACTTACGACAGCCGCCCCCTAAAAGTTATTAACATGCCGGTATTAAAAGCCCATGGTCTTTTCCAGGTTACCGCTGCTGTAAAGAATTATATGGGAGTGCCTTCAGCAAGGCTTACAGGGATGCGTCCCCATAACATGGTCGGAAGGGGAAGCATGGGAACAATGCTTGTCCATTCACGCCTTCCGGTTTTACATATCCTTGACATGATCTGGATAGGTCCGGATCAGGGCCCTGCAAGCCCTTATACAAGAGCTGTAAATATTAACAAGATTGCAGCTGCAGTAGACCCGGTAGCCCTAGATTATTGGGCCAGCAAGTACGTACTTATGCCGGAAGCCGCAAGGTTCCCCGGAGGCCGCCATCTCTCCATGAACCCCGATGGTACAGAACCGGGTACCTTCGGTCACTGGCTCCGTCTTTCCATGAATGAGCTCCATGATGCAGGTATTCCTGCAACAATGGACGAGTCGCAGATGCGGATAATCCAGGGTACTACCATGGTTGCAGGAAATTAGGGGCTCCAGTTTCTTATTAAGAGTTCGTTTATTTCACCGCGGCCACAAGAGTCTGAGTTTATTCTTCGCGTTGCTTTAATCTGCGTTATGTGAAAGCCGCTGTATAATTTGCGGATGAACTCTGTGTCGGAGTTGCTTAAAAGGCATTTTACACCCCGTTCTGTTAATTTTGCCATGCAGTTGCAAAGGCGCTCCTGTTCGGCTTCGTTAAAGCCGCCTGCCTGGTACCCTGTGAAATTGCTCTTGTTTCTGCTATGGTAGGGAGGATCAAAATAAACAAAGGAGTTTTCATCTGCCGTTGACACAGCCTTTTCAAAGTCTTCGTTTAAAATGATGATATCGTTTGTATTTAGATAATGACTGACTTCGTGCAATAAACCGGCTTCACAAATACCTGGGTTCCTATATCTTCCAAAAGGAACGTTGAAATGGCCAGAGGAGTTTACCCGGTATAAACCATTGAAGCAGGTCTTGTTAAGATAAATTAAACGCCCTGCCTTGTCCAAATCCCCCATTGCATTGAATTTTTCCCCATCCCTGTCCAGGTTTCTGATATCATAGTAGTACTTCTTCCCGTGGTTTTTTTTGTGCAGTTCAAGTAATGAAACAAGCTCTTCTGCATCTTCCTTTATTACATTATAAGTTAAAATTAACTGGGAGTTAAAATCATTTATTACAGCTCTTTTTGGCTTAAGTTCAAATAAAACGGCTCCTGCCCCGACAAAAGGCTCATAGTATCTTAAACCTTCAAAACCCGGCGGCAAGGATTTTTTTATCTCTGTAAGGTGCTGCCTTTTTCCCCCGGCCCATTTTAGGTATGGCTTAAGTGTTCCCATTGACAAAATATTATCATATTTTTATAAATTGAGCTTGACAAAAGTTGATTTTTCTGATACCCTAAGATGGAAAGATATTATTAAAACTGAGCAGGCGATAAACCTTCGGGTTTGTGGGGCTGGGCCGCCGTTGTGCGGCAGTAGATGTGTCCAATACGCATCTGCGGGACAGTATTGTTCCGCAGATGCTTTTTTTTGCTTCTGTGGGGCTATTCCATGGAGGTTTTTATGAGTGAAAGAGCAAAAGCAGGGTTTAGGGAAGGCATTATAGCATTGGTATTTAATACCATGTTATTTTCACTTAAAATCTGGGCAAGTATTTTGACAGGTTCCATTGCACTTGCAGCAGATGCCTGGCATACCCTATCGGATTCCTTAAGTTCGTTAATTGTAATTACAACTTCAAAGTTTGCCGCAAAAAAAGCAGACAAGGAGCATCCCTTTGGCCATGGCCGCTGGGAAATAATTGCCTCCCTTTTTATTGCACTTCTGCTTGGGTATATTGCCCTGGATTTTTTTACAAGTTCCATTGCCCAGTTTAACAATAGGGAAAGTGTCGAGTTTGGAATTGTAGCAATAGTTGCAACAATTGTGTCAATTATCACAAAGGAATTGATGGCCCAATATGCATTTTATGTTGCACGAAAGAGCAAGAACACAAGCGTAAAGGCCCATGGATGGCACCATAGATCTGATGCAATATCTTCGGTTGTGGTGTTAGCCGGAATTTTACTTGCACGCTATTTCTGGTGGATTGACAGTGCCCTTGGGGTGATAATTGCTTTGATGCTATTTTACGTAGCTTTTAAGATAATCAGGGAAGCCATAACCAAGATACTTGGTGAAGAACCGGAGAAGGAACTGATAAACAATATTACCAATGAGGTAAGAATTATCTTTAAAGATGATCTGCAGCTCCATCATTTCCATCTGCATAATTATGTGTCACAAAAGGAATTAACCATGCATATACGATTGAAAGAAGATTTGAGTATAGGAAAGGGGCACATAATCGCAACAGACATCGAGAAAATGATTAGAGAAAAGTTTGGTATCGAAGCAACGATACATGTAGAACCAATAAGGCCATGAACAGGTTCATGGCCTATCTGTACCTTTAGCTGGAAAAAACCCAGGTATCGTCTGCCCTAAGTACAATACTTCGCTGTTGACCGCCCCTGAATGAGAAGGGCTGGGCGTTCTCCCTGCCGCCGCAGTATCCGCCCATTTGGGCATACATCATTTGCCCCCGCTCTTCGCAGTACCAGGAGAGAGTGTAGGTCTCATCCCGGTTCACCCAGCAGTGCCCCTGACCATGATTCCCCATAGCCCTGCGTTCATCAGCCTGCACTGCAAGAACCGTGCCGTCAGAACCTGTGAGCCTTACATCGGAGATGGATCTTCCGGTTTCGTTTATGACTCTTATGCTGACCAATGGATCACTGTCATCGCAGCCAGATAAAAAAAAGCCGATTATCAATACAAGGGCAAAGCCCAGTATCTTTTTCATGTTTTTATCTCCCATTCCTATGCTATTTTACCAGCGGCGGCCGCGTCTGCTTCCGCTCCAGCCATAGTGGCAGCAATCGCCCCAGCCGCCGCGTCTGCCCATTGGGCCTCCGCCCCAGTAGCCGCCGCTGTCCCAGCGGGAACCAAGGTCATAATCCCTTCCGCCAATGGTAAAATTGGTTACTTCCAGAACATTCCCGAAGGCAAAGCCGGTAGCAGTAACCCTGGCCCCTTCCCTTAGGCCGTCAACAAAGCCAATATATCGGGCAATGCCGGGGACAAAGTAAACCGTGGTCCCCGTAGACAAGGCTATATGCCCCTGATGCAGTTGGAGAGTTCCCTCCACTCGCACTGTTTCAGAAGGGCCCAGACCCTGAGCCGGCACACTGCCAATGGCAAGCAAGGCAATCATCGTAAAAAAGAAAAGTTTTCCCATAAAAAAACTCCTGTATGTTTTGTTATTATAGTATACGAATTTAATCATGTCAAAATGAGGGGCCGGCCGAATTTTTTAGCGATTTTCACCAGTTTCGCATCATACGCCGCCTTGGACCGTGCATTGGCCCATGCTCTGGCATATGATTTACAGATTGATCCCGGTTTCTATTGAAGTAATTTGCCCCGATATAGATCCCAAGAACAAGAAGAATAAGGGCGATTAGGGAAATTATCAATATTTTTAATAAATTGTTAAATTTTACCGTGACAACCATCCCCACATGGCAATTATCCGGAGTTGGTATTGCTTTGATTCTTCCATTATTAAAGAGAACAATGCTTCTGGGATGTCCAACCTGTACGATTACACCTTTCATGCAATTTCCTCCTCTTGAATTGAGCGGGGTACAAAGGAATATACGTATGGATAATCACCCTGGGAGAGGATGATAAGGGCTGCAATATACTGCCCGTATTTCTCCAAAGTCTTCCTTGGGAAGGTTTCAACCAATCGTGATACAGGCAACTGGCGGTTTTTGAGGGTTTCAGCCAGGAAAGCTGAATCCCCCAGCACAGCCTGGGAAATCTGCTGGGCGATGCGCCGGGATCGCTCCTGTTTTGGGCATTTTTTCAGCAAAGTTGCCCAGGAAAATCCCCATTTTGCAAATTCTTCGTTCACAGCTTCAATTTCCAGGGCAAGATTCCGCTCCTCCTCCGCCTGGTTATAGCTTATAAGTGATATATCAAGTTCCCATGTAATATCAATATCATTTTTTTTATTGGAAAAAGGCAGAAAACGTTTCTGCGTCAGCAATTCTTTGCGGGCACTGTCAATAAGGCGGTTGCGAATTACAGAGGCAGCATACTGCAAAAAAGCCCCCTTATCAGGGTCATAGGTTTGAACACTATGGGCAAAGGCCAATAGGGCATCTGTAAGATTATCCGCCCTTGACTGCCCTTTAAAGAAAACAGAGGCAACGCATTTTTTTACGAAGGGCATATAATCTCGCAGCAGGTTATTTAGGGTACGTTTGTCTGTTTTGGCAGCTTCAAGCAGAGTCTCAAAGTCTTCCCGTACCGTTAGTTGGGCCAATGTATCATCCCTTTCCATATTTATGGTAGGAAGTATCATACAAAAGCATCCATGGGCTGTCAACTTTAACTTTTTCGAATAAAAATATGATATTTATCATTTTTTTTTTGGGAAAATCAGGCAAAATCATCAAAAAAACGCGTATGTATATATGGAAGTAATTTATCTATTTTGTGAGCATGATCATATCCGGATTCCTCTTTTTGAAGATTATGAGCAAATCCTGAATCATCTACTGGCTAAAGGGGGAACCTGGAATGCTGTGCGGAAGGAAATTATACTTAAAAAGTGTAGTATCAATGCAGAGGATTTGAAGCATTATTTTCCTGGTATCCCATATGTATGGGTTGATACTAATTCCAATATAAGACCCAGAGCTTTTGGCCTGGCAGAGCGCTTTGGCAGGATGCCCACTCCTGCCAGGAAGCACCAAGCTTTTACATTTTCTGAAATTTCTGTTTCTCCCAGACCTATGGAAAAATTTTCTGATCTTTGGAAGTCAAAATTGGAAACTGAGATGCGTTCCAGAAAATATAGTCCCAGGACTCAGGATGCATATCTTTTCTATAATAGGCTTTTATGCAAAACGTTTCAAAAAACTCCCGAAGAGATAGTTCCTGACGATGTGATCAAATTTTTGGCGTTTGTTGAAAAAGACAAACAATATTCAGCTGCATCCATGAATTTAGTAATTAGCTCGATAAGATTTTTCTATAAAAGAATTTTGAAAAAGGATATTTGCAAAGAGCAGCTTCGCCCACGAAAAGACAGGAAGCTGCCAATGGTTCTTTCAAAAAGTGAAATCAATAGGCTGCTTGATCTTGAAATTAATATCAAGCATCGTTTATTACTGATGTTAGTCTATTCATCAGGGTTGCGTGTAAGTGAAGTTGTTTCCATTAAAAAAGAACATATTGATGTTTCCAGAGCTGCAATTTATGTAAGACTTGGTAAAGGAAGAAAGGACCGCTGTACTATTCTGTCTCAAAAAGCAGCAAGCCTAATTTCTGATTATTTGTCATTATTTAATACGAAAACCTGGTT
>Ga0099364_10013888_pt1 | contig 10763 bp, 12 predicted proteins | sample TergutTh196P3_FD_73070 | JGI IMG/M metagenome (GOLD analysis project Ga0099364, IMG submission 73070) | Microcerotermes parvus P3 segment gut microbial communities from Pointe-Noire, Republic of the Congo - Th196 P3 | ecosystem: Host-associated > Arthropoda: Insects > Digestive system > Gut ...
AGGGTATGACAAATCTTTCATGTCGCTTGGTCCGCATCAAGCCGGCGCTTCGGTTGCCGCGCCTATATGGGCCAATTATATGAGAGATATTTATAATATAGGGATGCCAGAGGCGCCGTTTCTGCCGCGACCTGAGGGTGTTATAAATGCGGGTGGTGATATAATGATCAGGGGAAGCGCCGTTGGCAGTCATGGGACTACCGACGGACATCAGAGGCCAAAGTCTGTCTTTGATCTCTTAAACGAAAATTTGGCTCAATAATGATAGAAAGCTTTACCAAAAGGTAAGCTCTGTCTTTGACAGGTGTTTAAAATAAGGAAGAACTCAAAAAAAGAACTTAAAAGAAAGACTTAAATGAGAGGTGTTAATAATGTTTAAAATCGGAGACAGTATTGTTTATCCGATGCATGGAGTCGGCAAAATTGACGGAATAGAAAAAAAAACTGTTCTTGGGAAAAGAACGGAATATTATCTTATAAGCATCATAAATAGTAGTATGAAAGTAATGATTCCCGTGAAAAATGCGGAAAATATAGGCCTTAGAGGAATAATAGCAAAAAAAGATGTGCAAAAAGTGGTAGATATACTCACAAAAGAGAATGTTCCGCAGGAAGAAGATTGGAAAATCAGGTACCAAAATAATATAGAAAAAGTAAAGACCGGTTTCATATACGCGGTTTCAGAAGTAGCGAGGGATCTTTACAAACGGTCTTGCGAAAGAGAACTTTCCATTATGGAAAGAAAACTTTATGAAAATGCCTATCAGCTCATCACAAATGAACTGGCTTTGGTAAAGAAAGTTGATATAGAAGAGGCGGGCAATTTTGTTTCAGAGGCCTTATCTACTCACAGGAAAAAGGACGAGCCATGATTGTTATTTTCAGAATTGTTTTTTTCTCATCTTCTGTAATTCTTGCCGTACTTTATTTTATGAGCATATCGGTTAAAGCTTCAATCATAGCGGCTGCCGCGGTGGCGGCTATTGCATTGGGCATAATTGTAGTTGTGGAATATATCTCGCATACGGTTTCGGCAAGATTTTTGGTGGCGTCCATTTTGGGCCTTCTTCTCGGTTTTATATTGGGGCATTTCATGAATCTGGCTTTTGATTCCTTTGCGGTGTCTTTAATTTCCAGGTATGTATATATTGTCAAGCCGCTCATATACCATTTGTCGGCTTTTGCATTGATGATGTTATTTGCCATAAATAACGAAGAAATAGCGTTTCTTGACAGGGTGTTTCCCATCAAATTAGAAGGCAGCGATTCCGGAACACTATACAAAATACTTGATACGAGCGCCATAATAGATGGACGTATAGCCGACCTGTGCACTACAGGGTTTATTGAGGGGATACTTGTTATCCCTAATTTTGTGCTTCACGAGCTTCAAATGATAGCCGACTCGGCTGATTCTATAAAAAGAAACAGAGGGCGGCGCGGTCTTGATATACTTAACAAAATGCAAAAAGACCTGTCGATCAAAATAAAGGTGTCGGATATGGATTTTCCCGACATACATGAAGTTGATGCCAAACTCGTCAAACTCGGCAAAATCATGAATGGAAAAGTCATAACCAATGATTTTAACCTTAATAAAGTTGCAGAATTTCAAGGGGTAACGGCTCTCAATATAAACCAGCTTTATAATGTTCTTAAACCGATAGTTCTTCCAGGCGAAGAGATGTCGGTTACTCTTGTAAAAGATGGCAAGGATCAAAATCAGGCTATAGCCTACCTTGACGACGGCACAATGGTAGTAGTGGAAAACGGCAGGCGGAAACTCAATGAATTGGTTGATGTGGTTGTAACCTCGGTGCTCCAGACTACAGCCGGAAGAATGATTTTTGCCAAACTTAAATAAAATGCTGTTTATTTTTTATGAATAAATAAAATTTTTTCTATTGACTTTGCATTATTATTTTATAAGTTTGGTTGAGACTAACCTCACGGATGTTCTTGGTGTTACTCTTTAAGATACCCTGTTAGGAGGAGTGTAAATGGCAAAGAAAATGTGCCCTGTTTCACGTAGAATGTGTACAGATTGCAGTTTGTATATAGGAAGACATTATTTCACATGTCTTTCTGATGATGAAATCAGTAAAAAAGTTGCCGAAGATCGCAAGAATAATAAACGCCGGGATGTAGCGGCGCGCGATGACGGAATGTTCGGCCTTTCTGATTTTAACGAAGCGCCTAAGACCGGCTCTTGGTACCATAATATTGAAGATATTTATCTTCTGGGCCAAGGCTGATTGAGAATAGGAGAACTCCTTTTTAAGGAGAAAATATTTTTTAGGAGAGACTAATATGGAATTTGGCGGTAAAATTACTATTGAAACCAAGGTTCCGGGACAGAAAATATGGGATACGTTTCTAAATGATACGAACATTCTGTGTGCTGTAATTCCCGGCGCTGAAAAAGTTGATAAGGTTGACGATAAGACTTATCAAGTAGTTTTGAGAGATGGAATAGGTCCATTCAAGTTTACTTTTGATATGAAGGCCATCCTTGTCAATGCTACTCCTCCATCTCATGCTGAAATTGAGGGTGAAGGACAAGATAGAAAAGGTCTTGGAAATTTCAAAATGAAGATGTCAATGGGCCTCAAAGACAACGGTAATGGAACGATGGATGTTGATTACAATGTAAATGCGACTATGGGCGGAAAACTCGGATCTTTTGGCGATAGAATCCTTAACGCTAAAACAAAGTCTATGGAAAAAGATATCAAGAAAAATCTTGAGAAAGCCCTTGGCGGCATTTCCTGAGCTTTTTAAATGATTTTAAAAAATGATGCCGTCCTTTTAGGACGGCATTTTTATATTTGTCAGGCCGGTTAATGAAAGAAAATCGTGATTTTGCCGAAGCGGTCGGTTTTATGGATATTGCCTTTGAGGAAGCCCATGCGGCGGCCTTAGAGGACGAGATACCGGTAGGCGCTGTTGTCGTAAAGGAAGGCAGGGTATTGTCGAGGGCCGGAAATTCCAACAGAAGAGCGGGAAGCCCGACACGTCATGCCGAGATAAATGCAATTGAACAGGCGGCAAAACTTCTCGCAAACGAAAGGCTTACGGACTGTGATATTTATGTTACAAAGGAACCCTGTGCAATGTGTGCGGGCGCTATTGTACATGCCAGAATAAGGCGCGTTTTTATCGGCGCCGAAGACCAAAGGTTCGGCGCATGCGGTACGGCGCTTTCGGTATGCGGGAACGCGCTCCTCAACCATGTGCCCGAAATTATTTTCGGGATACAAAGGGAGAAATGTTCCGGAATTTTAAGCGAGTTTTTCCAGAAAAAGAGACTTGGAAAAAATAACAACGAGGAAACATGAAACATGTTACTGTAAGCCGGTTTCTTTGCAGAGAATTTTCACAGTCTAATTAATTGCGAAAAAGTTTCTTGAACCATCCCTGTTTCGGTTGTTTGGGGCAGCCAACAACATTTTTTTCGCTTAGGACATGGCGTTCCAATCCCCCTTCAAATTGACATAAAATAGAATCGGATAGTCTCTCTACATGGGATTCGCACTTTTCGCATTCGTCAACTTTCATAAACTCTCTTCTTTTTACAAATTTATCGAATACCAGAAATAATAAAAAACGCCTGCTTTCAAGTATTTTTTTATTGGCTCTCGTTATTTTTCCTGTTACCTGCCGCCCGCCATACGAAGTAAATCACGATTCCAAGACAAAGAACGCCAATTGCATAAAGCGAAGTTTCTGTCCATAAGATGAGCGAAGCGGCCATCATTCCGGTTGTGAATACGATATATATTATTGGTACAAGCGGAAAAAGCGGCGATTTAAATGGTCTGGGGATATCCGGATTTTTGAATCTCATTACCATCATTCCGATGACCGCCATCAGCGGGAATATTCCAAGTGAAAATCCCACATATGCAAAGAGGGACTCTATGTTGTTTTTACCGATGAAGACATATACGATTGCTATGAGTATTTGCAAAGCAATAGCCAAGTCGGGCGTACCGAACCTTGGGTTGATTCTTGAAAGTTTTGAGAAAAGAAGACCGTCTTTCGCCATTGCATAATATACCCTCGGCCCGATCATCATCTGCACGGAGACAGCCGAAATGAGAATTATGGCCACCCCCAATGCCAAAAACGAACCGACCTGCGCTCCAAAAAGGTTTGAGGCGGCAATTGCGGCTGTGGCGCGCGAAGCAGTGAGTTGTTCGGCCGGAGAAGACATCAAAAACACTACGTTAAGCAGGACATATATTACAGCTATGGAGAGCGAACCGAAAAACATCGCCCTCGGCAGATTTTTCTGCGGATTTTTGATCTCTCCCGCTATATATGCCGTGCCGTTCCAGCCTGAATATGCAAACATTATTATAAGCAGGGCTATTCCGTATGTTCCAATTCCGATGCCTCCAGCGTTTCCAGCGCTGCCGATGCTGCCGGAGACGCTCAGGCTTGAGGTAATGCGAGATGTCATGCTCCAGTCTATATAGATGAAGCCGAAAACTATCAGCGAAAAGACTATCAGAAGTTTTAAAACTGTGAAGAAATTTTGTACAAAACTGCCTTTTTTAACGCCCAGTATGTGTATAAAACCGAAAAACAATATAAAAGACGAGGCAATAAGTTTCTGCGTCAGTTCGGTCTGCGGGAAAGCCGTGAAAAATTCTTTGAGATACCATACGAGGGTTAAGGATGCGGCTGCGATCGAAGCGGTAAAACCGACTGCTATTGATATCCAGCCGGTAAGAAAGGCCGGCAAAAACCCGTATATTTTTTTTAGATACAGATATTCGCCGCCATCGTCGGGCCACATGGTTGCCAATTCGGCATAACAGAGTGAACCGGTAATTGCGATAATACCGCCGAGAGTCCAAAGAACGAGAACGATGGGGGCGCTTTGGGTCATGCCGAGTACCGAGCCGGTTGTGACAAAGATACCTGTTCCTATGACATCGGCAATAATGATGAGTATGGCGCTTGTGAGTCCGAGTTGTCTTTTAAGTTCCACTGTTTCCTCCGCTGAAACTGTTATTTTTTCATTCATATTTCGTGTCAAGTTAATGACAATTTTTATTGCAAAAAAAAGAATAGACTAAGGACGGAACGGGATGCAAAAATCGATTGACATTTCATTATAAACGATTTATATTTCTCCAGTGTTCGTTTAGAATATTATAAAATAAAATTTATAAAAAAATATTTGACGCAGGCAAAGAAGGGTATTATGAAATTAGCTGAATACAATCAATTCCTTCTCTTCTTCAAAAGGAACTTTCCAATCCTATGTATTTTTATTTTAACCCTTGCGTTTTCTGTTTGCGGCGATGCGTCGAAGGCCCCATTTGAGGTCTACAATGTAGAAATGTTAAAAAAAGTCGGCACGGAAACCACAAGGGACGGCTGGACTCTCTCGGCGCACTATAAACTGACGGCTAACGTTAATATGTCCGGCAAGGAATTCACGGCCATAGGTACGAAGTCTGCCCCATTTACCGGCAGTTTTGACGGTAACGGCAAAAAAATCATCGGCCTCACAATTAATAACCCTTCCGGCAACTATCAAGGTATGTTCGGCTGTATTCGCGGCAAAAAAGCGGTAGTGAAAAATCTTGGCTTGGAAAATGTCAATATTACCGGCAAAGAATATGCTGGCGGCGTGGCGGGTGATATCAGTAGTGGCAGCGTTATAAAAAATTGTTATGTTACCGGTGATGTTAAAGGCGAGAAATATATTGGCGGCGTGGCGGGGAATAATCACAAAGGTACTATAGATAACTGTTATACTGCCGGCAGTGTTAAAAGCAGCAGCCCCTACGGCGCCAATGCCGGTGGTGTGGTGGGTGCAAACAACAGAGGTACTGTAAAAAACTGTTATACTACCGGCAGCGTTAAAGGCAGCAGCGATAATACTGGCGGTGTAGCGGGGTGGAACAAAGGCACTATAAAAAATTGCTATGTTACCGGTGACGTTGAAGGCGGATGGACTGTTGGCGGTATAGTGGGTGAAAATAATTTTCATAGTAGTATTATAAAAAACTGCTATGTTACCGGTGATGTTAAAGGTGGATGGAATGTTGGCGGTGTAGCGGGGTGGAACGAAGGCACTATAAAAAATTGTTATGTTACCGGCAGCGTTAAAAGCAGCGAAGGCTATGCCGGCGGTGTGGCGGGGAAGACCGTAACTGGGAGTACGATACGAAACTGTGTGGCGTTGAGCAAAAATGTTACGACAGCCATTAGCAGATCTAACATCGGGCGTGTGACAGGAGCTAACATCGGGCGTGTGGCAGGAACTAACAATGGTAGACTTTTCAGCAACTATGCGCGGAGAGACATGACGATGATTAACGCATCCGGCAGGGTTCTTTCAATAACAAGTGATCGTAAAGGGCTGCACGGCGCGGACATTGTGCGGGGAAGGACTGCAACAGACTCATCGTGGTGGACATCTGTAACTTGGAGTAAGCGCGCACCGTGGGATTTTAACACGATATGGAATCCTGCGCACGGCGACAGATTACCTACATTAAAAGGCGCTGGCGGGAGGCAAAATCCAACAGTACCGTAAAAGATAAATTAAATTTTTACTCTTACCCTAACTTTTGCCGCCTTACCGTTGCGTATGCTGTGCCTATTGCAATAAGGATTGTCCCAAGCCAGACTAACCATATGAGAGGTTTGACCGACAAGTCAACGAGAACCGTATCTGCCGGAATCTCGGCTGTGTGCGATGGTTCAACATATATTCTGGCAGTTTTTTCTCCGGGGTCGAATCCCTGAAGCCGGATTTCTCGTTTTGTACCGGGAACGAAGGCTTCAATTTGCCGGTAATGGTCTCCTTCTAATTTTATCCCCGGAGAAACCCTTCGTCCGTTTACCGTGATTTCGGCGTAAGTGGCGGGAGTTTCACTCATCATCCCTTCCGCCCTTAAATTGAGAAGTACAATTTCGCAGTCACCGAGAGTTGTTTTCTCGCCGGAAGAAAGAAAAATAACAGAGGCTTTTTCTATGCCTGATATATGGTCGTCGGCTATTACATATATGTCGCCGCTTAATCTCCTCAAGATGTAAGGTTCCCTGTAGAGAGAATTGGTTTGTTCGCTTATATAATATGGGCATGTAAATTTTTTGATTTTTGACCCAATGAGCATAGTAAAAGCCAAGGATGACCCGCCATGTTTCAGGCAGCAATCCGATTCTTCTCCGGCAAGTTCGTTGAATTTATCAAAAGTTATTGTGACCGGCCCAAGGATTTCTTCTTCGCCCATGGAAAGGGTTTTTTGGTATGATTCATTGTAGTAACCGGCAACGCATCCTAAAATAAGCGCCGCCGTGCCGATGTGTGCAATCCTTGAATTTATAATCGGCTTTACTTTTAACAAAATCAAATCAAGGCTGCATTGAATGATTGTAAAAAATGCAGCAGCAACAAGAATGTATGGAACCACCGGCGCTGAAAAGTAATAGTTTATGACGATAGACGCTATAACCGATACTGCGCCGATCAGCGCCGCCGTTATCTTTTTATAATTCTGCATGGAAATGGTCGACAGTACCATAAAGACAAGGAAGATCATGGCAAACATTATCGCCAAATTGTTGTAAAAATCGCCTATTGCCGATGCTACATTTTTGGCAAAAAATCCCGACAGTATTGGCATGGATGTTCCGACGATAACTACCGCGCCAAAAGCCGCAAGAGATACTGCCCCATATACCGTGAAATTATCCCATGACCAGAATTTTTCTCCAAGCGGCTCGCCTTTAATAGATTTGAATCTTTTGAAAAAAAGAAAAAGTCCCGCTGCAATGTAAAACAAGATAATGAATATGATAAGCCAGGAAATTCCGCCGCCGCTGAATGAATGAACGGAAAAATCAGAGAGTATGCCGCTTCGCGTAAGGAAGGTGCTGTACAGTACAAGGACAAAATATATCATCGATAATATTAAATTCGAGCGCAGCAGGGCTTTTTTGCGTTTCTGTACAATCATTGTGTGCAAAAGCGCAAGCGCGACAAGCCATGGAACTAAGGACGAGTTTTCAACAGGGTCCCAACCCCAGAAGCCTCCCCAGCCAAGAACCTTGTATGCCCAGTACCCACCGAGAAATATGCCTATGCCAAGCGTTGTCAGGCTGAATAAAAGCCAGCGGTACGAACTTTCTATGAAACTCTTGTAATCGTTTTTGATCATAGCTGTTACGGCATAGGCGAACGGGACTATTGCGGATGCATAGCCTAAAAAGAGAACGGGCGGGTGGGATATCATCCAAGGGTCAAGGAGCAGCGGATTCATACCATGCCCGTCAATTCCGGCAGGCAGGAAAGTCCTTCCCTGAAACTCTTCCGGATATTTGTCCCACATAAATTGAAACGGCGACTCGATAACAAGCATGGCTAAAAGAAATATCTGCATAGTGGCGATTACGCCGAGTACAATGTCGGGCGAAGTTTTCTCTGTTTTTGCAACCACGATTCCGATGAGAGGGAGAAACATAAGCCACAAAAGAAAACTGCCCTCTTTACCTGCCCATATAGCCGCAATCTTATACATAAACGGCAGGGAAAATGACGAATTGTTGTAGACATAAGAAAAACGAAAATCATTGGTCAAAAAGGCAAAAAGCAAAAAGAGAAAAGCAAAAACTATTATTACCCCATTGAGGTAGAAAAGCTGCCTTGAGGCTAAAATGTTTGCTTTTTTACCCTCCTCACTTGCGGGAAGCATGGGAATTATTAAAGAAGCCAACGATATGGCAAGGGATACCCAGAGTAGTAAGTTTCCTATATTCATATTAATTTTCCTTTTGGTATTTTGACGGACATTTTGTAAGGATGTTATCTGCTTCAAAGATGTCCGAAATAGGGTTGTAACGACCCAGAACTACGATTTGTTCAGAATGTTCAAAGTTTGCGGGCTTTATGCCGTTTCTATTTACCGTCAGCGCAATGCCGGTATCATCTTTTATCACAAAAGAAAACATGCCATCGTGCTGTTTTAGCGGTTTTGCCTTGTCGTATTTTCCTATGATTTGGACATAATCGCCGTTTTTAAGTTTAAAGTCATCGAAAGCTACATAGGGCGATATTATTTCTTTACTTAAAAAAAGAACTCCGGTAATCATAAGCATAAGGGCTGCGGCAAATATGAGTATGTGTTTATTCTTCATGTAAATCTTTTTCCAATTTTAGTATTTTTCTGTCGAGTCTGAAAAGATATACTGCGATCCCAAGCCAAGCTGCGAGTATTGTAATTGTTGCATTTCGCAAACCGCTGTTGTTCGTTTCAGATACAGTTTCAGGCTTTAGTGCGGCCGGTTCATCGGCTAACAGCGGAAAGGCATGAAACGCCGCAAAGAGCAGCACAAACAAAACAATCTTTTTTAGCAAGTCATTTCTCCTCGTTTTCGATTCTTTCTATTTTGATTCTTTCAATGCTGAGCATCTTATTTTTGATGCCCATAATGTATATATATAAAAATATAAAAGCTGCAGCCGATATAAAAAGAGCCGTGCGCATGGCAGGGTCGATCTTTAAAACGCCTTCGCTGTTTATGAGAGTGTCGGGATGCAGGGAATAATATACGCGCGGTATAACGAAAACAAAAAACGGCATTACCGCCATAGACATAATAAGGTAAACCGAAGATATATGTCCACGGGCAGGATTGTTTGCAAGCGAGGCATGAAGGCACATATATGCTACATATATAAGCAAAAGGAATATGATGGATGTTTGTCTTGGATCCCAATTCCAGTATGAGCCCCAGGCCGCTTTTGCCCAAAGCGAACCGGTGAGCGTAGTAAGTACGGCGCACAACAATCCGATGCCCGCCGAATTGCGCGCCTTGTCCGGCATAATGGGATTTTTTTTTGCTAAATAAATTACGGAAGCTATTCCTGCGTATAAAAAGGCTATGACCGAAACCATTGCCAAAGGAACGTGGAAGTATATAATACGGCTGCTATCGCCAAGAATTTCAGCTCTCGGCGCTAACCAAAACGCAGACAGAATGGCTGCCGGCATAAGTATATAAACAAACCTGCCTATTTTCATTCTTCAATCCAGACATACTTGAACAACAGATAGGATATTAGGATAATTGCCCCTGAAAAAGCAAATAAAAAAAAGACATTGCCGTAATCCGGATTTCTATTTTCAATACTCGCCGCCGTGGTCGATATGCTGACAAGCAGCGCAGGGAGAAGAAGCGGAAAAGCTATGACCGTAAACAATGTTCCCCGCCCTCCGGCTTTAGCTGCGATTGCCGACATGATTGTCGAGGCCGAAACAATGGCTAATCCCCCGCCTACCCCCGTTGCGGCAAACATGAACGGATTTTTTACAGAGACTCCGGTAAAAAAAACAAACAAAATATATACGAGGATTTCAATAAAGAAAAAGAAAAAAATATTAAATATGAGTTTGGATATATATACGTTTTCGGCCGATATTTTAAGGCGCAAAAGAAAGGCCGTGCGCTCATCTTCTTCTCTCGTAAAAATATGAAGCAGCGAATTCATTGCGCTGAAAAAAATGATTATCCAAAGAAGTATGGATTGTATCAACGCTGAAAAGGGCGCGCCTGCCGATACAATGCTTACGGCGAGAGTTGTTACGCATGCAAAGGCGATTGCAGCGCTTACCGCCGAAGGGTTGCGAAATTCAAGCAGCGTGTCTTTTTTCAGGTTTCTAAATATTTCGGCCAAGTTCGATTCTCCTGCCGCATATTGCGGCCTCGTCGGATTCGTTGGTAGCCAAAATTATTGC
>Ga0099364_10013889_pt1 | contig 10763 bp, 13 predicted proteins | sample TergutTh196P3_FD_73070 | JGI IMG/M metagenome (GOLD analysis project Ga0099364, IMG submission 73070) | Microcerotermes parvus P3 segment gut microbial communities from Pointe-Noire, Republic of the Congo - Th196 P3 | ecosystem: Host-associated > Arthropoda: Insects > Digestive system > Gut ...
CAGTTTACGGCAGTTGCTTTGTGTGACTGACGAAGCGTGAGCTGTGGTTAATTTTAATGGTTAACGGTTAATTTTAATTTGTTTTGCGTAATTTTATGGCGTTTATCTAACTGAATTTTTTATGAAAAAAACAGTGATTACAATTATTGTTTTACTTGCCTGTTCTGTATGCAAGGCGCAAACAGATTTTCAAACTTTTACAGGCAGGTTTAAACTTTTAGACTTTCCAATAGAAAATGTATTCACATTAACAGGATATGACAGTGATACGCTAAATAAAAAATGGACAAACGACTTTTTAATAAGGGAACAAGGAAGCAGACCTTCTTATGTTGACAAGAATGGTAACTTTTCTACTGATCAGTATTTTGGCTTATATCCCGAAGGGAAATCTTATTCAAAAATTTGGAAATACATAGAAGAATTTGAAAATTGGGTAGAACAGCCGTTTGATTTTCATGATAAAATTCTGCCAATAGGCAGAGTTCTGTTAAATGACAATTTTATTTCCTTAATAGTTAAAATAATTTCTTCGGAATCTACTTTTTACGATTTATGGAATCTCAGCACAGATGGTAAAACATTATCTGTGATATGTTTATTTTATGGATTAGCACGCAACAACTTTGAGGGTAAAGATGATGTTTTTACCATTGTAAATTCACACATAACCGTTAATGGAGATATTATTTGGTATGAGCAATATGATAACTATGACCAAGGCATGGAAACATTTAGAACATACAGGCTGAATGAAGACGGGTATTTTCAAGTAATACAGGAAAAGCAACATTTTGCCGCATATATTACAGACCCTGACGGATATACAAATGTAAGAGAAAGTCCGGATATTAACTCGCCTGTATTATACAAAATATACGATAATGAGCGTTTTTCTATCGAGTGGGAGTTGGTCAATGACAACTGGTATAAAATATCATCATATAGAAGACGCAATACAGACACAAATGAGATAACCACATATACGGAAGGATATATACACAGGTCAAGAATAGTACGCAGTATTGAACGCTAAAACTAACCATTAACCATTAACCATTAACCATTAATCACTAACCATTAACCACTCATTAAAAAATCCGACCATATAAAATTTATGCAAAGGTGCCTTGAGCTTGCATCGAAGGCAGAGGGACTTACCTATCCCAATCCTATGGTGGGGGCAGTTGTTGTTTGCGAAGGAAAAATAACAGGCGAAGGTTATCACCGGCGGGCGGGCGAGCCTCATGCCGAAGTTAATGCCGTTAACTCTGTTGCCGACAAATCGCTTCTCAAACGTTCAACCCTTTACGTTAACCTCGAGCCATGCTCTCACTTTGGCAAAACGCCACCCTGCGCCGACTTTATTATCTCGGCGGGCATACCCAAAGTTGTTGTCGGCGCGGCAGACACAAGCGGCAGGGTATCGGGCAGAGGCATTGAAAAGTTAAAACAGTCGGGCATCGAAGTGCTGACAGGCATTATGGAAGAAGAGTGCCGGCGCCTGAACAGACGGTTTTACACCTCGACAGAAAAAAACCGCCCCCACGTGGTATTGAAATGGGCGCAAACCGCCGATGGCTTTATTGACGCAGTAAGAGAAAGCGGGCGTCAGGCGGCACCAACATGGATAACGGGCGGAGCGGAAAAAAACCTTGTTCACAAATGGAGGTCGGAAGAGCAGGCAATACTCGTAGGCGCCGGCACTGTGAGAGCCGACAATCCGCGGTTAGACGTGCGTGAATGGACAGGCATTCAGCCTATAAGGATAGTTTTAAGCCGTTCGGGGCAGGTTGACGGCAGTTCGGCTGTTTTCAGGCACGAAGGCTCATGGCTCATGTTTACCGCCGCCGCCGTCAACGGTTTTAACAGCAACCGTATAATCGGCATTGACGGTTCTCAGCCGGCGTCTGTTCAGATTCTGGAATATTTGCACTCTAAAGGCGTCCGGTCGGTTTTTATTGAGGGCGGCGCTGAAACGTTAAACCATTTTATCGCAACCGGCTTGTGGGACGAAGCCAGAGTATTTACCGCCGAAACGACCTTCGGCAGCGGAGTCAAAGCCCCCGCTCTGACGGCTGCACAGCCGGTGAAAACTGTTGCACTGAGCGGCAGCAGGCTTGATTATTATGTGCCTGTATGATTGATAATTGTGAATTAAGCGTGTATGATTTTCAAAAAATTTTTTTCAACTTTTGCCAATTGAACTTTTCAGCCGGAAGCGTTCCAACAACGATGGTTTTAATCCCCTTGTCAATGGCTAATCTGTAAATATAATTTTTTATCAAAGTTGATTTTATTTGCTTCAGATAAGCCAGATTGATGACAAAAGATGTGTCGTTAATCAGATTAAGTTTAATTTTGCGTTGTTTAAGAGGCATCTCTACGCTCGAAATTTTCGCCCACTTAAACGAGCGTCTTTTTGCTTTAAAAATGCCGAACCGGAATTCAATTTTTCCATCGTCAACAAGAAAAAAAAGGTCTTTTCGTTTCAGTCTTCCCCACATTGTAAAACCTACTACAGTCAGGCAGATAAGGAATGGAGGTATTGCAAGAATTTGCGGCATATTCCTGTGTCCGAATACCGGTTTTGCAATAAGAACATATAGGCTTCCGATAAAGAAAATGATAGCCAATGCTCGAAGCAGTATTTTTCTTTCATCTGTAAATTGGTCTTCTGAAAGGTTGTAATAAAGCTGCTGTTCCATAGTTTATAGGATTAGGTAAGATGAATTTTTATCGTTAAGAGTTTTTATATCAATCGGAAAAACAGCATCAATATTTTCTGTTTCCCGTAAAATAGTCGAGATTTTCATTTCCAAGCCGCTATTGTCCGAATTATGAATCTGAAACAGATAGTCGATGTTTTTTAATTTTTTCAGCATAAAAAACAAGCCCGATCTGTTGGAAATCAGAGTGTAAGCAAGTTCGTCTGACGGCGTTGCCGAAGTTGTAAACCGACTGAAAAAATGCTCATTGCCTGAATCGTCTAATATGGTTATCGGCTCGATTTGTTTAAGCGAAACGCCAATTTTTTGATTTAAAGTGAGCGATAATTTATAATCGGGTTCGCGCGAAACAATGCCAAAAAAACTCAAGTCCTCATTTTGTGAGGCTTCAAGACGAATTTTTGTTACTCTTTGCGACTGCTTCATTAATTATGAATTGAATGATAAAAGTAATTAAAATATAAATACGCGCTTTAATTTATCGAAATATCTTTTAATTTTTTCCATGCAACAGCTGCGGCTTCCTGTTCAGCCTCTTTTTTCGACAAGCCGTGACCGGAAGCAAGCTCCTTACTGTCGATAAATAATTTTGCAAAAAAAACGTATTTTCTTTGATTAAAATCATACTCTTCGTTGTATTTGAAGATTAAATTTGCTCTGTTTTTTTGCACCCATTCAAAAAGCAAACTTTTATAGTCGGCATTGGTGTTCATTATTGTTTCAAGGTCTAAATACCTGTGAAGTATGCAGTTGATGAATATTTTTTTTGTCTTTTTGAATCCCTTGTCGATGAACAGCGCTCCGATTAACGCCTCAAAAGCGTCTCCAAACAGGTTCGTTTTGGAATGTGCGGAATTAATGTTGCAAATTAGAATATCATCAATGCCAAGAGAAGTGGCAAGCCGATTAATGACATCGTGGTTTACGATTCGCGCCCTCATTTTCGTCATAAAACCCTCATTTGCATCGGGGTATTTTTCAAAAAGATAATCGGAAAGTATGTTGTTGATTACAGCATCGCCGAGATATTCGAGCCGTTCATTATTGATTTTTTTCCCATCGGGCAGGATAAACGTAGCCGACCGATGAATCAAAGCCGCTTCATACAACTTCAAGTTTTGGGGTTTGAAACCAAACATGTTTTTTAAACGCGAACAAAATTCACGTTCGTCAAGTATATATGTGCCGTTAGTTTTCCTTAGGAAAAATAACACTACAAGCCGGCTTTTTTAATTACGACAGAGGCGTTATGTCCGCCAAAACCGAAAGTATTGCTTATTGCAAAATCAACTTTTCTTTCCTGAGATTTATTCAGCGTCAGGTTTAATTTCTGGTCAATATCGGCGTCAGGCTCTTTAAAGTTTATTGTTGGAGGCACAACATCGTGTTTTACAGCCATTATTGCGGCAATCGCTTCAATAGCTCCCGCGGCTCCCAACAGATGCCCCGTCATTGATTTTGTTGAACTGATATTAAGTTTATACGCATGTTCGCCAAAAATATCCACAATGGCTTTTGTTTCGGAAATGTCGCCCAAAGGGGTTGACGTTCCGTGAACATTAATATAATCAATATCTTCCGGCTTAAGTCCTGCATCGGCTATGGCAAGGTTCATAACGTTTTTTGCTCCAAGCCCTTCGGGGTGAGGCGCCGTCATGTGATAAGCGTCTGCGGTAAGCCCTGTTCCTACAAACTCGGCATATATTGTTGCTCCTCTTGCTTTTGCATGTTCGTATTCTTCAACAACGAGCGCTCCGGAGCCTTCGCCCAATACAAAGCCGTCTCGGGTTTTATCAAAGGGACGAGAGGCGGTGCTGAACTCATCGTTTCGGGTAGAGAGCGCTTGCAGGGCGTTGAATCCGCCCATTCCGATTTCGTTTACGCAGGCTTCCGACCCTCCCGTAATGAATATATCCGCTTTTCCCCATCTAATATAATTAATAGCGTCAATTATAGCGTTAGTAGATGAGGCACAGGCAGATACCGTACAGAAATTAGGTCCTCTGAATCCATATTTTATGGATATTAATCCGGCGGCAATATCCCCTATCATTTTTGGAATGAAAAAGGGGCTGATCCGCGGAGTTCCATCGCCAAGAACATAGCTTTTAACTGTTTGATAAAAGGTTTCTATGCCTCCGATACCCGATGCCCATATAACGCCAACTCTGTCTTTGTCAGTAGTTTCAAGATTTAATCCCGAATCAACAATGGCTTCGTCGGTCGTTATAAGTGCATATTGCGAGTATAAGTCGAGTTTGTTGACCTCTTTTCTGTCAAAATACTTTGTCGAGTCGTAATTTTTGAGTTCGCAGGCAAATTTTGTTTTAAACTTTTCAGTGTTAAAATAAGTAATCATATTGGCTCCGCTAACGCCATTCGTCAGCCCTTCCCAATATTCATTCAAGTTATTGCCCAAAGGAGTTATCGCTCCTATACCCGTAACTACAACTCTTCTCATGACGGATTTTTAAAAACGCCTTACTTTGCGTTATCCTCAATGTATTTTATAGCGTCTCCAACCGTGCTGATTGTTTCTGCCTGATCATCGGGAATTCCGATATTAAATTCTTTTTCAAATTCCATAATCAGCTCAACCGTATCAAGCGAGTCTGCGCCTAAGTCGTTGGTGAAACTGGCTTCCGCCGTTACTTCTGATTCATCAACTCCAAGTTTGTCAACTATAATCTCTTTTACTCTTGTAGCAATGTTCGACATGACATTAATAATTTAATTAATATTTAAGTTTATGACGCTGCAAAGAAATATATTTGTATTTTATTTTTCAAACAATTTGACGTTTTTTTATATACTAAACATATTAAAATACAATGATTCAGGGTTTTAAATTAAGGTTTTATTTTTTTGCCGAAAAACGGCGCAAATTTTTAATTATAATAAAATGAAGAATATAGCAATTTTTGCATCAGGTTCAGGGTCGAACGCTGAAAATATAATAAGGTACTTTTCGACCGAAAAAAGCGCTAAAGTAACTCTTGTTTTGTCGAACAATCGCGATGCTTTTGTTTTGAAACGGGTTGAAAATTTAAATGTAAAGGGCGTGTTTTTCGACCGCGATGATTTTTATAAGTCCGACCGCGTAATTGATATTTTGCAGGAAGAGAAGATAGAGTTTATCGTACTTGCAGGTTTTCTTTGGCTTGTTCCCGACAATATTATTAATATATATGCCGGCAAAATTATAAATATTCACCCCGCTCTGTTGCCTGCGTATGGCGGCAAGGGAATGTATGGCGATGCTGTTCATAAGGCGGTAATAGAAAACCGCGAAAAAGAGTCGGGAATAACAATACATTTTGTGAACAACGAGTATGACAAAGGGAAAATAATTTTTCAGGCGCGGTGCGATATAGAGCCGCATGACGATTACGCCTCTCTTGCAAATAAAATTCATGCACTTGAATATGAACACTTTCCTCGCGTTGTTGAGGAGGTTGTTACCGCAAATCAGCGATGAACTGAATTTTGCCAACCGGTCGTTTTGGGGAAGTTTTCATCTTATTATATAGTTGCTTCTTTATAATTTTTTAAAACGAAAACTCATTCCTATATTTTACGTTTTCCATTCGTAATCTATTCTCTTCCATCGTCTCAGACACTCTGAAAGACATAATAGGCTCTATATCAGGACTATTACTTGTTAGTTTTTTTCCGAAAGCCTTATCAAAATCCAACCCTTCGGGAGCGGGTTTGTTATCGGGAAAATGATTTGTTCCCACAAGTTTTAATATTCCTGCCGATGCATCTTCTTTTCTTTTATTTGCCGATATTTTAATATCCTTTTGAATTTTTCCGGCTTTCAGCGATTCAAGAAAACCGCCCTGTTTTTCTATATCAACAAACAGTTTCCACGCATTTTCTGCAATCGCATTTGTGAGATTTTCAATATAATACGACCCTCCGGCGGGGTCGGCTACTTTGTCAAAAAACGCCTCTTCTTTTAGTATCAACTGTTGGTTGCGGGCAATTCGTTCGGAAAATTCGTCAGGCGTTCGGAAAGCAATGTCAAAAGGCTCAACGGTAACGGAATTAGCGCCTCCGATTATCGCCGACATAGCCTCGGTTTGAGTGCGGAGCATATTGACATACGGGTCGTAAACAGTTTTATTCCAACGACTTGTAACGCTATGTATATCCATTTTATAATCTGCAAAATTATCGGGAATAAATCCTTTCAACACAAACGACCAAAGTAATCGGGCGGCTCTCAGCTTGGCGATTTCCATGAAATAGTCGGGTCCAGTTCCGAAAGTGAATTTTATTTTTGACACCGCAAGTTCTGCGTTAACGCCTCGCTCTGTGAGCTTTACCATATATTCGCTTCCCGCCGATAGAGCATATCCCAACTCTTTGACTGCATCGGCTCCCGAATCGCTTAAATGAGCGGCGTTAAAATTAATTGTTTTAAAGTTTGGCATTTGCGCCGCCGAAACCGTTAACGAAGCAAGGTAATCAAAACCGGCGCTTACAGGTATGCAAAGAGTTCCGTTCATCATAAGTCTGCCAATCGGGTCGGCTTCTATTGCGCCTTTAATATCCGTTAAACCTCTCTCTTTGGCGATTTCGCCAAGTATTGAAACTATTTTATCGGCATTGCCGGCGCTTAGAAAATTAATCTCAACGCTTTCTAAGTGAATATTTTCCAAAAGAGTTTCAAAGTTCTGTTTATTGACAGTTTCTGCACCTGTTATTATAAAGCCCAAAGAGTCAATGCCTTTCGTTAAAACATCAAGGGCTTTTTTATTTGCCGCCCGATAATCTGAAACTTCAATATTCTGCCTTATCAGCCATTTATTATTTTCAATATTTAAACCGCGCAAACAGGGAAAACTGCCGGGCAAAGATTCTACAAACGGCAAATTTTCAATATCTTCCCTTCGATAAAACGGTTTGACATCAAACCCTTCATTGGTTTTCCAGATAAGTTTTTTATTAAAATCAGCCCCCCTCAAGTCGGATATAATTTTATCCGTCCACTCCTGCGTAGCGACCGGCGGAAACTGATTGAAAAGTTTATTAGTATTCATCACAATCTTCAATTATTACGAAATCTGTAAATGTTTTTGTAGTAATAAACCTATCTCCGTTTGGAAATTCGAAACGATGAAAACAACACCCCCATACAACACGTGTTCTATTATATATTAAATATTCTTCATATACTTTTGTAGATTTGTTAAAGATAGAAAATTTGCTATTCAACAACAGCGACTCTAATATTCGACATTTAAACTCTTCTTCAAAATGATATGTATATTCTACAGTTCCCAATGGTCCTTTTAAAGGTTCAAAAATTAAAGAATTACCTTTTTCTATGTTTTCAATACATTCAATTAATCTATTTTTGTCACATTTTTTATCATAGTTGTTTTTTAATCTATTCTTCAACATTTTCAACGTAACTTCTCTATCAAAATATAGAATAGCAAGACCATCTTCGTATAACAAATCTCCCTTTTCTAACTCTGTTCTTGCTCTTATTTCTTTTTTAAGAGGTACTGCCCTATATCTTTTTTTAGAGTAACAAGAATAAAAAAGTAAACACAAAATGAAAATCAGACCGGCTATAAGAAATGTTTTTTTCATAATATTTTTTTTATTTTTAACACATTATTTACCTGCAAAAAATGCTCAATCCTTGTTTGTTGATTTATACGCCTTTGTTATTTCTGCTTTTTCTGTACGCTTTCACATAACTCGACAGGATCGCGGCGGCAGTCCCAAATATCAACTATTACAATTTTCTCTCCAGTTTTGTCTATCGCATAGACAACTTTAAAGAGTTCATGCGCAACTATAGAACGAAATTCTTCGGGTTCGCCAATTAAGAGTTGTTCTACGGGCGCCATTTCGGGGAAAACAGATAATCTGTCAACTGCCTCCAATATTGCGGTTAATATTTTTCGTGCAACTTTTTCCTCTATGCCAAGATAAAAATCATAGATGCTTTTTAACGCTTCATGCGCTTCGGGACGCCAAATGATTACCATAAAGCTGTCTCTTTTTTCATTTCTTCCTGCGTTATGCCTCTTTCCCCACAGCGGTATCTTTCCATAGCATTTCTCGCTCGGGCAATGCGTACCTCTTTGGTATAAGCCAATCCGGGAATACGTTCAAGAGTTATTTCGTCCCACTTGCTTTTTGCCTCCGCCTTATTTTCTTCAACCTTTACAAAAGGCAACGTGCGGGCATATTTAATAAATTGCTTCGCCTGAGAGCAGTTTTCTTCGATAATCATCGTTGTCATATAATACAAACATTAAATTTTATATTGCACAAATATACATAAATTTCTTCAAAGTTGTTTTTAATTCTCGGTTATTTTTATTATTCCGGCATCACGGCAGTCGCAATGCGGCTGACAATAACAGTTTTTATGGCAGCTCATTTTTCATTACTGTAAATCTTACCGGTACTAATTGCGCCTTTACATTTGCAAGGCTGCAAAAGCATAATATACATAAAATTATGCCCGCTCGAAATAATATTTTAGTCTTCATATTCATAACTTCTAATTGTAGTAGTATAAGGTGTATACGAAGAACAAAGCAAAGACTGTTGTTCATATTCAGAATATATAAATCTGCCTGATTCATCATAATATAAGGCTGCTTTCAGTCCATTATCATAAATAACTGTATGGTAGGTATTTAAACGCTCATATCCTGCAATGCCTATGCCTACATCGGGTAGATGTCCATTATAGATATCTAATTCAATATAATAATGCCAAACGCTTGTAACATCGCCATTGGCGTCAAGATTTTTACGCTCGCATATTTGCATATTGTCTTCATAAATGTATGTATTTCTAAAGGTATATCGTCCTCCAAAAAACGAAGCATATTTTACAATTAATTTGCCGGAATAGGCTTGCTCTGTTCTTTCAGAAAGACTTCCATTTGAATTGTATATGCTTATATTTAACCGGGTTGTATCGTTATAGCTTGCGTGTTCGTAAACTCTGTATCCGCCGGGAACACCGGATGCGTTATAATACTTTATGGTGTCAACCTGCCCAGTCCAAAAATCATAAGAAATAATTTCATATCCTAATGAAACTCCACTTAAATTTTCAAGAATTCGTTTAGTTACCCGTCCCAAGCCATCGCGCTCTACATTAGTATATTTAGTGCTACCTTCATAATAAGATTTTACCTGCCTGTTTGCATAGGCGGTGTTAAATTGGTAGTTAAAAAGCCCTATTTCAATTGTTTCAAGTGGGTTGCAGCGGTTGTAGCCCTTAAATACAAGAATTTTCATTTTGCCGTTGCCGCAGCCTTCGGGTACTTTAAAACTTATTAAAAAGTTATTATGCTCTATAATCTCGCAAATGCGGGAGTTTATTTTTATTGCAATGGAGTCGAAATTTAGAAAATCAAGCCCTGTTATTGTAATAATATCATCATGTTTGCCCTCCATTGCAGAGATGGTTTTTACCGTAAACTTGTCTGTTTTGGTAATAACATATTCGGCTCCGGCTTCGTTTGGGTGAATAATGGTAATGGTATATTCACCCGCCTCCATCGTTTGGGGCAAAACAATCCGCAGTGTGTTATCTGTCGGCATATCAAGTATTTGATACGGCTCGCCATTAAACAAAACGGTAAGGTCGCTTACCTTTTCAGAGTTGTTCCAGTTTAAGGTAATGGTTATAGTATCTCCCGCATGTACCTCACTTTTAGATACATTCGTAACACTAAGCCTGTATACCACCGGCGGCGGTTTTTTTTCATCTTTCTCTTTGCAAGAGACAACAGCTATCAGTAAAGCCGTTAATAATCCAAATATTAATCTGTCCTTTTTCATAATCTTGTAGTTTTAATTATTATTTAATATGTTTTTTGTTTTATGTTTTTGTTAAAAAATATTACTAAAATCCTTTTCATAATACATTTAATTTTATTGCTCAAACAACATGTTGTAATAATACAATGAAAGAAATGAAAGCGGCTCGTCACTTAATTTTACTGATTCATCGCGTCCATAAAAAATATCCAACAATTCTTCAAC
>Ga0099364_10013890_pt1 | contig 10762 bp, 10 predicted proteins | sample TergutTh196P3_FD_73070 | JGI IMG/M metagenome (GOLD analysis project Ga0099364, IMG submission 73070) | Microcerotermes parvus P3 segment gut microbial communities from Pointe-Noire, Republic of the Congo - Th196 P3 | ecosystem: Host-associated > Arthropoda: Insects > Digestive system > Gut ...
GCTCCTTGTTCGATGTAAGGAAACAGCCGGGTGTGAATCGACATGTCGGTATTGGCGGTTGCCGGAAAGCCCGTCCAGACGGGCACGTCCGCACCGTTCATGTTTTGCCAGCGGAATTCCATTCGGGGCAGAGCGTTGTTGGTATCGTGATAGTTATGCAGTGCGATGCCCCATTGTTTGAAGGCGTTGGTGCATTGCATTCGTCGTGCCGCTTCTCGTGCCGCTTGTACGGCAGGTAAAAGCAAAGCGATGAGCATCCCGATGATCGCAATGACCACGAGGAGTTCGACCAGTGTGAATGCGGTTGTGTGTTTAGTCATGAGATATTTCGACGTTGACAATTTAGCCGGTACTCCGGCGCGATAGGAACCGGAGTACCGGCTAAATGCCCCGGCTCAATGACGACTGAATGACGTGTTTGATTCATTGCCGTAACACAATGGAACAAACGATTCGAATGAAATAAGAAATGCTCTCGCTGTTTTGTTGGTGGGGAGCGATGGCGGAGTCAATGGGAGCGGAGTTCGTCGTGTAAATGGCTGACGATTTGAGGACTAATTGTATGGAGGTAACAACGAGTGCAGCGGCACAGCCGTTAGCTCTCCAATAAAGAGAATTGCTGGGGGAGCTGGGAGTTTGTTGGGCGACGAACAGGATGACTCGTTGGAGTTCTGCCAACTGGGGGAGAGCGATGCAGATGTCGATTTCGCCGTTGTTCCATTTTTCCAAGCCGACGGCGACAGTCTGTTTTGCTTGGGCTTCGATCTTGGCTTGGAATGACGGCGAGATTTCCGCAGCCCGTTGCCGCAGGGACTCTTGGTACTGTTTTGTTCGTTCGGCAATCTGTTGGTCGAAATCATCAGCGGCTCCTCGTTCTGCGGTGAAGAGCAGGGCGAAGACGAAGAGCAACCCGATGGCGAAGCGGACACAGGACATAGTGAGCGATTGTAGCCGACTTGCGGGAATGAGGCAACAGGGGGTTTTGCAATCGGATGTTGGTGTCTCCGAGGGTGTGCCAAATCTTTTTGGGAATTGTTAGAATGTTTGGTGATAGTCTCTTTTGACAAGGAAATATTTATGGCACACTCGGGCTACTGAAGTTGTTTACTGAAGGGGGGGCTGCTCGCCGATACGCGTCCCAAACATCGGTATATCGCAACGAACGCATAAGACGGCAGTTTGCAGATGGCAGTGGAAAGAGTGATGTAACTCCACTTGCGTCCGCTGACTCCTGCCCGTTGCCCACCATTTTCCACTGTTTCGCTTTTCCGTTGACAAAACCGGTAGTGGGTGTAAAATGGAGAACACAAGATTTTCCACGATTCAGAATTACTGTTAGGCAAAAAATATGTTCGGAAAGATGCTAGAACTCGGTTCATTGATGAAACAGGCACGTGAATTCGGCGGTCGAGTTCAAGAAATGAACGAAAAACTCAAAGACATCCGTGTCGAAGGCTCCGCCGCAGGCGGACTCGTTACTGTTAGTGTTAATGGCTTGCAGGAATTGATAGCATGCAAAATCGATCCATGTATGTTCCAACAAGGAGATGCCGAACTGCTGGAAGAATTGATCGTTACCGCTGTGAATGATGCTATCGAAGAAGCCCGGACACAACAGGCGGAAACAATGCAGTCGCTTGCCAGCGGTATGGATATGGGCGGATTGACGAACATTATTGAAAAACTCGTGAAATAGAATTTCAATCTATGCCGCTCTACCATTACGATTACGACCTACCGATCGAACTCATCGCACAGGAGCCGCTCTCGGACCGTTCCGATGCTCGGCTGCTCGTCGTAGATCGAAGCACACAATCATTCCGCCATCGGCATATTCGGGACTTGCCTGAATTTGTGCAGCCGCTGGACTGCCTTGTTCTCAATGACACCAAAGTTGTCTCCGCTCGGCTTCTCGGCAAACGCACTGGAACCGGTGGACGCTGGGAAGGACTCTTTCTGCAACCTTTCGAACCGAACCTTTGGCACATCATTTGTAAAACACGGAGCAAAATGCAAACAGGCGAAACGGTGCTGTTACATTCTCCCGACGGCAAAAAAGAGTTGCAAATCGAGTTGACGGCGAGAGAGGAAGATAATACTTGGCTTGTTCGACCATTGTCTCCTCTTGTCGAAGCCGGGGATTCGCTCAACCTTTTGGAGCAAATCGGCTGGACTCCCATTCCGCCGTACATACGCAAAGGAAAATCGTTGCCGTATGACAAGGAACGCTACCAAACGGTTTATGCCGCTCATGCGGGTTCGGTTGCCGCTCCGACCGCGGGGCTGCATCTCACGCCGGAATTGCTCGAAACTGTCAAGCAGAAGGGAACGGCAATTACTTCTGTAACGCTTCATGTCGGCGTAGGAACATTCAAGCCGATTACTGCGGAGAACATCGAAGAGCATCACATGCATTCCGAGTGGTGTTCGCTCACGGCGGAATCGGCGGCAACCCTTCGGCGGTGCCGAAGCAACGGCGGAAGGATTGTTGCCGTCGGTACGACCTCGGTTCGGGTATTGGAATCGGCAACGGATTCATTCACGCCGTTTGAGGGTTCGACATCGCTTTTCATTCGTCCGCCGTACCGTTTTCGGAATGTCGATGCGTTGTTGACGAACTTTCATTTTCCGAAGTCAACGTTGCTTATTTTGGTTCGGACATTCGGCGGCGACGAATTGATTCAGGCAGCCTATCAGGAAGCGGTTCGAGAAGAGTACCGCTTTTTCAGTTACGGCGATGCGATGTTGATATTGCCTCTTGCGTAGAAACTTCGGGGGAGGATAGCGGCTCAACATCTGCTTACGCAACTTCGCATGCTCCGGGCGGAATCCCTGCGTTCTAGCCCTGTCTCCCCGCCTTGAATTGTTCCCTTGCCTCATAAAATACCTCAGCAATGAAGGGATCAAATTGTTTGCCGGAATTGTCCATAATAATTTCGATAGATTCCTCGTGCGTAAACGGTTTTTTATAGGGTCTCTCGGAAATGAGAGCATCATACACATCGATGACTGCCATGATCCGACCCTGAAGCGGGATGTTAATTCCCTCCAAGCCGTAGGGATAGCCTTTCCCGTCCCAACGTTCGTGATGATAGCCCGCGAACAATTTGGCGTTATGCAAAAAAGTTTCGTTTCCTGTCCGTGCAACGATTTGCTCAATGATCCGTTTGCCTTCGATGGCATGGGTTTTCATAATAGCAAATTCTTCCTCGGTTAATTTGTCTGGTTTGTTCAGAATGGTATCGGGAATCGTAATTTTTCCGACATCGTGCAAACGCGCCGAAGAAATGGCGGACTCTAAATCCCAGGTGCGCATTTCTTCCGCATAGACACCGTGCTCTATCACGACTCTAATGAGTATGTCGATGTATGCCGTGGTACGTTCGATATGTCCGCCGGTATTTGCGTCCCGACTTTCAACAACATCAGCCAACGTAAACACGATCCCGTTTTGCAACTGCACAAGTTGTGCCGTTCGCTCACGGACTAGTTCGCCGATGTACAAATGGTGCTTGATGCGGTTCAACAACACCGGCACGGAAAACGGCTTGGTGATGAAATCAACGGCTCCCAGTTCAATGCCGTAAGCCTCATTAGCGTCGTCGTTCAATCCCGTCAGAAATATGACAGGAATTGCCGAGTGTAACGAGTTGGATTTCAACCGCCGCATTGCCTCATAGCCATTCATTTCCGGCATTTCAACATCCAGCAAAATCAAGTCTGGCACAACTTTTTCTATGATCGAAAACATTTTTGCTGCTGACGCCAGGGTGATCACCCGGTATTGTGTTTCCAGCGATTCTTCGACAGCAGAAAGGTTGGCACTGCTATCATCGACTACAAAGATAGTTTTTTGCATTCCCTGCATTGCTTTTGTGAAAACGGACTTGCCGCCCAATGACAACAACTCACCCGTGGGACGCATTGTAACACGTCCAAATGCCTTACGCAAGATTGACGTTGCAGGAGGATTGCAAAGCCGTTTTTCCGGTTATTGGGGCGAGTTTGCACTAATTCACGGGAATGACGGAATCAGAAAACAGGCTCATGAAATCGGGGCGCGTAGGCATTAGCCGGTGTGTCTGGATTTCATGCAAACTGAGTTCATTACGGTATAAATATCAGCATCACGAGGATCATTAACGGCACAATAATAAGGCAACTGTATGCCATAAATCCGAAGAAACTCGGCATCGGTACGCCATCCTGCTCGGCAATCGACTTGACCAAAAAGTTGGGCGCATTGGCGATATACGTGACTGCTCCCACGAAAATTGTGCCCAGAGCGATAGCAACCAAGAGATAATGTTCAATGAATCCGCCCCTGATAGGAATTAATTTGTGCACGCCGTCAACACATCTCCACTGCCCATTTTCCCATTTCCATTTCGGCGAACCGTCTTCTTTGCGGTCAGCTTCTATCCTCGCAACGCTGTTGGGAGTCATAGACTTGCCTGCTTCAAAGAAAACAATGTAAGTTGGCGCATTATCCAATACTGTACTCAACGATGCCGTTGTCCAATAGAGCAACCTGTCTTGACTGATACCGGTCGCTTGTTGTGCGTTGGAAATCAGCGGTTTTCCTTCTATCCCTAATATTTGCAGCGGTGCCTGCATACAGAGGAAGATACCAAAAAACACAGCCGCCACTTCGCCGATGGACAAAAAGTTAAAAACGTTCTCCTTCCGAATTAACAGGCTGCTGAAAAAAAGTGAAATGGCAGCGAGTCCTAATTGGGCGGCTTCACGCATATAAAACCACGGGTGCCAATCTGTGCCCGGTACGGCTCTGCCCGGATCAAGAAAGGCAATCGCTGCAATGACACCCAGTAACAACGGACCATTCAAATGCCAACCGGAAACAGCAAATTTCTTTTGAGTGGGGTCACATTTTTTACCTTTGTACGTCTCACATTCGTGCGGATAGGATAAAAAGCGGTCCCAGATAAAGTATATTGTGAGAAGTATTCCGTTCATGAACAACCACATAGGCCAAAGGGCAAGGAGCGGCCACTCGAATGGGACTCCTCGAAGATAACCGAGGAATATCGGCGGATCACCGAGCGGGGTAAGCATACCGCCGCAATTACACACACAGAAAATGAAGAAAATAACGGTGTGTACCTTGTGTTTCCGACCTCGATTCATATCGAGCAAAGGACGGATTAAGAGTGCAGCGGCACCGGTCGTTCCAATGAAACTCGCCAACACCGTCCCAATGGCTAAAATGACAGTGTTAACGAACGGTGTCGCTTTCAAACTGCTATGAACACGAATGCCGCCGGTAATCACAAAAAGTGAAAAGAGAAGGACGATAAACGGAAGAAATTCGTAAACAATAGCGTTAACGAACACGGCTCCGGCGATGGCAAAATTCAGCCCCCCCATGGTCGGTTCAACAATCGATTCGTTGGGCCAGTGCAGACTGATGGAAAAATCGCAGTCAACAAGGTAGTAGAAGAGTACCAATGCACCGAGACTGGTGCCGACCATAAACTTGTTCAGGTTGTGTTCCCACCAATGGGCGATTGCCGGAATCAACGGAAAAAAGGCGATACAAAGCAAGAGCACCACGAAGGGAAACGCCAAGAAAAACGGAGGGCGTCCTTTTTTAAATTTACTTTTTTCGGTTGATGAGTCGTCAGCCGATAGGTTTTCCATGGTTTCGGTTTCCACGGTTGCCTGAGTAACTCCGGTTGCGGCTGTGGTAGCGTGTATTTCGTCCTTGAGTGCTTCTGTCCATTGTTGCGGGTATCCTTGCCAGAGAAGAACAGCGTAGAAAATGAGGATGCAAACAATCGCAAATCCTACATGATTGAGCAGTTTTGTTGGTCTGCCGCCGTGTCCGGCACCGTGTGCGGGGCTGAAAAATTGCGTTTCGGGTGTTCTCTCTGTGTGTGAAATGCTGAGAATGTGTTCGGGCGGAGTGTGCTGTACGGTCATATTGCCGGTAATGATAGGAGAAGTATTATTGCGATAGAGAAAAAACAAAAACCTGACGCTGGGTGCCTATTAGAACAAGAATAACGTAAAAATCAAGATGGAGACACAGTAGCGACTGTGTGTCGGGTGTGTAAAAAATTACTTGGAGTTTTTAGTGTTCTGAATAGCAAAAGCCGGAATGGACCGCAGCGCAATGAAGGACGGTTATTTTCCGGCGAAAACCTTATGGGTTATTCCCCCAAAGATGAATCCGTCGTCTGACACTTTTTTTGCTCTTCGAGATAACGGTCATGTTCATAACGCAGGCAACACTTTAAGCGTCCACAGTGACCGGAAATCTTGGAGGGGTCAAGAGTCACTCTTTGGAGTTTTGCCATTTTGATCGAAATAGTCGGCATCTCGTGCAGAAAATGTGCGCAACAGATTTCCCGACCACAGTCGCCGATGTTAGAGAGCAACTTTATTCGTTCCCGAACACTGATCTGCCGCATTTCAATCCGTACTTGAAACTCGCCTGTAAGCACTTTGACGAGTTCTCGAAAATCAACTCGTCCGTCGGCAGTGTAATAGATGATGATTCGTTCGCCGCCGAGAATACGTTCCACGCGGACTAACTCCATCACGATTCCCATTTCTTGGATGATTTCTTTGCAACGTGCGAAGTTGTTTTGTTCTCTCTTTCGGAGTCTTTGATATTCCGCTTCGTCTGTTTCCGTCATTACCCGGACGATTCGGTCTTCGACAAAACCGCTGTCGAGTTTTGCAATCATTTCCGGTGTTGCTTCACACCGCACGGTGCCGACTTCCTGTCCGCGTGGTGTTCTGACAACGACCCGGCTTCCATAGAGCAGTATCGGTTCGGTCTGCGCAAACACCCCTAATAACCGCATTGCTCCATAATGTACAATGTATTTCATCATTTTTCCCATCCTTGCCCCGGCACTGGAAAACGAGCGATTTTAGGCTTTTCTTTACTCGCCGAGGCGGGGCTCGAGTCCATCGCACCTATCTTATTGCTACATCTACTCTTTCGTTCCCTGCCGCTTGATTGCGCTCCAGAAAGCGCAACACTTTGCGACAAAAGTGTGCAATTCGACCGCACTTCCGCCACCGCCGAGTCCACGTCCGTCGTCCTTAACAACACATCTTACACCATCGAAACTGACAATTCAACATCAACCCCGAAAGGAGTACACAATGTCAGCGGTGGACGGCAAAAACTGGACAGGGGAATAAGTTATGAACGTGTGCTAAAATTGCACATCTAAAGTATGATGAAAAATGCTGTCCGTTAAGACTGGGGCAGATCACCCCTTTGCGGTTAAATCCTCACCTCAAGGAACGCAAAGGGCGCAAAGAAAACGTCCAATTTGCCCCCTTGGTACAGTATCGCGGGGTGTGTCCACGTTTAGTGGGCGTTTTTCGTCCTGTAAGGGCTTACATGGCAAGCATGAAAATAAAAACTGCCCACAAAACGTGGACGCACCCAGTATATGCTCTCGAACATTTACCCTTCTTGACTCAAAAGAAAGAATCTGTTAGATTTACTCACGTCTTGATGATATCATAGACCTTGGGAGATTACCGAACAAGTCAACTCCACTCAATTCAACTCTAAAATAAAGGAGAGTATCAGTGTTAGAATTTTTCTCAGCGAGTATCCGCAGTGTCAATTCAGAGCGTGCCGTCAACGAATGTATCGAAGTCGCCTTTCCCGACGGCATTCGGGACGATTGCCGGGTCATCATCTTTAATGCAACCCTCGGACACCGATTGGACAAGGTCGCCGCGGTGTTTCACAAGGCGATGCCGGCGGTTTCGATCTGCGGTGCATCAGGGAGTGCCGTAACCGGACGCGAAGGCATCGGCGAATCAATGCACGAACTCGGCATCATGGCTGTCTGCGGACCGGAAAACGAAGTCGCCTCCGCCGCCGTTTCCGAAATCTACGCACATAATTCCTACGAAAAGTCTCTGGAATTAGCCAAATCGCTCAAAAGCCGTTGCAGCGGAATCAATATCATTTACCTGCTGTGTCCCGGTATCGACATCAACAACGAACTCGTCCTCAAAGCCTTTGACGAAACCTTTGGCAAAGATGTCGAGATTTTCGGCGGAACGGCATCCGACAACATGCGTGGTCAGCACTGTTACCAGTACCATGACAACGTGATGAGCGAACACGATGCCTTTGCGGTCGGATTTGCCGATCCGACACTCTTCGGTGTTGCCCGTGCAACGCACGGATTTGTCGCTTACGGCGAACCGATGGTCGTTACGAAATCGGAAGGACACTTGATCCATGAGTTGGACGGCCGCGGTGCGTGGACGGTCTATACCGAGCGGTTGGGAATTGCCGGAGCACAAACCTGCTACGAAACGATCCCGACGGGTGCTTTGGCTGCGGAACTGCCGCCGGAACTTGCCGAAGAGTATTACAACACCCATATCTTGCGGGCTGTCGCAAAGCGGGACGGTGAAGCGATTTACTATCCGATGAATGCCCGCGACGGATTGAAGTTATGGTTGACGACACGCGACGAAGAATTGATATTTTCAGGGCAGAGACAAGCACTTGATTATCTGCTCAAACAGATCGGCGGCGGCAAACCGGTTGCCGTTTTTCAGACAGACTGCTTGGCACGCGGGCGGTACATTTTCAATCGGGTCGTCAAGGACGAAATTATCGCGATGATGCACGATGCGTTGTCCACTGATGGTGTCGTACCGGCGTGGCTTGGAAACTATGGATTCGGCGAATACACCAAGCTGGGCGGAGAAAACGAATTCCATAATTATTGTACCGCACTGCTCGCAGTGTATCGGAAGTAACAGCACAAGAATTATACCGCACACGGGAACAAATTGGACGTTTTTTCTTTGCGAATCTTTGTGCCCATTATGGTTTAATCTCTTTGTTTTAACCACAAAGGACACAAGGAACACAAAGATTCACAAAGAAAAAAGTGCAATCATTGGTATTGTACAGTATAGAGGTCTATTACGGAAACGCATACGCCGGATTCGTGTGATCGAAATCCGCATCGGTTAGACCAACGTTGAGCCGCAAGTTCATGTACGTGTACGCCTCGATCAGTTGCGGTGTTTCCCCCGCTTTGCGAGGCCAATCATACGACTCATAGCGAATCGGCAAATTCAATTCTTTGTCCACGAAAATTCGGGCAATGTGGAACATAAAGTGCGGACGACGCACCGGATGAATAACCTGAATCACCGTACACATACGCGCCGAATCGCCCGTGCCAAACCGGACATCCTCAAAGTAAGTGACCTCACATTCGCCAAACTTGATGTCTTTGTAAGCGACTTCCAACAGTTTATCGACGAGGTTGAGAATTCCCATCTCCGTAATGGGATATTTATTGCCTTGCATCGCGAAAAAACCTTCGGGGTCAAGCCTTTGCGTCCCAGCGATTTTCTGGAAACCTACACCATGTGCGATAAGTTTGTCGTCGTTTTGCCCTCGAACAAAAATCGCTTGCTGCCCCGTCAACCGTTGCGGGTAAAGGAACCGGATATAAACACTGAACGGCTCATGCCGAACTTTGACATCCATCACTTGGGCTTCTTGGACGTTTCCGCCGATATTTTCCTGCTTTTGCATCCGTGCGGTATAGTCTCTGATGGCAGCGATGTTCGGTCTTTCCCGCTCCGCCCAACGAATCACCGGCATCAGGGGGTGTGCCTCGACAGGCGGCACTTGGACAGCACTTGCCACCATCGGTGCTTCTGTCGCAGCGGCAGGAGCGGGAGTGGCTACTTGGCACAATGCCGACACATCGCTCAACAATAAACAAACGGCAACGCCGCCAGCTATGCTCAAAATCTTCTTCATGGGTAATCCTTTCCAAAATCGCATCAACGTCCCCTCCGTTCTATCGTCATTATCGGCAAAACAGAGCAAGACAATGCTATTTTTCCACATTTTTTCCGAAAAACCATCCATTGACGTTACTGCGTAGGAGATTTTACGCTATACTCTACGTCGATATCTTTCCTATGTTACCATATTTTTCCTTTTACGGAAATAGCAATTTTGATGAATTCTTCAGAAATTATCGTCAGACCAGTACTTTCTGCCCCTTTTCAGGAACTCGGCTATGTTGTTCACCGGAAGAACGGAACTGATTGCGTTGTTATCGATCCCGGTTTGGAGCCGGGAGCGTTTCTGGCACTTTTTGAGCGCAAAAGGCTCAATCCCATTGCCATTTTGATCACGCATGGGCATGGCGATCACATCGGCGGAGTAACGATGATTCGGAAAAAATACAAATCCGTAAAAATCTATATTGGCGAGCATGAACACAAAAAATTGGCTGATCCCGAACTAAACCTGTCGGCGGCTTTCGGAATCAGTTTGACGACTCCGCCTGCGGACGTGCTTCTCAAAGACGGCGAAACACTGGAATTGGCGGGAATTACCCTCGAAATTCGGCATGCACCGGGACATAGCAAGGGGCACGTCGTCTATCGGATTCCTGCCGCACCGAAGGAAATGTTATTCGTCGGCGATGTCATTTTTCAGGAAAACATTGGTCGAAATGACTTCCCGGACGGTGAGCCGGCAGTTCAGATACCGATGATTCGGTCGAAAATCATGACGTTGCCCGATGACACTATTATCTACCCGGGGCACGGCAGTGCAACGACAGTCGGGGCGGAGCGAAAATTCAATCCGTATTTGCGGGAAACCGGAGAACTGGCTCCGTCTTCGGTTCTTTCGTATTTGCAGGAGACCGAAGAACTGGCTTCATCTCCGGTTCTTTGATTCGCAATGCCGCTCTGTTTACACTTTCTT
>Ga0099364_10013891_pt1 | contig 10762 bp, 5 predicted proteins | sample TergutTh196P3_FD_73070 | JGI IMG/M metagenome (GOLD analysis project Ga0099364, IMG submission 73070) | Microcerotermes parvus P3 segment gut microbial communities from Pointe-Noire, Republic of the Congo - Th196 P3 | ecosystem: Host-associated > Arthropoda: Insects > Digestive system > Gut ...
CCCCCAGTTCACGGGGTATACAGGTTGCAAAGGTTGTTTTTCCCAGTCCCGGCGGTCCGTCAAAAAGAATGTGTCCGAGCGGTTCGCCTCGTTTGCGAGCGGCGTCAACGGCGATTTCGATCCGGGCGTAGACCTCCCGTTGCCCCACCATATCGAACATTCGTTGCGGCCTGAGCAGTTTATCCTCTTCCGAACCAGTTCCCGGCTTGGACAACGGCGGTTCAGCACTCGAATTTTCGGAAGTAATGATCGGCTCTCTTGGCATAAACGCGTTGCGGTATGGTTTTCAAAAATTCCCGATTCTCCCGTACATGGCAAGCGAACGGGGCAACAGGGCATCACCACTTCAACACCGCCCCGGTGTCGGCACTGGTTGCAAGGGTCATGTATTTCGCCAAATAGCCGGTTTTGATACGCGGTTCCTGCGGCTTCCAGCTTTTCTTACGTTCCTGAAGCTCGGCGTCGCTTAATTTCACGCTTAGCGTCCTGTTCGGAATGTCGATTTCGATAACGTCGCCGTTTTGAAGCAGACCGATTGGTCCTCCCGCCGCCGCTTCCGGGGAAACATGCCCGATACATGCTCCCGCTGTGCCGCCGGAAAACCGTCCGTCCGTGATCAATGCGACGGAATCATCGAGTTTCACCCCTTTGATCGCAGAAGTTGGGGCAAGCATTTCCTGCATTCCCGGTCCCCCTTTTGGTCCTTCGTACCGGACAATCACAACATCCCCCGACTTCACCTGACCGCTGACGATCCCGTTGTAGGCATCCGGTTCCGAATCAAAAATCACCGCCGGACCGCTGTGTTTCATCATGTTCGGCAGTACACCCGCCGTTTTCACGACCGCTCCGTCTGGGGCAAGATTGCCGTAGAGAACCGCCAATCCGCCGGTTTGCGAATACGCATTTTCGCAGGTTCGAATACAATCAAGCGAGTTGAAATCCAATTGGGTTTCCGCAACCGATTCCGCCTTGCATGGAACGCTCATACCCTTGCTGGTCTGTACTTTGCCCGGTAGAACGGCGTACATTTTCAGGGCTTCCCTACAGACTCTCGGACCGCGCAGATCGTAAACGTCAATGGTTTCGCCGAACGACTTTCCGTTGACCGTCGGGACATTCTCGTTAAGCAGACCGGGGCGTCCCCGCCGGATTTCACCGAGAATCGTCTGAATGCCGCCGGAATTGTGGACGTCCTCGATATGGTACGCGCAGTTCGGCGAGACTTTGCAGATGTTCGGCGTCTTTTCGCTCAGTTCGTTGAACCGTTTCATGGAATAATTCAAACCCGCTTCATTGGCAACCGCAAGCAGGTGAAGCACTGTATTGGAGCTTCCTCCCATCGCGAGGTCAAGCACCATTGCGTTGTCAACCGATTGTTGCGTGATGATTTCGCGGGGAAGGATTCCTGTTTTACCGGCATCAAATTCCTTAACCATTTCGACGATTCGCCGGGCGGCTTGGGCGTAGATTTTTTTTCGCTCCTCACTGGTTGCAAGCAACGTCCCATTGCCAGGTAAGGCGATTCCGATGGCCTCGCACAGACAATTCATGCTGTTCGCCGTAAACATGCCGGAACATGATCCGCAGGTTGGGCACGCTTTTTGTTCAATTTCCAAGAGTTCTTCGGCGGAGAGTTTGCCTTGCTGTTTCCCGGCGGCACCGGAGAATACGTCAATCAGATCAAGCGGTTTCCCTTGAGCATTTCGTCCGGCTTCCATTGGACCGCCGCTGGTGAAAATTGTCGGAATATTGCATCGAACCGCTGCCATGAGCATTCCCGGCGTGATTTTGTCGCAGTTGGGGATGCAGATCATCCCGTCAAACTTGTGCGCCTGGAGCATCGCTTCAACGGAATCGGCGATGATCTCGCGGCTGGCAAGGGAGTATTTCATTCCGTCGTGTCCCATTGCGATTCCATCGCAAATTCCGATGGTGTTGAACACAAACGGAACACCGCCTGCCTCGGTCACGCATTTTTTGACATATTCGGCGACATCGCTGAGGTGAACGTGTCCCGGAACGATGTCGATATGGGAACCGACGATGGCGATAAACGGTTTTTTGAAATCCTCCTCGGAAATGCCGCAAGCGCGGAGCAAACTGCGATGTGGTGCCCGGGAATCGCCGACTTTGATGGTTTCTGATCGCATGAAAGAGTGGAGGTGGAGAGTGGGAAGTTTAACCGCCGCACAGAGCATTGGCGGCGCTTGAGCTGACATTGAAACACTGAACTATAAACGAAATTGCGATGAAATCAAGGGCAGGAGAATTCTTGAATCACACCACGGGTGTAAATTTTATGGGTCATTTCTTTTGCCTCCAACGGAGGCACACAAGGTCGCCGGGGGTTCACACCGATTACGCCCCCTTGGGACATTTTGCCCAAACCATACAATAAAGTTTGCACGCACCCGCATCATTTGCACACCCCCCCTAAAATTTTCCACCCCCTCTTGAAAATTCGGAAAACCGGTATAGAATACGCAGTCCGTCTTTATTGTCCTGAACCTTTGGCGTCGAGTGGGGGAAGTCCGTGAGAAAGCCTGTGATTCGATTCGAGGTGCGCCCGTTCCCCGCCAAAATTCAAGATTCCATTCCCCTTTTTTCTCACCCTCTGACAAAAGGCTGGTTTTATGGCGACCCCGTCCCAACGGTGTATTCAATTTTCGGAGATTCGAAATTTTGGTACACAGGAATCCGTGTATTCTATTCCGGATTTAACCGTTCTCCAAACGACGAGTTATAATCATTTTCTTCAGGCCGATACGCCTCCGCAGCAACGCCTCAACCAGGGGATTGAAGCGGTTTTGCGCGAAATTTTTCCGATTGAGAGTTATGACAAGTCCATTCGGCTCGAGTACCTCTATTACGAGCTCGAAAAACCGCGTTACGAACCGGATGAATGCCGCCAGTTGCGATTAACCTATGGCATGCCGTTCAAGGTTCGGTTACGCCTGGTCAAGGAAAACGAGTCGGTTGAAGAGGACGCCTATCTCGGCGATCTCCCGATCATGCTCGGCGGCGGTGAATTTATCATCAATGGAGCTGAACGAGTCGTCGTTTCCCAGTTGCACCGCAGTCCGGGAATTGATTTCGTCTCCGAAACGGATGCCGACCGAAAAAGTTTTTCCTGCCGCGTCATTCCTGAACGCGGAAGTTGGATTGAATTCCACATTTCCCGGAAAGAAACGGTTGCCGTTCGAATCGACCAAAGCAGCAATCTCCCGGTCATGATGCTGCTTCGCGCGATGTCACCCGAATATAGTACCAATGCTGATATCCTTCGTACGTTTTATAAAACGGCTCAGGTCAAAATTGATGGTGCGGCCTCCGCTTCGAAAATTGAGGGAAAAGCCGCCGTAGGGAATATCTCTTATCCCGCCGGATCTGAGAAAGCCGGAGAGGTCATCGTCGAATGCGGACAAACCATTACAAAAAGCAAAGCGGAAATGGTCTGCACTTCCGGCATTAAAAAGATCGAAGTGATGGAGGATCCGAAAAACAAATTGCTTTTGAACTCGCTTGACGAGGATAAAACCTCGACCCATGAAGAAGCATTGATGCGGATTTACCAGCGGCTCCGGCCCGGCAATCCGCCGCAGCTGGAAAAAGCGAGAGAACTTTTCCATGACAAGTTTTACGACACGAACCGATACCGTCTTGGCCGGGTCGGACGCTTTCGAATCAATCGAAAGCTCGGCCTGAATATCCCTCTTGAAGAAATGACGCTCAGGGCGGAAGATATCGTCCAGGCGGTTTCTTATTTGAATCGTCTCTGGATTGGCGACCAGGAAACCGAAATTGACGATATCGACCACTTGGGAAACCGGCGCTTGCGGACAATTGACGAATTGGCTGGCGAAGAAATTCGTAAAGGGTTCCTTAAGTTACGTCGTACTGTTCAGGAACGTATGAATCTACGCGAAGAAATCACTCCGCGACAGGTCATTAACCAAAAGAGCATTTCTGCGGCAATCGAATACTTTTTTGGGCGTGGCGAGCTTTCGCAAGTTGTTGACCAAACGAATCCGCTTTCCATGTTGACCCATGAACGGCGGCTTTCGGCACTGGGACCGGGGGGGTTGAATCGTAAACGAGCCGGTTTTGACGTTCGAGACGTTCACTCGTCCCATTACGGCCGTATTTGTCCGATTGAAACACCGGAAGGAACCAACATCGGTTTGATTTCCTCCCTGTCCATTTACGCAGGCGTCGATGAGTTCGGGTTCCTTATTTCACCGTACCGAAAGGTTAAAAACGGCAAATTGACCGATGAAATTCAATGGTTGCGGGCCGATGAAGAGCATGACAAGATGGTCGCTCCCGCCGACATTACGGTCAAAGACGGAAAAGTCATTCCTGATCCAATTACGAACCAGGTCATCGTGCGTTATCGTGGTGATTATGAGCCTGTAACCCTTGATCAAGTCGAAGCCATTGATGTGTCGCCAAGTCAAATGATCGGTGTTTCCGCCGGGTTGATCCCCTTTTTGGAACATGACGACGCCAACCGTGCCCTGATGGGATCCAATATGCAGCGGCAAGCGGTTCCGTTGTTGATTTCCGAGTCCCCCTTGGTTGCAACCGGATTGGAAAAGCAGGCGGCATACAATTCTTCGCTCCTCCTTCATGCCAAACGGACTGGTCACGTGGCCTACTGCGACGGGCAGCGAATTATCGTGAATGTCGGTAAAGACGATGATGACATGTACGATCTTCGCAAATTCGTCGGACTCAATGAACGAACCTGCCAGAATCAAGTTCCGGTTGTTCGTGTCGGTGACAGTGTCGAAGCCGGGCAAATCCTCGCCGACGGGGCAAGCATGAAAAACGGTGAACTCTGCCTCGGACGCAACGTGTTGGTCGCCTTCATGGCTTGGGATGGTTTCAATTTTGAGGACGCAATCATCATTAGCGAAGACCTTGTCAAAAAGGATACTTACACTTCCATTCACATTGAAGAATTCGATGTGGAAATCCGCGACACCAAACTCGGACGCGAGGAATTTACGCGCGATATTCCCAACGTCGGCGAGCGAGCACTGCGTAATCTCGACGAGTCCGGAATCGTGCGCATCGGAACTTACGTCCGCCCTGGCGACATTCTCGTCGGGAAAGTCACGCCGAAGTCGAAAACGGAACTCACGCCGGAAGAAAAACTGCTCCATGCGATTTTTGGCCGCGCTGGCGAAGATGTTAAAAACGAATCGCTTGAAGTCCCCTCCGGCGTTGAGGGGATCGTGATCGGTGCCCAAAAATTCTCCTGCCGCATGAGTTTAACGGAGGAAGAACGCAAACAGTTCGATGCCGACCTTGCCAAGTCTGAAGAGGAAGGCAATCGCAAGATTTCCGAAACGTTCGGCGTGATGATCGAGGAAATGGAACGTGTGATCGGTGCCCAGTTGACCGACGAAGACGGGAATGCTCTGGTTCACGATCAAAAATACAAGTTTATCGCCGAGCAAGCCTGCTTGTTCCGCTTGGAAACATTCTTAAAAACCGGCGAATTTTCCAAGAAAGTCGCGGCGGAATTGGAGGCAATTTACCATAAAAAATGGCACTATGTCGAATCGGCGATTGAAGCAAGGGACCGTCGGCTTAACTCAATGAAACGTGGAGACGAACTTCGGCGCGGCGTCTTACAGATGGTCAAGGTTTACATCGCGGCCAAACGGGTCGTCTCCGTCGGCGATAAAATGGCCGGTCGCCACGGAAATAAGGGGGTGATTGCAAAAATTTTGCCTCGGGAAGACATGCCGTTCCTTGCCGACGGAACTCCAGTCGAAATCCTGCTCAACCCGCTTGGCGTTCCGTCCCGTATGAATGTCGGCCAGATTTTGGAAACACACCTCGGCTGGTCCGCCGCGAAACTCGGATACCAAGCGGTTACGCCGGTGTTTGACGGGGCTTCGGAAGAACAAATCAACAAATGCCTTGAAGAAGCCGGATTGCCCAAGCATGGGAAGGTTAAGCTGTACGATGGGCGAACCGGCGAACCATTCGACCAGGAAACGACGGTAGGCTATATTTATATGCTCAAATTGCATCATTTGGTCGATGACAAGGTGCACGCAAGAAGCACCGGACCTTACTCGCTCATTACGCAACAGCCGCTCGGCGGAAAAGCCCGGTTCGGCGGACAACGCTTCGGAGAAATGGAAGTTTGGGCATTAGAGGCTTACGGAGCTGCATATACGCTTCAAGAATTGCTGACGGTCAAGAGCGATGACGTGGAGGGGCGAACGAAAATTTACGAGTCGATGGTCAAAGGCAAAAACACGTTGGAGGCGGGAACACCTGCAAGTTTCGATGTGTTGACCAACGAAATTCGCGGTCTCGGTTTGAACATGCAACTCGAAAAAGTCGGCGAAACTGGTTTGGATAACATAGGAAAAGACCTGTAATGACAAACTGCCAATCTACAAAAACAGAGGTGATGGGGTACTGCATCATTCAAGGCACTTCGGGAAACACCCGTAAGTGCCGGTAATAGACTTCGAGAATGTACAACGACATGCACGTCGTATAAAGACGACCGTAGTGTCTGCCCCACTCATCCCGCACAGGTCGTTGAGGATTCCAACTGCCCGACTCCGTACCGACTCGCTCTTGCTGTTGAAGCAACTGTTCCCGAATGAGCGAATTCCACGTCCGCCACTCATTCCCGCCGTAATGGTACAACGTTTGCGTGGCAAAAAACCAATAATAGATGTCCCGCCGGTATTGCTCCACAAAAGAAGGAGGAGTTTCCAAGATTAACTGTACTCCCGCCGCCAATCGCGGATCGCTTCGCTCCCAGCCGAGTAAAATCCGGCAAAATAATGCTTCGGCAGTCATCGCTATACGCGGCTCCGGCTCCTCTTCCCGGTATTTGTATTGGTTCGCTCCTCTCGGTGAATCGATCATCATCGCATCGAGAAATCTCATTACTTCGCTGTATGTTTCCGGCGGAACGGTCAAACCGGCAGCCTGACCGCTTTTGAGAGCCAGCACGATCCAGCCCGTTACCGAAACGTCCGATTGTTCGCTGAACCGATCCGGCAGATACCGCCAGCCGCCGCGCCGAATACTCTGATGCCGAATGCAATAATCAATCGCCCGTTGAGCAGGTTCCCGCAATGTTTCGTCGCCGGTCATCGCCAGCAGTTCGCAGAGGGCAATGGTACAAAAGCCGTGCGTGTAAAACCAGTGGGTGCTGTTCGCCGAAGCTGTATAAAATCCGCCGTCTGGGTGTTGTTGCCGGAGCAGCCAATCCCAGCCTCGCCGCACGGGTCGAGCAAACTCCACGAGAAGCGGATGACGCGTCTCCGGTGTAACTCCGTATCCTTGAAAGGCGATCAGTGCCATTGCGGTTGCCGCTGTTGCGTCTTCCAATCTTTTAGCGGCGGATTGCGGAAACGATCCCGCAAAATGCCACGCTCCGTTGGGTTGTTGCACCCGCACAAGCCAGCGCAGACCGGCAAGAACGGCTTCGTCCGTTTCCCCGCCTCCACTGCCGAACATTGCCGCCCGCAAATCGGGATTACGTCCCGAAAAATTGAGACCGGGAGAAGGATGAATCGGCACTACTTCGGGAACGCTCGTTTCTTCTGCCGGTCTCAGCGAACCGGTCTCGGCAGTATCAACGTTTTGGGCGTTTCCTTCGGCTTCACCGGGCGGTACATTGACGGGTGCTTCTAGCGGGGAAGGGATGTTTGCCATGCCGGACAAAATGTCCAACGGTTCGAAGCGGGGAACCTGAAAGAAGAGCAATGCCAACAAGAGCAGTAAGAGGGAATGGAGCGAAATGCTCCAAAACCAGGGCAGCAATCGTTGCCGAATGGCAGCGGCGAGTTCGAGTTGCAAATCTTTTGACACGACAGTATCATTGCCCAAAGTGTTCGGCAGATCAGTTTTTCCTCGCAGAATCCGCAATAGAAAGAGATTGGTCTCTTCGGAAAAGACGTTTCTCCGTTCCCGCCGGACTGGCGGAGAGTGTCGTTCGAAGTTGGGGACAATGGTAATTTTCGGCACGGCAGTCCAATTCTAGTCTTATCGTTGCAGAACGTCAATGACATTTATGCCGTCGTGCGATTGCGGAGTGTGTAAAAATTTAGTTGGTTTTTTCCCCTTTGCGGTAAAAAAAAGAGGTTTCAGCCGCAAAGTGCGCAAGGGACAATTTCATGCCGTTTGCGGTATAAATCTTGCCCATCTACTGATCACAACGCTTGAATTTCCCACTGTAGAAGTTAGAATGGAATCATTGATTTTACCCCTATTGGAGCATGAGACAAATTTTCACTGTTGCGTTTGCCTTACTGATCTTTTCTTCAACGGCGTTCGTTCAGGAACCGGAACAATGGTCCCGATTTCGGGGACCCAACGGTCAGGGCATCTCAACGGCAACAGGTCTGCCGACCCAATGGTCTGCCGATGAAAACATCGCTTGGAAAACGCCCATCCCCGGCAACGGCTGGTCATCCCCCGTCATTTGGAACGATCACATTTTCCTGACCGCCGCCACCGACAGTGGAAAAGAGTGCCGACTCCTTGCCCTAGACCGAAAAAGCGGAACAATCCTGTGGAACCAACACATATTTACGCAGGAAATAAAGCAAAAGCATCCCCGCAATTCGGAAGCCACACCGACTCCCGTGACAGATGGTCAGCATGTCTATGCCGTTTTTGCTAATGCTCATTTCGTTGCCACCGATTTCAAGGGAGAAATCGTTTGGACAAACACCGAACTTGACTTTCGGTCACAGCATGGTTTCGGAACGTCACCGATTCTCTACGACGATCTCTTGATTACCGCCATCAATCCGACGGACGGGAACGACGGTTTTCAAATCCCGTGGGACAAGTCGTATCTTTGGGCACTCGACAAAAATACCGGTAAAGAACGGTGGCGGGGCAACAGAGGCATGACCCGAATCGGTCATTCCACGCCGGTCATCATTCATGTCAACGGCAAAGACCAGATATTGAGTGTAACAGGAGATGTCATTCAAGGGTTCAACCCGGCAACCGGCGAACAGATTTGGACAGTAACTAATCGCGGAGAACCGGCAGTCCCTATGCCTGCAATTGGCGGCGGACTGATTTTTGCGACTGCCAGATACACGACTCCGATTCTCGGAATCAAACCGGACGGCAAAGGCGATGTGACCGAAACGCACATTGTTTGGAAGCAACCGCGGAATTCGCCAATGACCTCCTCGTTTTTGTATGTTTATCCGTGTCTCTACTCGGCACACGAGAACGGTTCGTTTTCTGCATACGATGCGGCAACAGGAGAATTCCTCTGGCAACACCGTATGGAAGGCAGTCTGGATTCGTCTCCGATTTATGCAGACGGAAAAATTTACGTCACGTCGTCCATCGGTGTTACGAAGGTTTTCAAGCCGAACGCTGATCCGAGGCAACCCGCCGAAGTCGTTGCGGTCAACGACCTCGGCGAAACGGTCCAGGCGACGCTTGCCGTTGCCGGTACGCAACTGTTTATACGCACCGATAAAGCCCTTTGGTGCATCGGAAAGTAAAAAGTTTCCGTCAGAATTATTTTCTCGCACCCCATGCATGCAGTGTTTCTTTGCTCCTTCGTGTCCCTGCTTGCGGGGTGCACACAGCACCCAATTTCTGCCCGCTTGTAGCACAATGAAAGGGACGCATAGTATTCCCTCCTGACTCCTTCTCTCACTCCTCCGACTCGACCACTTCCACTGTAACGTTGGGAAACTGGTTGATCAGCACTTTTCCTTTTTCCTTTCCGAGAATAATGACGGTAGTGGCAAGAGCGTCCGCCTCCATTGCCGTCGGAGCAATCACATGAACGGTTTCCAAGCGGGTGATGCCGAGTCCTGTCTTCGGGTCAACAATGTGTGCATAGCGGACACCCTCAATGTCAATATACTGGAATCGTCCTCCCGACGTTGCCATGGCACTCTCTTTCAATAGCACCGTTTCGTTGTCCTTTGCTATTTTCCAACCTTCTGTGCCGGGCGGCGAGGCACCGACTCGAAAATCGCCTCCCGCATCAACCAACTGCGACGAAATACCATGTTTTTGAATGATCTCAAACGCCTTGTCAATGGCATACCCTTTGCCAATGGCACCGAGGTCAAACCTCATTCCGGCTTTCAAGAGTCGAACGGATTGGGTTTGCTCGTCCAGTTCCCAAAGATGATTACCGACGAGTTGTTTTGCTTGCTCGACGTATTCCTCTCTCGGCAATCTTTGCAACCGCCGTGAACGCCGCCAGAGCCGCACTATCGGACCGGCAGTAACGTCAAACGCCCCCTCGGAAAGTGTACAGTAGTGCTTTGCTGCCCGAAGTACGGTGAAGAGATCATCACTGATGCGGATCCATCCCCGGCTTACATCGAGGAGTGAAAGTTCGCTTTCGGAATCGTAATCGCTCATGATTTCATTGAGCGTTTGAAAAGAGGCGAACGCTTCTTTTGCCGCTTTTTCGGCAACTTCGGACGAGTCCGCGTACAAAATGAGTCGCACACGAACCGCCATGTGTATTTCTTCAAACTCAAACCGCTCGCTCGCTCCCAGAACGGAAGAAAACAACACAATGGAAAGAGCAAGGAAAAACAGACGCAAAGGACGCATGGACAAAAATAGGGACGCGACGAATGATCTTCGGCAATTATAACGGTTCGCGCAACTTCAATCAAGAACACCGCGCAGACTTACCGCTTTGGCATAGACGTGCGCTAATTGGCGTAGGTGTCGTCATCGAAAAACTTTTCGTGTCGAATAATACCGGATT
>Ga0099364_10013892_pt1 | contig 10762 bp, 8 predicted proteins | sample TergutTh196P3_FD_73070 | JGI IMG/M metagenome (GOLD analysis project Ga0099364, IMG submission 73070) | Microcerotermes parvus P3 segment gut microbial communities from Pointe-Noire, Republic of the Congo - Th196 P3 | ecosystem: Host-associated > Arthropoda: Insects > Digestive system > Gut ...
CTATACCCCCCGAATAGCCGGTATCTGTAAATTTAGTTTCAACTTGTCAATGTGCGGTTGGCTATATGCCAATTTGTATCCATTATACACCATATTGCTCAAAAATGCAAGCATTTTGGCGTATTTTGTGCTAAAAACTACATTTTACACCTGCCTTCCCCTGTGAGGGCCGCAAAGTTAGCTACTTTACGAACGTAGCGAAAAAAGCCTGTAAAATCAAGGAGTTGCGGAGAGTTGACGGCGATTGTGACGGCGTAAAAATATAAGAGTCTGAGCTTGATGAGTCTAGCCGGTCTGTGAGATAATCTCAGCGAGGAGCCGATCCTTTCAAGTTAGTTGCGCATAGTCATATGGCTCCTCTTTTTGGATGTAGATTTAACCGTATGGGATTCCAGACGGTTAATTTTTTGTTGAAATTTCTGAACACACCTTGTATAATAGAAGACAATAGCGGTATTTGCTTGGAGGAACGATATGGAAAATAAGATTATATTATTTGAAGATCAGCGTATTCGCACAGCTTGGGATGAAGAAAATGAAAAATGGTACTTTTCGATTGTAGATGTTTGTGCCGTTTTAACGGACAGCGATAATCCACAAATATATTGGAGGGTATTGAAAAAGCGGTTGCTTGATGAAGGAAATCAAACCGTTACAAATTGTAACGGTTTGAAAATGCCTGCGGCAGACGGCAAAATGCGTATGACTGACGTTGCTGATACAGAGCAACTTTTACGTCTGATTCAGTCAATTCCTTCCAAAAAAACAGAGCCGCTGAAACTTTGGTTAGCTCGTGTCGGCAGCGAGAGGATAGATGAGACTATTGATCCTGAGCTTGCCTTTGAAAGAGCCTTTGAAACCTATCTCAAGAAGGGTTATGATAAGGACTGGATTCGCCAACGCCTACTCTCTATTCGTATCCGAAATGATTTGACCACAGAGTGGGATTCTCGTGGCGTTCAAAAAGGCATCGAATATGCAATCCTTACCGATGAGATTTCCAAAGCATGGTCCGGAATGAATACACGGCAGTACAAAAATCACAAGGGTTTGAAAAAAGAAAATTTGCGTGACAATATGACCGACTTAGAACTGGTACTGAATATGCTTGCCGAGGCTACCACAACTGAAATTTCAAGAGAGCAACGGCCTGAAACCTTTGAGGAAAGTAAAGCGGTTGCTCGAAGTGGTGGTGAAGTAGCTGGTATTGCTCGTGTAGAAGCGGAAAAACGTACAGGCAAACCCGTTATCACCTCCCAAAATGCCGTTGATTTCAGCAATTTAATCTCGAATGTGATCGAGGATGTGGTGCAGGACGATGATGATTCCGAAACTTGATAAATCCCTAAATCTGAAACCAATGGTTGCAGAAATGAACTGCTTACAAATTGTAAGCAGTTGAAAATCATCACCCCAGCCCCACTCTATCCATATATTTCCTCTTCAACTCAAAGCTCGGATGCACATACAGCCCTAGCGTGGTCTGCACATTGCTGTGACCCAAAATCTCGCTTAAACTCTTGACATCAAAGCCTATCTCAACGGCACGAGTGGCGAAAGTATGCCGTGTTGCGTGATAATTCGCATCAGCAATACCCACACTTTTTATGTACGTCTTAAACCGTTTTTGCAGTGTTCTCGGCTCGATAAACTTCCCCGGGCTGCCGGAAAGAAAATAAGCCGTCGGATCATCAGGCTTCATCTTTCGCAGCAGAGGCATCAGTGTCTTCGGGATGGGGATTTCCCGCACAGATGCGGCACTTTTAGGCTCTGTGATGACGATTTTGGTTTTTGTGCCGCCATCGCCGGAGGGGTTTTGAATCCTTTGCATAGTGTGTTTTACCTGCAAAATACGGTCTTTTAAGTCGATATTCTCCCATTTTAAGGCACACAGCTCACCGATTCTAAGACCGGTACAGAGACTCAACAACACACCGAGCTTAGAAAAGTTGGTGTTTTCTAATAAAAAGCCAGTTAATTCCCGATATTCCCGCTGATTTAAGACACGCATAGGCGTGTTTTTCTCTTTTGGCATGGTGATTTGGCTGAAATCGCAAACCATGGAAAAACCAACCCTTTCAGCGTATTTGAAGATACTTTTGAGCAAAATCAGTATGTCGACTGCGGTTTTTGGCGATAAACTGCCTGTCAACAGACTCAAAACGTACTTTTCCGCCTGAAAAGTTGTAATATCCCGAATAGACCAACCCTGCCAGTATGGAACGATGTGTAGTCTCAAAAGTGAGGAATATCGCACAAAAGTGGATTCTTTCACGCTGTTTTTGATGGTTTCCAACCAGTTTTCCGCTATGGTTTTTAATAATCCGTCTTTAGTTGTCTGCTTTTTTTGCGCCGTCAGAGCCGCTACGAGGGCTTGTGTGCGTTTTTCCCTGACTTCACCATAAGTTTTGCCGTAAATGGACTTATATTTCCCTGAAATAAGAATCCTCGCCTCCCAACGCCCGTCCTTGCGTTTGTAGATATTTTCGCCGGTTCTGGCCATCAAAATCGCCCTTTCTTGTTCGTGATTGTTTTTGACGGCTTATCAGACGGCGAATAGGCTTTTTATAACATTTACAGGGCTTGAAAACCCGCATGATTACAGTCTTTTCAAAAGGTTGCCACCTCTCAGAATTTTATTTTTCCGCCCTTGACAATACCCGCCTCAACAGGTATAATTATACCCAGTCAGGCGGATTGACCGCTGTAAACTTTTTGTTCGTAAAGTAGCTAACTTTGCGGCTAAAAGCAGCTGTTTTGATTATATATTATTCGAGTTTTATAAAAACAAAGGCAACGCAATGAACGAACAGACATCCGCCAGGATAAAACGGATGGTGGAAAGCCGGGGATCTCTTTTTGACTCGCACCCTGAGACGGCAAAATACTGGCATCCCATTCTAAATGGCGATCTAACGCCAAAGGATGTGACGGCAGGTTCTAAGCGAAAAGTATGGTGGTTTTGCGATAAAGGGCATCCATATCGGGCGAGAATATATAATAAAACTTGCAATAAATCACTCTGCCCCATTTGCAGCGGACACGAGGTTCTGGCGGGGTATAACGATTTGGAAACCCTATGCCCCGATGCCGCAAAGTATTGGGACTATGAGGAAAACGGCAATATTACGCCAAAAACGGTTACATCAAAATCCAATAAAACTGCCCACTGGAAGTGTGATAAAGGGCATCGCTATCACATGAAAATATACCTTAAAACCAAAGGCATCGGCTGCCCGGTGTGCAGAAATTATCAGCTAGAGCCGGGAGTTAATGACCTGCTCACACTTTATCCTAAAATCGTAAAAGAGCTGCACCCATACAAAAACGGCAATATTAAATTAGAAGAAATTATAGCGTATACTAATGCAAGATTTTGGTTTGTCTGCACTCAGAAACACGAGTTTTTAACAAATCTATGCAGCAGGACGGCGAAAGGTACGGGCTGCTCTAAGTGCAGCGGGAAAAATAGGATTGATAACTTAGCCAAACGCTGGCCGAAGGTTGCGGCCAATTGGCATCCGTCTCGCAACAATGGCTTAATTCCTGATGATTTCGCGCCGTATTCAGAGGAAAAAGTTTGGTGGAAAAACCCCTGCGGTCATGAGTACCGGATGAAAATATACGAAAAAGCCCGCTTTGGTCCCGATTGTGCGGTTTGCGACCATCGTCAGGTTGCTCCGGGTCTGAATGATCTGGCATCCCAATACCCGGAAATCGCTGCAGAACTGCACTCAGATAAAAACGGCAGCCTGACAGCACAGGAGTTACCCTGCCGATTTTATAAAAAAGCCTGGTGGCTTTGCAGTGAATGCAAACACGAATATCAGATGATAGTGCGTAAAAGAACACAAGACGGTGCCGGCTGTCCAAAATGCCGCAGAGCCAAGGAATTATCTGCGCAAAGAGCAGAGCGTGATGCTCCTTATTTGGAAGCAATTCAAAGGTGGCACAGGGAAATGCCCTATCTAGGCTCCCGAAAAATAGTGACTAAACTTGCTGAAGAGGGGTTGGAAATAGGCAGGGGTCACGTCAAACGGATTATGAACGACCTAGAGCTTCGCACGCTGCATCCCAAAAGACTATGGCGCAAGCAAAAACAGAAGCGGACACGCATATTTGCCCCATATTTGTTAAGATATAAGGAGATTTTTCTGCCAAATCAAGTCTGGGCTATTGATATAACCTTTCTTAAACCGATTTTCGGGCGAATGTACCTCATTGCTATCATCGACTGGCACAGCAAGTTTATTGTTGGTTGGGAGTTTGCTGATTCGCAGAAAACGGCGATTATTATCCAAACGGTAAAAAAGGCGATGGATACCCACGGCGTTCCGGCGATTATCAACTCAGACAAAGGCGTGCAGTTCGCCAGCAGGGATTACACAAGATTCCTCAAAGACTACAGTGTCAGACAGAGCATGACCGGTGCAGCCCGCTGGGTCAATAACTTAGCCATTGAGCGGTGGTTCCGCAGCGTAAAGTACGAAATTGCCGATATAGACGAATATGACGACCCGAAAGAGCTTCGGAAAAGTATTGAAACTTATGTTAAAGATTACAATCACAGAAGACCGCACGACAGCCTCGGCGGGCGTGTTCCGGCGGAGGTTTATGAGTCGGGGTTTGGTACATAATTGGCGCAATATGCTCTTGTTTTTCGTTTGGAATGGGGGTATAATAAGAACATAGCAAATATAGCATCTGATTGGAGATGAAATTTATGAGTGAAAGAGTTGTAAGCCTGCAAGCTATGCCAAAAACCTTGTTGCAGCTGGTAAAGGCAAAAACGGTAAAGATTCGCGAGGATAGCGGTGTTATTACTGTAACCCCCATTGAAGACCAAGAAGAAAGCCCTCTTCGCGGTTTTTGGAGCGATGGAGCATTATCCACAGAGCGTTTTTTTGAGCAAAAGCGCCTAGACAAGGAGCTTGAGGAAAATGACACATAACAGCTATGTAATTGATGCCTGTGCATTGGTTGCTTTTCTGCGCGATGAACCAGGCAGTGACAAGATGTCTGACATCCTCCGGGAAGGGGGATTGGATGTTTCTTCTCTGTGTATGAATAAGTTGAATCTTTTAGAGGTCTACTACGGTTCCCTGCGAGAGTACGGTGCTGAGAAAACGGCGGAATTATTCAAAATCATTGCTGACAGCCCAATCCGAATTATCCCTGAAATCTCGGATGCCGTCTTTCAGGAAGCCGGACGGCTGAAAGCGGCATATCGCATTTCGTTAGCCGATTCTATTGCCCTTGCGGAAGCCTCTGTGAACGATGCCACTCTGGTTACTTGCGATCATCATGAGTTTGATGCAGTCGAAAAAAGCGAGCCTATCAAATTTTCTTGGATACGCTGATTGCAAAGCCAAGCAATACTTAGCTACCTATGATTGCAGCTTGATTTTATCAAGGAAATAACCAAAAAGAGGAGCCATAATTTTATTGAATGCGGCAGGTGTGTTTGTAGGGACATTCAACAAGGAGGGACTCCTCAGCATTCAGTATAGCACAAAATTCTAGCAAAAATCGGCTTCATCTGCACTAAAAAATGTAAAACACACAACACCGTCTTAGCCTGTGGTATGGTTGAGGCGGTGTTGTTTTGCGTCCCTATACGACCCGTCAGCCGGGCTGTTCCGCCGCCTCAAAACGCCGCCGGGCAGTTTATTCACCTTAGGGAATCTCTGTGCTAAAACACCTCCTGCCAAATGCTTTAACGCAAATTTTGGAAGGAGGTTTTTTATGTGTTTAACAGCAAATTTGGTTTGGAGGTCGAGTTTACGGGCATCACCCGTGAACAGGCGGCGAATGCCGCAGTGCAAGTTTTGGGCGGCTCTATCCGGCGTGAAAGAGGGGGTTATGACCCCTGGTTGGTCAATGCCCCGGACGGACGGAAGTGGCGGTTTGTTTTCGACAGCAGTATCATCCCGCAAAAGAAGGTTGGCAGAAGAATTGTGGATGCTTCGCGCAATTATAGAGTAGAACTGGTCAGCCCCATCCTCACTTACCGGGAAGACATCGGCACCGTACAGTCGCTCATCCGCAAGCTGCGCAGCGCCGGAGGATTTACAAACGAGAGCTGCGGGATTCACGTCCACCTGGACGGAGCGCCGCATACGCCCCGGAGTCTCTGCAACTTCGTAAAAATTATCGCAAGCAAGAACGATTTACTCTACAAAGCCCTGCAAATCCATCCGATTCGGATGCGTTACTGCAAGAAGCTTGACGAGTGGCTGGTCAAGAAAATCAACGGCATCCGTCCCCGCACATTTCAGCAAATCTCCGAAATCTGGTATCGGGGAGGAAATGGCCATCATTACCACGACAGCCGCTACTATTTCCTCAACCTCAACGCCTTTTTCACCCGGCACAAAACGGTGGAACTGCGTGGATTCAACTCGCATCTCCACGCCGGCAAAGTCCGCAGCTACATCGTCTTGGCTCTGGCACTCAACCATCAGGCACTGACACAAAAAACGGCCAGCAGCCGGGCAGTGCAGTCAGAAAATGACAGATTCGCCATGCGAACGTACCTGAATCGAATTGGTTTCATCGGCGAGGAGTTCAAGAGCTGCCGTGAGCATCTGTGCAAACATTTGCCCGGCAATGGTGCGTGGCGATTCAACCAAGGCCCGAAAAGAAATCGAAATGGAGGAGAAAACTCATGAGACGGAGGTATTATTTGGCATACGGCAGCAACCTAAACATTGTGCAGATGCAAAAACGCTGCCCTCACTCAAAACCCATAGGCAGCGTGGTTCTGGAGGGGTACGAATTACTGTTCCACGGAGTGGCAAGCATCGGAGAAAAAGAAGGCAGCTATGTTCCCTGCGGGCTGTGGCTCATCAGCAAAAGAGATGAGATTTCACTGGACCGCTACGAAGGGTTTCCTCGAATGTACCGTAAAGAGATGGTGCCGATTGTGTTCGGCAAACGCCGGATGAAGGTGATGACGTACATTATGAACGGCGGCAAACCCGCCCTTCCAAGCGGGGGTTATCTGAAAACAATCCTTGATGGTTACAGGGATTTTGGGTTGGACCAAGCCGCACTGGAGGAGGCTTTGCACAGGACTCCGTATACATTCAGGTGGCACTAGCACAAGTTCAATCGTCCGATGACGATACGTCCTGCCGGAAACGGCGGGGCGATTTTTTCTGGTTGAAGCAGGGGCGTTTTAGGGGTATAATGGTGCTTATGTTGCGAAGGAGCCTTTTGACCGGCGGGTTATCTGTTTTGACGGCGGTGCTTGCGGCCGTTGTTGCAGGGATACCCCTTTTCTATGTATCTGATAGTGCAGACGGAATCCCCGATCCGAATGTGCCGGCATCGGCACCGAGTCTAAGTATCAGCACTTGGAATACGCAATTTCAGCCAGGTTCCGGCGGGGGGTATACGGTTTTTGGCCCTGAACTTATCGATACGGATGATGACGGGGCAACGGATTTTAGCTTGCCGGATATTATACCAACCGCATCCGGATCGGCAGTAAGCGGTAGTATGGGAGTTCGTGTCGATACAAATAACCCCACGGGGTACACACTATTCTTAAAAGCCGAAAATGGCGATAACCGCATGACAAACTCCAGCAACAGTTCGTATTATATCGAACCTGTTTCCGGAACAATGACGAATCCGCAGACCCTCGGGATAAATACTTGGGGTTTTGCAATACCAAGAGTACAAAAGAGGCAGGGCTATCTGGGGAGTACGGTATATGACCCGTCTTTTAGCTCTCTGGCGTTCGATGATGAGTATACAGATGAGGATAATAACCAGAATTCAACAAGCAGATGGGCGGCTGTGCCAGCGAGCGATACCGTAATTAAAACTACGGACATTTATACGACACAGGTGACGGCCTATGACTTTGAACGGGGATGGCGGGATACAGAGGTTTTTTACGGTGTGCGGGCGGATGTTTCCCAAGCGGCAGGAAAATATAAGGGGTCAGTAATATATACGGCGATTGCCAATGATGTGCCTGCGCCTGTGATTACGTCGGTCAATCCTAACAGCGGTCCGATTGGAGGCGGGACGGAAATTAAGATTGAAGGGGAAAATTTCTACGGATATTCGTTTGTTGTAAAAGTGCAGGTTGGAGGGGTGGATTGCACAAGTTTTTGGGTAGGCAGCACGGGCGGTGCTTGGGAGATCAATTGTACTGTCCCTCCGGGGACAACAGCTGGGGCAGCGGATGTATCTGTAACGACAGTGGGCGGCGGAACAACGGTTTGCTCAGGATGTTTTACTTATCAGGATCTCACGCCAACGATTACGATGCCTAATGCCACAGCTCCGCAAGCTGTGCAGGTCGGCAGTACGATTTCGATGACAATAACCGGTACCAATCTAGCTAACCCTACTAGCGTTCAGCTGGTTGGCGGGGGCAATACTTACACTTGTAATCTTGCGGGTGGTACGGCAACATATATAAATTGTTGGAATACTAGTACTCCGCCAAGGGGTATTTATAATGTGATTGTTAATACTCCGGGGGGTTCTGCTACCTCGGCGAATGCTTTGATTATTGCGGATACTTTCCAGACATTTAATATTAATGACACGTATTATAGGAATGTTACAGCGGTTGATGCGAATAGCAGTCAGACAAATAAAGATAACTCAATAAAGTATCTGATAGATTCGAGGGACGGGAAGTATTATCGGATTCGGAAGTTTAGGACGGTTGCCAGTAACCCTTCGGCTGCGGATACTACCTTGGGGTGGTGGTGGATGATTGATAATCTGGCTCTTAGCGGGCAGACACTCACCAGTGCTGATACGAATATGGCGACAGGTAGGAGTTTTGTGATTCCTGCGAATGCTATTCTTAATGCGGCGACGCGTAATACGAATGGTTTTTGTGATACCGGTGCAGTAACTGTTGCGGGTGGCGGGTATCTTACCTGCAGCGACACTGCTACCGGGGCTTTCCCTTCAGCTGCTTTTAGAGGTTTTGTCGATCCTGGAGATGGGTATGCTTACTGCGAGCAAAGGACGAATCCTCAGAAGTGTGGCTATATGTATAACTGGTACACGGTTGGGGTTGGGGCGGTGGCTAATGCTGCCGGGTTTAATTTCTCGCAAGACATTTGCCCTAAAGGTTGGCGGATGCCGCTTGGGAATACGGATGCTAATCCTAGTTTCAATGACTTTGCTTGGCTGAATGGCTTAATGAACGGGGAAAATGTTCCACAGGGGGTTAATGGAGATACTTCCGCTCGCCGTCTCAACTGGCGCATGGATAGTGCTGTTGCGGGAGTTGCCGATACCAGTCTTTGGCAAGGGACGTATACTGGATATTACAATACTGCTAGGACTGCTCGTGGGACGCAAGGTACTTGGTGGTCAGCTACCTCTGCTCCCGGTGGTACGGGCAATTACTCTAATTTCATGGGCTTTACTACCTCTGCCGTTTCTCCTTCGGATGATATTTATACGCGCCGGGCTCAGTCTGTCCGATGTGTGCCAAAGACAACATCTAATCAGAATACGACTCTGCAGAATTTTAATGCGGGTTCTGTTGCTGCGAAAGCTATTCCTTCTGTGAGCCAGAGCAGTGACCAGAGGGTCATACAGGCTGGTACGCTTGAACTTGTTGATACGAGGGATGGTAAGACGTATCGCGTGCGTAAATTTAGCGGGAATGTTAACAATCCTTATGCATCGAGCACTGCTAATGGCCATTGGTGGATGATTGATAACCTGGCTCTTAGCGGTCGTACGCTTACTAGTGCTGACACTAATACTTTGTCTAATTTTGCGATACCAACTAATTCGGTTCAGGGTACTGCAACTCATGGCAACGGAGTGTGTGATAGCGGGGCTCGTACGTCGGGTAACTTTTTGACTTGTAACGGCACCAGTACAATAAACGACACAAATATTAGGTTTCGTGCTTGGACGAGTCCGACTTCTACGTATTGTGATTCGACTTTGGTTGGGTCTGACTCTATGACGAATTGCGGGTATCTATATAACTGGTATACCGCTACGGCTGGCTCAGGTTTAAGCTCAACTCCGGTTGCGAATGCTAATGCAGTTTCTGATATTTGCCCTAAAGGCTGGCGTTTGCCGACGGGAGGGACGGCTGGCGATTTTGCTTGGCTGAATGCGTCAATGGCTAACGGATCGGCAACAGCTCCTAGTACGGGTACCACAGCTATGACAAATTGGGGTCCTATAAGCAACCCTAATGACGCTGGGCGTCCGGGCGATAGTTCTATTTGGCGTGGGGTATGGAGCGGATGGTTTTATAACGGCGCATTACAATATCAGGGATCTGGAAGCTACGGAGGATTTTATTGGTCATCCACTTCTGCTACAACTGCAAATAGCAGCTCGATGTATTTCGGTAGCGGCGGTTCAGCCATAAATTATAGTATTGGAAAAGACACTGGGCAGGCTGTTCGATGTGTTTATAAGGCGAGCGATTCGTTCCAGACCTTCAGTAAGGCGGCTGCCGCTAACAGCAATGCGGCTGCTGTGAATGTGAACAGTACTCAGCCGCAGATAGACACTGCTACTCGTACACTTGTAGATGAGAGGGATGGTAAGCAGTACAGAGTCCGGAAGTTTACGACCAATGCAAGCAATCCTAATGCTACGAATACTGCACAGGCTTGGTGGTTGTGTTTTGTATAATTGAAATGTAGCAAAAACGAATATAAAAGTGTAGCACCTAACGATCCCGGGGGATCAAGAAAGAAAGTGTGTTAAACTGTGTGAAAAAACATACAGGGGGACGCAGAAAGGT
>Ga0099364_10013893_pt1 | contig 10761 bp, 9 predicted proteins | sample TergutTh196P3_FD_73070 | JGI IMG/M metagenome (GOLD analysis project Ga0099364, IMG submission 73070) | Microcerotermes parvus P3 segment gut microbial communities from Pointe-Noire, Republic of the Congo - Th196 P3 | ecosystem: Host-associated > Arthropoda: Insects > Digestive system > Gut ...
AAACTGCTCGGATTTTCCTCCGCACCCATTCGTCCGTTTCCATGAGCAGACGTTTCATGTCTGCCAGCTTGAAGTAGTTTACCCATCCGCGCATGAATTGGGTTATCTTCATGGCTCTATACTGTTGCTGCTCGTGTTGTATGACCGCAAACTGACCACAAAACATGACCGCTAAAGCTGCCCAAGAGATGACCGGAAGTACAAATGCAAATATAAAGTGCCCGCCCATACGATCATGAGCGGGCAGCGAAAAAACAAGCAGTATTGCGAGATAAACAAGTGGAAGAACATCTCAGAATGTTTTGCCAATTTGATTTTTTTGCCAGAGGTAATCCATACGAGCCGAATGTCTGGAGTCCTCATCCTTGGCCTGAAGAATTTTCGAGTACGCCGCCCTAAGTTCAATTTTTTGCAATTTAGTGTCCAATTCCTGCCTTATCGCATAATAACTATCCTGGACAGCCCGGTCATATTTCGCAATATCCCAATAATCGAGCAGTTCATATATTTGTTTTAAGAGGGTCAGAGGAACCAAGACATTATTTCCCACAGCAATCACTCCTCATCAGTAAAATTTTGTTCATACATATTCCCAGCCTGGGCATCAAGCCTGAGGCATGTGACCTCAAACATGCACTGTGACCGGAAGCTGTCAGGCTCAATGCCGAACAAGCTTGATGCGGCCTCTTTAAGGGCTTGGAACCCGCCCTTGTAGTAATGGGCAGCCTCATAGTTTTTTGCTTTGAACTCGGAAAGCATGGAACCCAATTTATTGGCGCCCAACTCGACAAGCCTGTATCTCAATTCGTGTTCATACATGCCCCCGCCCCCTACCACGATAATTCCTGTTCGGCGACGTAATCGACTATCCCGCCATCAATTGAATGCATGGCTTTTTGAGCCGCATAAAGCAGGGACAATGAACAGGCCTTGTTGATTTTGCGGGCTATGCCGCCGGAGAAATTGAAAACGGCGTCAACAGCCGAGGGGCTGAAAATCTCCCGCGATTCGCCGGCATAACGCATGTGAGCATGGATATAGTCCTGAGTTTGTGCCCGGTCGAAGGGCGTAAGGTCAAAGCGGAAATCAATGCGCTGTGTGATCGGCTCAAATGCTTCCTTTGAGAGTTTCGAACGCAACTCCCCTTGGCCGACGATAACGAGGCTCATGGGGTTCTGGCTGTCCATGTCATTGTTGAGCAGGAAGCGCGTTTCCTCGAGCATGATGCCGGAGAGCTTGTGCGCCTCGTCAATGATAATGACAGGTATAATATGCGAGTCCTCGGAGAGGCGCGAAAAGTAGCCCAGCATTTTCCGCTTGCCCTCGCTGCGGTAAAAACTCGGCTTTTCGTCCGCCGAAAGCTGCGTCAGGACTTCCCAGTAGAAGACCCTGGGTGTCAGTGCGGAGTCCGCGATATAGATGCAGCGGAAACTGTTCTTATCAAGGGACGAGGTGAATTTCCGGACGGCGGTAGTCTTCCCAACGCCGACCGAGCCGGTCACCACGCTGAATTTACGGTTCCTTGCCGCATATTCCAGCCGGGAGAGCAGCTCGTCAAATTTGGGGGTGGAGTAAAGGTGTTCCACCGGTATGTTGCGCTCAAACGGCAACCGCTTGAAGCTGAAGAACTGTTCCATTGTGTTCATTTCGGTTCGCCCCCCTTCGTGCTGCGGAAGTCAAGCGCGCCGTTGCGCTGTTTTTCCCTCACCTTGTTTTTTTCTTCGTAGACTTTCAGCAGCCTGGAATGCGTCGGTTTCTTAGGCGGCGCCAGCTGGCTGCTTTCCAGTTTTGGCGCAAATTCTGATATATACAGCTTTTCCGCTTTGCGCTGGAATTTGCCGCAATGCCAAACCTCGATCACCGTTATGTCGAAGGGGTCGTACCGCACATCGACACGGCGGCCAATCAGGGCCACGCCCACATCGAACACTATCCCCTTGAAACTGATGCACCCGCTTTTGTCCACCGTCCTCTGCTCCTCCCAAAGGAACGCGTCGCGGCATTCAAGGCTCGAAACATACCGGACTTTCGCAGGATCTTCCATATACGCCTGATAAGGCGTCCTCTCCCGTTTTGTCAGCAGCTCCCCGGTATGGGGGTCGCGCTCCTCCAGCGCGAGCGCACCGTGGGGGTCGTGGGTATACCCCTCGTCCAGATAGACTGCAAACTTCCTGTTCAATTCAGGCAATGTCTTCACCGGCTCAAGCGCGAGCTCCCTCAGGAATTCATCGACCCGCTGGTGGTATTTTTCGCACTTGCCTTTCGTTTTTGCGGAATACGGCTTTGCCGCGACATGGTTTATGCATAGGCGTGCGCAAGCCAGCTTGAACCATTTCGACACGAATATTTTCCCGTTGTCAACCAGCACCTCCTTCGGCTTGCCAAATTTCAGCAGCGCCTTGCGGAAACAGTCTTCGAGTATTGGCAGGCGCTGGTTGTCATAAAACTCCGCATGCATTATCATCCGGGTTTTATCGTCGATTAGCGTCAACAAATAGGTTTTTTTCTTTTTCCCATTAACGACAAGCGGGATCCCGTATTTTATATCGGCCTGAAAAAGGTCGTTGCGGTGCTTGCGCTCAAAGCGGCTGGATGGCTGCGCGGACTTGCCCGCCGCCCTCAATTGAGCCGCCCCATACCCGCGTTGGATCAGATGCCTGTTCAGGCTTGAGCGCGGCACTTCGCCAGGCTTGATTATCTTTTCGCCCTCAAGAATTTCGATTATCCTGCGCACGCTCCGCTCCGGGATTTCCTCCCTCAGCTTTACCGCCTCGTTTACCGCCGCCTCCGGCACTGCCCGCAGGCTGCCTTTGTCCGACCTCGGGATGTCTTCAAGGCTCTTGTACCCTTTTTCTTTGTAGTGCTGGATATTCCGCCGCAATGTACGCTCAGACAGGCCGCTTGATTCAAGAATCTTCGCGCGCAGCCGCCTCCGCTCAAACGCATCCAGATCCTCATTGAGCAGCGGGGCAAATGTTTCAAACCGCTTTATGATTTTTTCTTTGCTGTTTTCGCCCATGTTCATGCCTCCTCGTATTATTTTTGGTCAACTCGGAAGCAGTTTACATGATTTCTTTCCGGTCATTTTTCAATCTACTTGATTGACGATTTATATATACGCCGCTACTTCGCTTGCCCCAAGCCATATGTTTGCCAGACCGAGCTTGTTCCCGCTGCACTTTACCGGCTTTGGCGCCATTTCCAGCACTTGTTCCAATTCGCTGTAGCAATGTCCCGCTTCGATTTCCACTTCGCTCACCGCTTTTCCAGTCCGCCCAAAAAGATATTTCAGCTTGCTGACCGCTTGCCTGACCCTCTCGCCTATCTGTTTGATCCACCGCCTGACCGTGGAATAGCTGGCCTCCGTGTCGATCTCATCTGCGGATAACGTCCCGCTGTCTATGACCACGCCCTCTATTTCATTTCCGCTGTAATGCTTTTGCGGCAACATAAAATCTGGCTGCAGCGAGTGCCATTTCTTGCACTTGCTGCACCAGACTATCGTTATTGTCAATTTCTCCCCAGTCTCTTTTTTGCCCCGCTCATAGCTTGAATGGCGGGTCATCGCTTGCAGGCATAGCTCACACAATAACCTGCCTTCGCTTATGGCCCGCATGATTATGCCTTCGCTTTTTTCTTCATACTCCTTGACGTTCCGCCCTAAATACATTATTATTGGCATGGCTTTTTAGCTGAGCTTTCATGCCGTTTTTCGCCTACTACAACGTTGGCGGCATGAGGGCTCTTCCTTTTTTTAGTCACCCTCTTCATTTGTGCCAATCATGTTCTCCGTTACACAGGCGTTCACGCCTGTGTGTGACGATGGCGTGTACGCCATCGTGTTCTGCCATTAATGGCACACATAAAAAAGCTGCCAGTCATTATATGGCAGTTCTCTATCTCTTTGCAAACGGTCATTTATTATGAGCTGTTTTTGGCTGTTCTATGTGAGTAGAAACACATATGCCCGAAGAATGACTCTTGCGGTGCGTTGTCCCAGCAGTTCGCCTTGCGAGACATGGATTGTCGCAACACACTGTCTTTCACTAACTGGACGAATTTGACGCTCTTGTAATGCGAGCCTTGGTCGCTGTGGATAAGAGTTTCCTCTGTCAGAGAGATGCCATGGTTTTCTACAAGGAAGTTCGCGGCTTCAAGGACGAAGTCCACCTCCAGTGATATGCTCAGCGTCCATGCAAGTATTTCCTTCGTACAGGCATCAATGATGGTACACATGTAGCAGCGCGGGGCTTTTCCGTTGATGATATAGGTTATGTCGGTGAGAAGCACCTTTCGGGGGCCGTGCGACTCAAACTCCCGGTTCAGCAAGTTGGGGGCAACCTGCGCGATGGCGATAGCCTTGGCGGCTCTGCGATAGGGATTGGCCTTGCGAATCGGGCAGAAAAAGCCGTATTTCTTCATAAGACGCCGAATCTTCTTGATGTTCATGTGAACCGGCGGTTTCAGATGTAGGAGGCGCATATAGATACCCCGAGCACCTTTGTCATATCCACGGAATCGATAAGCCTCAACAATTTTCTGAAAATCCGTGCGGTCTTGTTCTTCGCGCTGACGTCTGGAATCTTCTGTATCAAGGTATCGGTAGTAACCGGAACGAGAGACCCCGGCGGCTTCGCACAGCCAGACAATGTTCAGGAGATTGTTGTCCCTAAGCGTCATCTCGCGGATGATCGCATATTTGGCAGATGCGGGAACGCTCACGATTCCGCCCCCTCCCGGCCTAAAGATACAATTTTTTTTAGAAATTCTATCTCCTGCTCCTTGTACGCAAGAACTTGCTCAAGATGCTTCACCTTGGCTTCGGGATTCGTATAGACGTCAAGATACGACCCATACGTCTTCAAATCCCTGAATCCTTTGCCTGCGCGAACCTCCTCGCGTATCATAGTCTTCAAGCCGTTAACCCGGCTCTCCCCCAGTATATCTGGGTCGATTCCCAGTTCAACAACTATCTCCCGCAGCTCCTTTTTCGACATCACACCTTCCCAGAACTTTTCCTTGAACTCTGCCGAGAAATGCACGATGCTTGGGCTTACATCCAGAACATAGGGACTCAACCTCAACAGTGCCATTTCTTCTTCCGTGAATTTCTTCTTCGCCATTCGGCTTTCCTCCAATTCAGATAATCTATTCTAACGCCTATCTGATTTGGAGTCAAAACCGTTTTTGTCCGCAACCAAGGGTTTTTAAAACCTCGGTGTCCGTCTTGTAGGGTTTTTGAAAACCGCTACTGTCCATTCTATAGGGTACATTTTATACTTTTCTTCGGAAACAACCCGCAAAGCATTACGGTATAATGCTTTGCGGGTTTTAGGTTTTGTCCGCAGTGTGTTGTGATGTGGGGCTATTTTTTCGCTCTGGCAAAATATTTTTTGATCTCACCGGTGGTCATAAATTTCTTGCCAAAATCAACATCAAACATAGCGTTTAACGCACCCGTCACATCATCGGCATAGTCAAAAAGCCAGTGATTTGCATCCAAATGGCTACATTCAACTTGGCGGAGAGATGCAATGATTTTGGCAACCGGGAATTGTTTGCCCAACTTTAATTCAACAAGCCGTGCCAATGTCAGGGCGATAAAACAGAGCAAAAAGTGGGCGTTGATATGTTCCGGTTTATATACATAAACTGGCCTTGCATCCACCACGCTTTTGGTGATTTTGAAACTTTCTTCAATAGGCCAAAGTCCCCGGTACAACTCAATAATTTCATCATCCGGTTTGTCCAATTCGCCGGTGACAATGGCGTAATATCCGTCTAAAAGTTCTTCTTGGCGGATTTTTTCTTCGTTTATGGCAAGTGCTGTTCCTGTGTCCAAAACAGGCATCAAGGTTTGAGAATCATGGGTGTTGCCTTTGAACAGTTTATAGGAAATCGGTATGCCTTGCTTGTCCACGGCAAGCCCCATTTGGACAACGGGGCCTCTTCTGTGTTTTTGGGAATATCCCTTTTTCCGAAACTCGTCCTCATGCTCCGTTTCAAAATAATAGTTTGTGACATCGTAATACACCAAGTCGGTTTCACGCCCGTATTTTTCACAAATCATTTGGTGCATATGCTTTTGGCAATCCCGGGCTGTGCGGTTGAAAAAAGACAGGCTGTGATAAACGTCGTCCAAAGAAAAGTCCAGAATATCGAAGAATTTTTCTTTGAGTTCATGGGCATTTTTCTTTGAGCCGGGATAGATTAGCCGAGCAAACGTCAAGAGTTTTGCTATGCTGTTGGCATTGTATTCAAACCCCGCATGACGGGATTTGTTGTTGAAAAACCTGTCGAGTTCCAACTCGTGATAGATTTGACTGAACACAACACAGCCATAATTTTTGCGCAAATCTCCCCCAACAACCGCATCCGAACGGATTTCAAGAGTGTGGCTTTTTGATTGTTTGCGTTCAGATTCCATGTTTTTAGCAATCTCTTTGAAGTGGGCGATTGGGTCTTGGTATTTTTGGGCGAGTTCATCAAGATACCCAAGACTCTGTATGACCTTGGCTTTTGATTTCCCTTGCGAATCCCGGTAGCCGTGTACAATTTGCAAATACTTCCTGCCGTCTTTTCTTCCGCTCTGCCGCAAAAACATCATCAAACACTCCTTACGGCATTTCTCAGATGTTCTACTATACCATATACAGCGACATACGTCAACTATATATGGTTAAAATTTGACAAAATTTTTTCCCGGTTTTTCCCCGCATTTCAAGCGGTCTCTGCTTTTGCTTTCGTCAGCGTGCTTCCGAAGATGCGAGTGAGGTTTCCCGTTTTTCCAAAAAATTTTCCAAAATTTTTTCACAAAAAGCTATAGACAGAATTGATTTCATTCGATATAATAGGCACAGAGGGGAAATCCACGCTTTGATAATCGGATTGGCGTCACGGTGAGAAATCGTGGAGGCTGCCCTCCAAATCAAAGCAACGTTTCGGCAAGATGCCGGGCGTCAAAATTCAAGGAGGAAATAAAAATGCGTATTCAGAACAACATCATGGCGATGAACACCCATCGTCAGCTGGGCATCAACGACCTGGCCCAAGGCAAATCGACCGAAAAGCTCAGCTCCGGCTACCGCATCAACCGCGCGGCCGACGACGCCGCCGGCCTCACCATCAGCGAAAAAATGCGCGCCCAAATCCGCGGTCTGGGCCAAGCATCCGCCAACGCTTGGGACGGCGTCTCCCTCATCCAGTCGGCCGAAGGCGCGTTGGAAGAGTCCCACAAGATTCTTCAGCGTATGCGCGTACTGGCCAACAAAGCGGCCAACGATGTCAACGAAGAAGAAGACCGCGACGCCATCAAAAACGAAATCAACCAGCTCACCAAGGAAATCGACCGCATTTCAGCCACCACCGAATTTAACAAGAAAACGCTGCTGGACGGCAGCCTCTCCAACGGGGCCAACTCGGTTCGCACCACCGGCAGCAACTTTATAAACTTCGACGTAAAAGAAACCGTAAACAAATCCTTCGGCACCGTCGCCATTGTGGCCGGCACGGCGCACTCGACCGCCATATCTTTTGCCGCCGCCACGGCGGGTGACGCCGGCAAGGTCGCGGGCTTCACTTTCGCAGCCACCGTTGCCGCCACAACGGGCAACCTGAACCTGAACGTTGAAGAATTCGCCGTTGCCTTCGAGGTAAAAGGCGAAATGACCGCCAAGGAACTCGGCGATGCCATGGCTGGCTTGCTTATGAACGAGTTGCAGAAGCAAGGCAAGTCCAATGTCTACGATGTCACCGTCGACGCGAAGGGCCAGATCAACGTCACAGCCAAAGAAGCCGGCGCAGTTACCGTCACCATTAGTCCCACTACAAACACATATGGCGGCGGAACCTCAGCCATTACCTCTACGGCTGCTGCGACGATCGGTACAAACGTCGCGGCGGGTACTGGTTGGACAATCCAGAACGACGGCAGAACCTTCGTCCATGCAAGTGGGATGAGCTTCCAGGTGGAAGACAACCAGAAGAACGGCGTTATCAGCTACAACACCGACAAGGGTTCGCAGCTCACGCTGCAGGTCGGCGCCAACACCGGCACCGACCAGACCATCAAGATCGGCGTCGATCGTCTGAGCGCCTCCGGGCTCGGCATCATTGACCTTCGTGTTGATACCCATCTCAACGCCCAGACCTCGATCAATCGAATTGAAGCCGCCATCCAAAAGGTAAGCAAGCAGCGTTCCGATCTGGGTGCTGTGCAGAACCGCTTGGAGCACACCATCGCCAACCTCGACACGGTGCAGGAGAACCTCCAGGCCTCCGAAGCCCGCATCCGCGACGTAGACATGGCGAAGGAAATGATGAACTTCACCAAGAGCAACATCCTGCGCCAGGCCTCCACCGCCATGCTGGCCCAAGCCAATATGGCTCCCCAGTCGGTGTTGCAGTTGCTCGGCTAAGGTTCGTTGTCCGGCTTACATTCAGAATAGATTCCGCATTGACGCCAACAAGGCCGGGGAGCAATCCCCGGCCTTTTCTTCATCAACAATTTCTTCCGCTTGCCATACCACCTGCCCTTGTGGTAAAATACCCGTAGGCGGGTATTTTACGGTTCTATGGCCTTTTTCCGGTTCCGGCGGAACCGAAAAAGATGCCGATTATACCATGTAAACATGGCATAATACCCGCAAACAAGGAGGAGTGGCTGTGAAAGGTACGCGGTTGTTGGCCTTGCTGTTGGCGATGGCCTTTTTATTTGTCCCGGCAACGCCCGCCGCGGGGGAACCGGGCGGCTATTTTGTTGCGGTCAACTTAATCGAAGAGGGCGACTGGCTGGATCAGGCGCTGCTGCGCTGCACACCGGGCGGCAACGGACTCAACGCTTACGCGCAGGTCTCGGCGCCGAGCATTGCGGTGCCGTTGAACGTAACGGCCAACATAGCGCAAGACCAATATCTCGTTGTGCAAATCAGCGGTCTGCCCGTGCAGGCCGCATGGGACTGGACATTGGATTACACCGACAGCAACGGCATAACCGGCACCGTCGGCGCCAAAAGCGATTACAACCTCGACGGGCATTTCGGCAATTTCAACGGGTCGTTTACGCTCATCGGGCATTTCAACTGGCGCAGGAACAACGAACCGGGCTGTGAAAACCTCGATATGACAAAGGTGCGCTTCACCATGCTCCGCTTCTCGGCCGCCGTGCCGGCCGGAACTGTTTTCCGCATCGACGCGCTCTACATCGGATCGGAAACCGATTACGGTTATCTTTTCCCGCACGATCCTTACCAAGGCAGCAGCTCCTGGGCCCGCCCCGGCATCGCGGCCGCCGACGCGGCGGGCATGGTACCAAGGGATTTGCTGGGTGACTATCAGGATTCCATTTCCCGCGAAAATTTCTGCCGCTTGGCCGTTGCCTATATTGAATACCAAACCGGCGCCGATGTGGCCGGCTATTTGCAACAGCAGGGGCTACAACCTGCCGCGCCGTTTGTCGATTGCAATCGAAGCGAGGTATTGGCCGCCGCGGCGCTGGGCATTGTGCAAGGGGTTGGCGGCAATCGGTTCCAGCCCAACGGCCCCATTGCGCGGGCCGAGGCCGCCGTTATGCTGGCCAACACCGCTGCGGCACTGGGGATCGACATCCACGGCTCGCCCCAGACCGCCTACGCCGACCAAACCGGCATCTCCGGCTGGGCGCGGACGCAGGTCAATTTCGTTACCGAAAAGAGCATTATGACCGGGAGCGGCAACGCCTTTATGCCCAACGGCCCCTATCAGACCCAGCAAGCGATCGTTACCTTCTACCGCATGGAAGAAAGCATTCGGTCCGATATCGGCCAGCCCCAAGACCCTGCCGAAGCGCAACGCATCGCCGCCTTTCTCTGGCGGCCGGAGTATACCGAGGGCCTGTTCACCGGCCCGGAGGCGGTGGTTGGCTTCGACGGCTGGCGCAACCGAACGCTGACCCACGCGCTCCCCGCCGCCGTTGGCAACGACGATGTGAAATACACATTCCATGCCGACGATTACGCCCGCGTGGCCAATGTGGCCGACGGGTACGCCATAACCCTGCCCAAGCCCTTCGACAGCGACTACAGCCGCAGCGCCCTCCGCGCCCGCTATCTCGGCGACGATTACATTCTCAACATCTCGATAGAAGACAAAAGCCCCTACGACGACACGGCCGAGGGCTGGGAAATTTACAAAACGGAATGGTTCGACCGCTTCATCAACAGCAATTCCTTCCTCGCCGCCAACAGCATTTCCCGCACACGCGCCGCGCAGGCCAACACCGCCATCCTGCCGGGCTACACCGTGTATATATACAGCCTCAGCATCGACGGGCGCGGCGGCATCGACCATCCGTTTTACAACATTGCCGCCATTCGCAAGGACGGCGAGTACAACCGCTTCGTTATGCTGCACAGCAAATCCAAAACACGGGACGACGAGCGGTTCGACCGCATTGTTTCTTCCTTCCGGGCCTTTGCGCCCACCGGCAGGGCCCAAAACGACGAAACGCCCTACACGCCAACCATTCCCGACTCCTGGAATGCCGAGACCCGCGCCTATTACCAAAAGCTACGCGGCCAAACCGCCGTGGACTGGGGCTTTTTTGTAAACTCCCTGGCCGACGACACGCGCTACAGCGCTTCGGAGCTGGAGCTAACCAAGAACAACCAGGCATTCCTGCAAAACGCTTTCGGCAAGACCTTTGAAATTTTGCCCACCTACGCGCACATCGGCTGGCAGTGGAGCCGCCAGGGGTTCCCCACGCGCATTGCCTCCGAGCTGGCC
>Ga0099364_10013894_pt1 | contig 10760 bp, 8 predicted proteins | sample TergutTh196P3_FD_73070 | JGI IMG/M metagenome (GOLD analysis project Ga0099364, IMG submission 73070) | Microcerotermes parvus P3 segment gut microbial communities from Pointe-Noire, Republic of the Congo - Th196 P3 | ecosystem: Host-associated > Arthropoda: Insects > Digestive system > Gut ...
ATCGGGAACTGTCAACATCGGGACTGGGTTTGACTTTGAAATCACCGGGCGCGATGTGTTAATAATTGAAGATATCCTGGATAGCGGAGTCACATTGTCAACTTTAAAGAAGACCCTCTTGGGATATTCTCCGGCATCCTTAAAAATCTGTGCGTTGCTTGATAAACCTTCGCGCCGCCAGGTTGAGATGACAGCCGACTATGTGGGGTTTGTCTGCCCCGACGAGTTTCTTGTTGGATATGGTCTCGATTACGCTGAGCGCTATAGAAATCTTCCGTTTGTTGCTTCATTAAAACCGGAGATTTACTTATAAGCATGGGAGATAAAGTGAACGCTCAACAAGACAGACGCTCGGGTTTAATGATGGACTATTACTATAAATTATTACTTCGTGAGTACATGAAAGGGGGGATTGCCCATTGAAACATAAAAGCAGGAGTCCTCGTGAGATTGGGATTTATTTTCTGATCTTTATCATTCTGGTATCTGCGATATACCTTTTTGTTATCCCCGGCGACCAAGGAGCGACGTCGATAGGCTACTCTGAACTACGCCGCTTGTTTATGCCCGACGGTGATAACGAAGTATTATCATTTAGAATAAAGGACAATAAGATAACTGTTGAGCTCAGGTACAATTACCTCGATACAGGGCATAATTTTGTCACGTATGACTTATATGACTTTGCTGTGTTTTATGCCGACTTCCATGAGTATATTGACATCTACCTGCAACGGGACTCGAATTTCGTTTATACATATGAAGCCAGTATGAGGTTGCCTTGGTGGGTCTCGCTCGTGCCATACATCATTATAATCGCAGCTTTCTTCATCATATGGAATACAATGATGAACCGTTCCGGGGTCGGTGCCGAAAAAGGCGCGATGAGATTTGGAAGGGCTAGAACGCGGCTTGCCGGTGAGGAAAAGAAGAAAGTCACATTCGCCGATGTAGCAGGAGCTGAAGAAGAAAAGGAAGAACTGCAGGAAATTGTCGATTTCCTCAAAGGACCGCAGAAGTATATTGCTATTGGTGCTCGTATACCAAAGGGTGTGCTGCTCGTCGGACCGCCGGGAACCGGGAAAACATATATTGCTAAGGCAGTAGCCGGAGAAGCAGGGGTACAGTTCTTGACGATATCAGGTTCTGACTTCGTTGAGCTGTATGTCGGCGTGGGTGCATCGCGTGTCCGCGACCTGTTCGATCAAGCAAAAAAACTCGCACCGTCGATTATTTTCATCGATGAGATAGACGCTGTTGGAAGACAACGTGGAGCGGGGTTAGGTGGCAGCCATGATGAACGCGAACAGACGCTAAATCAGCTCCTCGTTGAAATGGATGGGTTTAATACTAATGAAGGCGTTATCATCATTGCTGCTACGAACAGAGCTGATATACTTGACAACGCTTTGCTCCGACCGGGCAGGTTTGACAGGCAGGTCTATGTGGGATTGCCTGATATTAAGGGTCGCGAAGCTGTACTAAAGGTCCATTCAAAAGGAAAAAGCATTGGCGAGGATGTCGTGCTCGCAGACATTGCAAAAGGCACTATAGGGTTTACCCCGGCAGATTTGGAAAATCTCCTCAATGAGGCTGCGCTACTGGCGGCTCGGGGGAATAAACGCTTTATAACGATGGATGACATCGAAAAAGCAACGCTGAAAGTCATTGCAGGACCCGAGAAAAAGAGCAAGGTTGTCCCGGCGAAGAGCAGAAGAATCACTGCATACCACGAGGCGGGGCATGCAGTTGTATCGCATCATCTCGAAAATGTCGATCCCGTGCATCTTGTTACGATTATCCCACGCGGAGCAGCAGGAGGCATGACCGTCTACAGACCGCAGGAAGACAAGGATTATACTTCGCGAAGCGAAATGTTTGAGAATATCGTATCTTCTCTTGGCGGGCGAGTCGCTGAGAAACTTTTCTTAGACGATGTTTCAACAGGTGCGTCCAACGACATCCAGCATGCAAGCACTATAGCTCGTTCGATGGTGACTAAGTATGGCATGAGTGACAGGCTCGGTCCGATTTCGTATGACGATAGCAGCCGATCTGTGTTTATTGGGCGAGATTTTTCGCAAACCAAGAGTTATTCCGAGAAAACAGCCTCTGCAATTGATGATGAGGTCAAGGTCATTTTTGACGAAGCCAGCGGTCTTTGTGAAGAGATATTGTCTGAACATCGGAATCTTGTCGTTGCCACGGCAGAATACTTGCTGGAACATGAAACAATGGATGGGGAAGACTTTAAAGCCTTCTGCGAAAACGGCGGCATCATGCCGGCTGATCGTATGAGTAAGAGTAAGCCCGATTCAGACGATACATTTGCGTTTACTGAAATGCCGGACCTTTCCGGGTATTTTCAAGGAGGCAACGATGATTTCGGGGGAACAGTGAACGGGGAGCAGGATACAATGTGAATCTGCGGATTGTTGTAAAAAAGGCACTATGCGCAATCGTTTCGATTTGTGCTGTGATATTATACGGATGCAGCGATGGACAACTGCCCAATGAGGTACACTCTCTGGAGGACGTACCCGGACGTGTAATAGGAGCTTTGGCGGGTACACCGTCGGAACGCTTAGCTGAAGAAATGGGTTATGCAAAAACGTACTCTTCCGGAGAAGAACTCATGTTTAGCTTGATTACCGGGGGAGTCGAGTGCGCCATCGTAGAAAGCGTTATTGCAGTTGATATCCTGGCAAGAACTCAAGGCGTCAAGATGCTTAATGAGAATTTGGTCGAATATGAGCTTCATTTTGCTGTGCCAAGGGAAAACGCTGAGTTGCTCAAGGTCGTCAACTCAGCGCTTGTTGCACTTAATTCAAATGGTACGTTAAGGAATATCCGTGATAAATATTTTTCCGGCAGAGCATACACATACAGCGCTCCGGAGGACATTGAGTTAATACCGGGGAAGTTGACACTTGCAATATCTGCTGACTCACCGCCATACTCGTTTCTGGGAGAGGACAATGAGTATACGGGACTTGATGTCGAGGTAGCTCGAGCTATATGTGACTTTCTTGGAGTCGAGCTTGAGATAATTGTGGTCGATGTAAGAGAGCTTGTTACAGCAGTGTGGTTTGGGATAGCGGATTTCGCCGCTGGTTGGTTGCCGGTCGATATTGATGAGAATGTCAGGATCACCGATGCTTATGCCGATACCGCATATGTCGTTGTTGTTAGGAGATAGGAAGGAGAAGAATACAGCTATGATCGACATTGGATGGCTCGCCCAGCACGGGTTATGTAAAAAGTATGAAAAAGGGGAAATCGTTCCCTGTCCCGGAGACGCGCCCGAAGCAGATAGAGCAATGTATATCCTACTGGCAGGCCGTATTGATGTGGTTAGTGTCGGGAGCAAACCGCCACCCGGTATTTCTCTATATCCCGGGGATGTGTTTGGCGGGAGTGAGTATTTCACTGGGGTGGTGGAATATAACTATTATGCGGCAATAGATTCCGTCGCATATGTCATAACAGAAACTACGTTTTCAGATTTGACATGGTCTCAGCCGGATATCGTCTTGGACGTTCTGAAAGCGGCATACATTCCGCAGGGTAAACCAACACCCGATGATGATAATGCTCGGAGTATCTTAAGCATGATATCGCAAGTCAGCAATAAGGCTCCTGCAGACGGCTCTCCCGGAGATATGTCAGCGAACGGAAGTTCACAGGTTACGCAGGGAGTAAAAGGAAGTGCAACACTAGATGAGGAATCAATCCGGACAGCGCAGCAGGTACCTGCTGCGAAAGCTCCTCAGGCAGCACAGCAAGTATCGGCAACGCAAGCTCCTCAGACAACGCAGCAGGTATCGACAACGCAAGCTCCTCAGGCAGTACAGCAGTCTCCGGCACAGCAGACAATAATACCAAAAGCAGTTAAACCATCGGAAAACCAGATATACCCGCAAGGACATAAACATTATCCCGGTGTCACAAAACCTGAGTATGCAAAGCTGGTATATAAGAAGGACTATACCTGCCCATATTGCAAGAAACAGTTTAATGACTTTAGGATATTCAGTTCAAAACTATATGAATCTGCGCCAATGAGGTTTGATCTACGCAGATTCTATAAAGACTTCCAATCAGAATGGTATGAAATAATCACGTGCAGACATTGCTATTTCAGCACGGTGTATAGTTACATCAATGAATCAAGACCGGTCCTCAAGCCAAAAATCGAAAACGAGCTTGCAGCAGCGAGAGCCCTTATCCTCCTCGATTTCGAAGCCGAACGCGATGTTGACTTTGTCTTTTCATCACACTATCTTGCTTTAATCTGTGCCGACGGGTATCTTTCATATGCAAACCCGCTCCGTGCGAAAATCTGGGGTAATCTCAGTTGGCTCTATGAGGATGTAGGCGACAAGGAAATGGAAATATTCGCTGCCGGGAAAGCTGCTACTGCATATGAAGAAGTGTATTCGAGCACAAGGCTAACTCCCGTCCAGGAGCAGACAACCTGCTTGTCTATAGCCGGGATGCAACGCAGGGCGGGCATTGATAAAGATTTGAGAAAGTATCTCTTCCAAGTGAAGACATCAAAAATGGGCGAAAAGGCTTATATAAAACTGGCTGAAGACATAATGGACGAGATGCGTGTGCAATGAAAGCTAAAACGGCATTTTTCTGCACTGATTGCGGTAATGAAACACCAAAATGGACGGGGCAGTGTGCTGCTTGCGGTAGTTGGAACACGCTCGTCGAGCAACCTACTATTGCAAAACCGAAGTCATCCGGCACCTCTGCTGCGACTCGCACTGTTCGTCATGGTGGTAGTGGAAACGCAAACGGCGTTGCTCGTCCGCAAGCGTTGACAAAACTCAATGCGTCGAATGAAATGCGTATTATGACCGGGCTAAAAGAGTTTGACCGCGTAATGGGCGGAGGAGCGGTTGTCGGTTCGCTCGTGCTGGTTGGCGGCTCTCCCGGTATTGGGAAGTCCACTTTGCTTTTGCAAATCTGCGGCTTGCTCGATTCGTCGAAGAAAGTATTATATGTTTCCGGTGAGGAATCGGAGCAGCAGATAAAGATGCGCGCCGAGCGCCTTGATGTAAAAGGCGTCGGCGTTTTTATTTTTGCGGAAACGGAAATCTCCGAGATTATTACTGCTGCTGAAGAGATCAAACCGGATATAATAATAATTGACTCGATCCAAACACTATATAACCCTGAGTTGTCATCATCGCCGGGTAGCGTTGGGCAAGTCAAGGACTGCACGATGTCTTTACTTCGGCTCTCTAAAGACGGCGGTATAACGGTGTTTCTGGTTAGCCATGTAAACAAGGAGGGTGCAATTGCAGGGCCGAAGGTGCTGGAGCATATGGTCGATTGTGTCTTATACTTTGAAGGTGAGCGGTCTGTTAATTTCAGAATTTTGAGAGCGGTCAAGAATAGATATGGTTCTACAAATGAAATAGGTGTGTTTGAGATGATGGACACGGGGTTGTCGGAGGTTATGAATCCCTCTGAGATGCTATTGTCAGGACGGCCTGAGAACACCCCGGGGACATGCGTGTCATGTGTTATCGAGGGTACGCGGCCAATACTCGCTGAGGTCCAGGCTCTTGTAACGCCGTCCAGTTCGGGTATGCCGCGCCGAAATTCCAATGGTATTGAGTATAATCGGGCAATGATGCTGCTTGCAGTGTTACAGCAAAGAGGAGGTCTTCGCGTCGGGGGGTGCGATGCATATATAAACGTCATCGGTGGGCTCGATATTGATGATCCCGGGGCTGATTTGGCGACTGTGCTTGCAATCGCGTCTGCGTATCGTGATAAGCCGCTCCGAAGTGATGTGGCTGTTTTTGGCGAGGTTGGTTTAACGGGCGAGTTGCGTCAGGTTTCCCAGATTAACCCCCGCCTCACTGAGATAGCACGCATGGGGTTTAAGGCGTGTGTCCTGCCTTTTAGCGCGAGAGGCAAGGTGACAGTACCCGATGGGCTCCTGCTTTTCCATGCAAAGTCGATTTCTGAGGCGATTTCATTTGCTTTGACAAAGTGAAATTACATAATTGTTTACTTGAATCATTGTACTAATCATTAATTTTGTCATTCTGAGGGAGCTAGCGACCGAAGAATCTTATTATGTCGCAATATTGCGTATAAAGATCCTTCACATCGTTCAGGATGACAAACCTTGGAACTTTTCAATGATCTCCCTCTGCGTAAGCCACTGAAAACGTCATTGAAGAGCTTTAGCAAAAAATCTCATAAAGTCATCCTCTAGCATTTCGAGAGGTTTGTCGTTTACATACTTGAGGTCATAGTTAAATTTGTCAGCGTTGTCGTCTGATTCATTATCATATTTGCCAAGTCCCGGTCTGTCGATATAAAGCGTCAGAACGCTAGTTGGCAATTTATCTATAAAGTGGAGTATTTCGTCTGCTTCTCTTATGTGTACAAACATTATTTCTGTTTTTGCGTCGTTAATGAACTCAGTGTATTGTTCCAACAGATACGTTGTTGGAAGGTCGTTGTATTCCGAGAATGCTTTTTTGAGGTCGGCGAGAAAGCGCCGCGATTTGTTGTCTTTTTCTCCGTTCCATCCGTATTGTTTCGCGATTTCTTTAATCGGCGTGATAGATGACACGCTTATTGCGTTTATATGCTTTGACACGATATCACATATCGTGTCTTTTCCTGCTCCGCCTTTTCCATTGATTATTATAACGGTTTTATCCATTGTTTTTGATGTCCCCCATTAAGATAGTTTCGGGAAATCGATTGCTATATGATGACAGTGCTATATGGCATCCTGATTCATGGTAGAGTTTCGAGTATGTTTCTTCGTCAGAATACAGAACATTCTGATCTGATTTTCTTGTGATGATTTTCTCGTCTAAATTTGTAAAGCGGATTTTTTTCACAAGAATGAGTGTGCCGCCTAAGAGTTTGATGTAGCTTTCTTTCAGTACCCACAAGTCGAGCGGGTCAAATTCAGCTAGTTCTTCGTCCGATGCGTAGTAATTGATGACTTGTTGTCTCAGAGTGCGTGGAGACTCGATGTCAGCGCCTATAGGTTCATCGGAGATTGCACATAAAACATGTGTTTTAGAATGGCTCAACGAAAAATGTATGTCCGGGGATGTCGGAAAATATGGCTTGCCGTTTTGCGTTTTCTTTATCTCCGGTAGGCTGCCGCCAAATTCCGCTTGATAAGCCGTTTCCAGCAAACCATAAGCGGCAACCGAACCGCTATTGCTTTTTAGTTTAGCATAATATGCCTTGAGCATGTTATATTCTCCGTTTGTTAAGCATTAGCATTAACAATTCTCCCAGATGACAATATTACAGTATTTGAACTATTTTGTAAACAACGTCTATTTGAATAAATATGTGGCGATAGGTGAGAATATATGGTACAATAAGACATCATGATAATGCAATCAAGAAAATCTTATATATTCATTATTGTCCTGCTGCTGATGTTGTTATGCCTGACCGGTTGCCTGCGAGTGACTGCTGATGAGCTGTATAGCTTGCCGCTTGTCTCGGAGGAGTATTTGCGTCTGCAAGCACAGGTCAACGCAGTCCTTGGTGATGGAGCAGAGTTTTCACCGCCAACGAGCGGACCGAACAGGCAAGCCGTCCAGATGAAAGACCTTAATGGTAACAGGATCAATGAAGTTCTCGCATTTTTCTCATTTCCCGGAGAAAGCACTCTGAAGGTATACATATTCGAAATGATTGAAGGCGACTATACTGTAGCTGAGATAATAGAGGGTAGTGGCACAGCGATAGAAAGCGTCAGATATATAGACATGGATGGTGATGGAGTTTCAGAAATAATCATCGGATGGCAAATGGGATCCGCTTTGAAATATTTCACAATATACTCGATTAAAGATTATCATGCAGTATTATTGGCCAGAGAGGAATACTCAGAAATATCAGTATATGATGTCAATGGAGACGGAAACGACGACATTATCGCCATTAGAATGCCAACTCAGGAAATCGGAGCGGTCGCGGAACTTTTTGTCCTGATGCCGGACGGAGAGATTGTGAACTCCGAAGTACGATTATCGAACGGCGTCGAGGCGATATCGCGCATATTGACAGGTGTTTTAAGCGATGGTGTTCCTGCGATATTCATTGACGGCGAGGGAAGGTTCGAGGAAGGAAACCTCGTCACCGATGTGTTGGCAATCAGGGATGATTCATTTGCGAACATATCGCTCAAGGCTCCCAGTGGCATTAGTGAAGAGACTGTGCGGGTGCGTTTGAACAGCTCGCTGAACAGTTCAGATATCAGTAACGATGGAGTCATTAGGATTCCAATGCCGAGATTTCTAAAGGCACAATCTGAGACACAGTATTATGCTATCGACTGGTATTCATTCAATGTAAGAGGTTTCATACGGCTGACACTGACGACATACCATAATATTTTCGATGAATGGTATTTGGTGCTACCATTTGATTGGCGCGGTAAAGTGACAATCCGCAGAGAAGATATCATCTCCGGAGAGAGAACAGTTATTTTCTCATATATTTCCGGAGAGGAAGGTCCTAATGAGGACTTTCTCAGGATATACAGGCTTTCAGGCGAAATTGGCGCTGCAAGGGCAAACCTTCCGGGCAGAACAATATTGATCACGGAAGGTTCGTCCATATTTGCTTTTGAACTGATGGCTCCGCCTAATAGTTATGGTTTGACTTTTGACGAAGAGTTAATCGTAACAAACTTCAAATTGATTTTCACAGATTGGCTTGCCGGTCCTGATTAGTAACTGTTCACACACCGCCTGAAAAGGAAAGGATATGCATATGAAAAAGATTTTGGTTCTCGAGGATGAAACTAGCATCCGTAGTTTCGTTGTAATTAATCTTAATCGAGCCGGATACGAGGTGATTGAAGCGGGTACGGGTGCGGAGGAGTTTGAGCAGCTTAGGATTCATCCTGACATTAAAGTTGCCATTCTTGATATCATGCTCCCTGATACGGACGGGTTTGAGGTATGCACGAAGATACGCGCCGCCGATCCTCATATTGGGATTATAATGCTCACAGCGAGGACTCAGGAGATGGACAAGGTAACTGGTTTAATGACAGGTGCGGACGACTATGTCACAAAACCTTTTTCGCCTGCTGAACTGACGGCTCGAGTTGATGCACTTTTTAGGAGAACCGGCAGCGGTGCTCAGGCGGATAATGGTGAGATTGTTCAGGGGCCTTTTAGATTAAACACAAGAAATAGAACTCTCGAGAAGAGTAGCTCTCGTATTAAACTTACTCAGGTTGAGTATTCAATAATGAAAATGTTCATGGACAATCCCGGTAAAGCTCTATCTCGAGAGGATATTCTCAATACTGTTTGGGGGCGGGATTACTTTGGAGAGTTGAAAATCGCCGATGTGAATATCAGGCGTTTGCGTATTAAGATTGAGGATGATCCCACTAATCCGTCATATATAACGACCGTTTGGGGTTATGGATATAAATGGGGACTGTAGCGAATTCAGAATTCAGAATTAGGAATTAGGAGTTAACCGGATGTTAGTAGAGCAGGGGCTCTGCTCCTGCCGTAAATTCGGAACTCGGAATAATCCAAGTAGTACATTGATGATTATTATTTGAGGTAATTTAGTGAAGGGTTTGTTTTCCAGTTTTGCAGGAGCAATGCGGCAACGGTGGCTGCGCGGAACCGTCGTTGTCGTCCTTGGAGCGGTAATCGCCGCCGTATCGTTGTTCTCTATAATAACATATACTTACTACTATTCAACTGTTCGTACAGGACTCGAAGCAAAAGCGAAAACAGCAACTGATTTTTTCGCGAATTTTGTTGCCAGGTCATACGCTGATTATTACAACAGCGCATATAGATACACTGAAACATTCAGTGAAGGTGACCGTCTTGAGATGCAGTTTCTGAACACGGATGGAAGCATTATGATTTCATCCTTTACGATAACATCCGGTACCACTCCTAACACTCCCGATGTCAATGAGGCGATTGAATCACGAAGAATCTCATCTTGGGTTGGAAGACGAGCCACAACGGGTGAGAGAATAATGGCAGCTTCAGCTCCAATGTTATATGCAAATGGTGAAGTAATTGGAGTTATGCGCTATGTGACCAGTATGAAGTTGGTCGACAGACAGGTTCTAATGAACATAATAGTGGCTGTTAGCATCGGATTAATCGTTCTGCTGACCATATTCTCGATAAATATTGTGTTTGTAAGGTCTGTCATAGGACCGGTTGGCGAAATAACGAAGATGTCCAAGCGTATTGCTGAGGGAAGTTATGGAATTCAGATAAATAACAGTTATGAAAATGAAATCGGTGAGATGGTTGAGTCAATAAATGAAATGTCTCTAAAGATTGCACAGACGGAGAAGATTCAAGCAGAGTTCATATCTTCCATATCTCACGAACTCAGAACGCCACTGACTGCAATAACCGGATGGGGAGAGACGTTGATATACAGTGACCAGCTCGACGTTGAATCAAGAGCCGGAATTGCTATAATACTCAAAGAAGCCAGGCGTCTAACGAAAATGGTTGAAGAATTGCTTGAATTTACAAGGATTGAAGACGGAAGGTTTACCTTAAACATAGAGATGATAGATGTTGCGGCAGAACTGGAAGATGCTATCTTCACTTTTCGCGAGTTATTACACCAAGACGAGCTGGAATTTGATTATCATTCAGAAATGGATGAAGCGCCTCTTGTACCGGGCGATCCGAATAGGTTGAAGCAAGTATTCCTCAATCTTTTTGACAACGCTGCAAAGT
>Ga0099364_10013895_pt1 | contig 10760 bp, 11 predicted proteins | sample TergutTh196P3_FD_73070 | JGI IMG/M metagenome (GOLD analysis project Ga0099364, IMG submission 73070) | Microcerotermes parvus P3 segment gut microbial communities from Pointe-Noire, Republic of the Congo - Th196 P3 | ecosystem: Host-associated > Arthropoda: Insects > Digestive system > Gut ...
CTCCCTTTGTCTATACCCTTAAAAAGTGGTATAATACAAGTTCACCATGTTACAAAAACAAAAAAAACTGGCAATTTTAATAGGACTCGCTCTGGCTGTTATTACACCGCTTATCATCTTCCACGCCCGCGCCCCGGTGCTGATTGTAACCGAGCAGTCATTTATTCCGCTTTATGGCGAGGCAAGAATTAAGCGGGAAATTTTGATATCCTCAATAATCCTGTTTCGTCAGATTCGTCCTGTTGTCGTAGCCGATGATGCCGGATTTGATATAGTGCCGTTTGCCATTGCCGAAGTATCTTCAAAACCGTATTGTGTGCTTTTTCCTTTAAGGTTTATCAGGGCGGCGCGCCTTTACCGCGAGACAAATCCCGGAATTCCTGTTGTTCTGCTGGAAGGCAGGCACAGCGCAGATAATTCCCTTTATGCCATTGGCGGCAATCCAAATGATTATTTTATTTATGGTACAGACATAGATAATGACTTCTACAGGGCAGGTACGGCCGCTGCGGCTCTTAATATGGATAAAAACGGGAAAATTGCGGTTTTTATAGACTACAGTATAGATACAAGTGCAAGAGAAGCCTTTGAAAGAGCGGTAAATTCTAACCGACCCGCCCCGGAAACCCTGTTTTTTACCTCTTTTTCGCAGTTTTCTGAAATTTCTGACCTTTCCTGCGTGGTTTTAGCAGGGGCTGGAATTGAATATTTAGAAAAAAACGAAGGTATTCCTGTTATTTTTCTTTCATGGATAGATCCCTTGATGATACCTGTTGACGTTATTCTTGTAATAAACGATGCCCCCTGGGTACAGGCTGTACAGGCGGTAAGAATGGCTGAAAGGAGCATGGAACAGGGGCGAATTCAGTCAAAATTTACAATTATAAACGATAAAAATATCGACAGAAAAACATTGCGTTTTTTGAAAAATAGGGCTAAAATATAAGTAATCTATCTTTAATGGTTTGACAAAGATACCATAAATAAATATAATTTGAAAAAGAGGATTTTTTAAGGAGTTAGGGATGAAACAAGCTAGTTTCAAAATTATCTGCCTGATTACTTGGGCATGTATAACGGTTTTTTCGGGTCATGCTCAACAATCAACTATGGCCTTTGAAACAAGGATTCTGGAATCTTTTAACGGAGATGGCGATTCGCCTTATCTATGGAAAACGCAAGCCAGCAGATTTATTTCCAATATTAATGACGTGCAATATCCTTTGCTTACCTATGTAGACGCATGGCCGGTTGCTGTTTTCGGGTACAACAGAAGCCCCGACAGCCCTCCAATAAGAAGCTTGGGTATACACGGCAAGTTTGATCGTCAGGGTTATAACTGGATAGATATTTATCCTGTTTTGGCAGATGATCCAGATGAAAGGCCGTATGAAATTTCGGTGCCGGGCAAAATCCATAATATGGACTTGTGGGTGTGGGGATCTAATTTAAGATATTATATCGAAGTTTATTTCCGGGATTACATGGGTGTTGTCCATGCTCTTAAACTGGGAGATATTTCTTATACCGGCTGGAGAAACCTTCGGGTAAATATTCCTAATAATATTCGCCAGTCCAGGCGTGTATTACCTGCACATACCGGTTTGTCATTTGTGAAATTCAGAATTTGGACTCAGCCTGTCGAAAGGGTTGATAATTTCTATATTTACTTTAAACAGTTTAAAGTCCTGACAGATGTGTTTGACGAATTATTTGACGGCAATGATTTGGCTGATCCCCAGAATGTAGAAAGACTCTGGGCAAACTAAGGAGAATAAAATGAAAAAGTTTTTAATTATTGCGCTTTTCCTTTTAATAGGCAGTTTCATTTATGCCCAGCAGGGAGGTTTGGAGGTTGGTTCGCCTGATCCTACAAGGCTTGGAATAGAAACAGCTCAACAGATGTTAAAAGAAGTATCTGTAGATAAATTTGAACATGACGGTTTTTGGCGTTCTTCTATGTCAACCGACGAAGGTTATACAACGACAAGGTTGTTCGAAGGCGCTCCTATGGCCAAAGAACCAATTCCTGATGAAGAAGGTTTGGATATTCCAGACATATATGTCCTTGGTACAAGAGTAGATTATCTTCGCAGGGGTTATAACAGCTTTACCATTTATCCCACCCGGCCTATTCCAATCGAAGGAATAACAAAAACTGTTTCTGTATGGGTTGCAGGACGTAACTATAACCATGAACTTACACTGTTAATTCAGGATTTCTTTGGTAGAAATTATGAATTCTACATGGGTAAACTTAATTTCATGGGCTGGAAAAGAATGACAGTTACTATTCCGCCTCAGGCTGATGACGGCTTAAGCGGCGTTGTTCAGCGGAATTACCATTACAATAACCACATGGGTATAAAGATAATGGGTTTCAGGATCGATTGTGATCCAATGGAAGCCTATGGCAGTTACTATATTTACTTTGACGACTTAAGAGCGACTACCGACTTGTTCTCCGAGTATCATCGCGATCCGGACGACATGGTTGACGGCTGGTAAGAATTTCATGTGCCTGATCATGTAAGGTGGTCAGGCATTTTTTTATTCTAATGGTATTAAACGGTAAGAGCGCTGCTCCCGGAGCCGCGGTGGGCAGGATATATGTTTACAAAAGAAATTTATTTACGCCTGTAGAAAGTTCCATTCCCGCCGGTGAAGAACAATCACATCTTTATCAGTATCTTTCGGTAAAAAAACAAGCCTTACAGGAACTGGAAAAGCTTAAAACTTCCATGCAAAAACGCGATCCGGAAAAGGCTGAAATTTTTATCGCCCATCAGGAAATTATCGATGATATTGTAATTAACGAAGAAATCCCCGCTAAAATTTTAAATGAACACTGGTCGGGAGATTGGGCAATTTACCATGTTTATGAAACTGTAATAGCCGTATTAAAAAAAGCCCCTGACCTGCTTATTGCAGAGCGGGCTGCGGATTTTGACGATGTGCGCACTCTTTTACTCAGGCTTTGGTACGGAGAAAAAGGCACACAGCTTTCTGATTTTACTGAATCTGTGATACTTGCCGCAAATGACCTTATGCCTTCTGATATAGCAGATATGGATAATGGTAAAGTATTGGCAATTCTTACCGCAACAGGAGGCATTACATCTCATACTGCGATTATAGCAAAGAGCTATGGAATCCCGGCTATTATGGGTATTCAGGGGCTTTGTGAAACTGTAGAGCATGGGCAGCTGGCAGCGGTAGATGCCAATGAAGGAATTGTAATTCTTGATCCGCAGGAAGATGTTGCCGCAGAGTATAGAGAAAAACAGGAGGCTTTTCACCGCGACAGGCAGGAAGCTCAGGCATTCCTGACAAAAGAAGGGCGAACCTCTGATGATATAAGAATAGAAATTGGTTTAAATATTGACAGTGTAAAAGATAAAGACCTTGAAGCGTCTGCCTACACGGATTCTATTGGAGTTTTCAGGACAGAGTTTATTTACATGGGACGCGATACTCTTCCAACAGAAGATGAACAATTTGCTTCTTACCGTAAAGTTTTAGAAAAATATGGACAAAAACCTGTATACCTGCGGACTATTGACATAGGCGGGGACAAGCCGGCTGCCTGCCTTAATATGCAAAAAGAAGATAATCCTTTTTTGGGGAATCGCGCCCTGCGTTATTGCTTTAATCATCCTGAAATTTTTAAGACTCAGTTAAGAGCTGCTTTACGCGCTTCTGTTCATGGAAACCTTTGGCTTATGTTTCCTATGGCAGGTTCAATTGATGATATACGAAGGGCAAAAGAACACCTTGAATCCGCCAAAGAAGAGTTGAAAAAAGAAGGCAAACCCTTTTCTGATTTTAAAGTTGGAATTATGATAGAGATTCCTTCTATTGCTTTAATTGCCGATATCGCGGCGGCGGAAGTTGATTTTGCAAGCATTGGTTCTAATGATCTTTGCCAGTATCTGTGTGCGGCCGACCGTACAAACAGCTTTGTAAGTGATTATTATCAAAGTTATCATCCGGGTTTATTCAGGCTTATAAGAGAAACTGTAAGAGTGTTTGATACAGCAGGTAAATCAATTTCCCTGTGCGGAGAGCTTGCGGCAGACCCCTTGGTTATACCTGTTCTTATAGGATTGGGACTTAGAAAACTAAGCATGACAGCCGCTTCTGTTGCGGCGGTAAAGCGCGCAATCGCTTCTATCGATATAAAAAAGTGCGAAATAATTGCTGCAAATGTTACAGAATTCGCAACAGCGGACGAAGTAAAAGAATTCCTTATTTCTTCAGTTTAAAATTTTTCCTGATAATACCCGCTATGTTTACAAGCTGTTTGTCAAATTTATCGGTTATAGGAACAAGCTGAAAAAAATCCCTGCGTTCGTTAAAAAACCAGTTATAAAGCCTGCCTGCAATTTCATTCTGTGAACCTGAAGAATTAACCAGTTTGATCATCTGAACCATTTCGTTTTTGGAAAAAATTAAACCGCTGTTATTGTAACGAAGATAATAACCTGTACCTGTCGCGTCTATTTTTATAGTTCCCTTTGAACTTTGAGCGCGCGTTTTTTGAGCTACGCTTTTTATTGCCTTTGAACGGGCGGAAGCAGTATTGACAGCTTTTGCAGCTCTGCCCAGTTCGTCCACCTGCATATTGTACATATGTATCCTTGCCTGTTTTACAAGAAAAGCAAGCCCTTCTGAATCGAGCTTTGGAACAAGAGAGACCAGCTCCTTTGCCAATGATAACCGTACTTTGTCAGTGGGTTTTTTAGCAGGAGTCTTTTTTGTACTTGCCGCAGGTTTTTTCTTCGCAGCCTTCTCAGGCGGTTTTTTCTTTATCAGCATAATTACCTCGTTTACTTATTATACCATATTTCCTTATTTTCTGACATAAACCCACGAATTTCCTTTTTTGCCGGTTCTTTTTACAACTTTAAGTTTTGTAAGTACATACAGGGCTTTGCGTGCGGTAAATTTGTCAATGCCGGCGCTTTGCGCCAATAGGGTAGATGTAAATTTTTCTCCTTTTTTAAAAGGTATAAAACGCAGGTAATCCGCCGGTTTTTTAAAATGAATGCTTTCGTGCCAGGCGGTAAGTTCACGGTCTTTTTTGCTTATTCCCCTGCGCCGCCATGTACCCTTGCCGTCCTTGACTCGTTTTTCCGTTATATCAACCATTACAATTTCTATAGTTACTCCGCGGATAAGGGGCAGCAGCGGGGCATGAACTAATGCATCAAAGATATTCCAGGGAGTGCCTTTTAAAGGGCTTCTTCGGCGGTAGAGCAGTTTGCTTATGCCTTTTTTGTTCGCAGGTTTGTATACTTCGATCATTTTTTTTACCGCGATTGGGTGGATAATCCTTACTTTGCCCAAAGAAGAGAAGTGTTTCACCTTTTTAACCAGTGGAGCAAAACTGCCTGTCTGAACTTCTATGTATTCGCCGTCGCTCCTGATCCCGTCTGCTACAAACTCTCCGGCTGCCGCTTCGGTTCTTCCTCCGGGGCCGGTATATTGATACTTTAAAACACTGTGAAGGCTGCTTTCATTCATTATTCCGATATGTTGTTTTCTTACAATTTTTTGAGCGGCAGCCAATAGGCCTTTCTTACGTGTACTCAAGTAGTTCCTCTGCGCTGAGTAAATCCAGAAAATGATAGGTTTCGCTGCTTCCTTTTTTATCGTCGGTTTTTATGCCCGCAACCCTAAAAGCGATCATTTTATTGGTTGGAAGAGGCGGCGAAAGTACATTGCCATTCATATCTACTATAGAGTTAAAAGGAAGCCGTCCTTTTATTTCCTGAATATCGCCTTCGGGAAAAACAAGAAAATATTCGCTAATAAACATACTTAAATCATACCGAATGAACGAAATAGGCGCAATATTCCATACTACTATATGAACGTATAGCGGTTTTTGTATTTTTTTTTAAATTTTGAGAAAAAATATTATCTATAGTACTTGACTTATAATTATTTCATGGTAAAACATATAATATATGGGAATATGTGGGAGAAAGTAGGATAAAGTGGGTAACGATTTATTAATCGGAACATACAGTGTTACACTCGATGAAAAGGGGCGTATAAGTTTACCCGCTCCTTTGCGCAGGGTACTAAATGAAACAAATCTGTTTCTCACAGAAGGAATGGAAAATAGTTTGTGGCTCTTTACAACTGCTGAGTGGAATAAATTATTAAAAACAGTAATGGATAATTCAAATCCTTTTTCCGCTAAATCCCGTAATCTGCGGCGGCGGTTTATCGGTCCTTCACATGAAGTAGAAATTGACAAAGCCGGCAGAATTCCCGTTGCACAGAGCCTTCGTGATTATGCAGGTTTACAAAAAGACTGCGTTGTAGTCGGGCAGGCAGAATATATCGAGATTTGGGACGAAGCTTCTTTCCGCTCATATAAAGCCGCCAATAAAGATGAATTTGACGCCGCTTATGAAGAAGTAGGCGATAGATTATTTAATAACAGGGGTGTTAACGACGAATGACAAATTATGTGCATACTCCTGTTCTGCTGGAAGAAACAATGCAGTTGCTGGGGCCCAGAGGAAAAAATGAATTAATGATTGACGCGAACACCGGAGAAGGCGGGCACAGCTGGTATTTTCTTTCACAATTTCCAGAGCTTAAAATGGTCTGTATTGATGCTGACAGCGGTATTCTTGCCTTAGCGCGAAAACGCCTTGAACAGTTTGAAGACCGTATTTATTTTTATTCGGGCTGGTCGCATGATTTTTTTGCCGGATATCCGTCTGAATTAAAAAGGCCGGATACCATTATGTTTGATCTGGGAGTGAGTCTTTTTCACTACAGGGAAAGCGGAAGAGGTTTCAGCTTTGAAAAAGATGAATACCTTGATATGCGCCTTGATATTTCCGGCGGCATGACGGCGGCTGATTTGTTATCAAGACTTCCGGAAAAAGAACTTGCAGACCTTTTGTACAACAATGCCGGCGAACGGTTTTCCCGCCGCATTGCTTCTGTGATTGCCAATGAACGCCAAAAAGGAACAATAACTACCACTTCGGCACTTGCCGGTTTGGTAGAAAGGGCAGTACCGGCTTCTTACCGGCATGGCCCGATACATCCCGCGACAAGGACTTTTCAAGCCCTGCGTATCGCGGTAAATGGGGAGCTTTCCGGGCTTCCTGCACTCCTTGAGGGGGCGCTTAGGGTCCTTGAGCCGGGGGGGAGGCTCGGGGTTATCAGTTTTCATTCTCTGGAAGACAAAATTATTAAAAATTTCTTCAGATCTATGAATAAAAACTGTATCTGCCCGCCGCAAGCGCCGATATGTGTATGTGAGGGGCGGCGCTCAGTCAATATACTGACAAAAAAAGGTTTAGTGCCCGCAAAAGAAGAAACTGAGCGAAACCCTCCGTCCCGGAGCGCCAGGCTGCGTGTTGTAGAAAAAGTTCTGGATGAGGGTGCTGATGATTAAACGTTACTTTTTTCTCTACTTTATGGTTTTAACAATCCCTTTATTTCTTTGTCTCTTAGTCTGGCAGTCCAACAGGTATCAAAATCTTAACAGAGAATTGGTACGTCTTGAACAGTCGCAGGAAGAATGGGTAGAAAGCAATAAAAGGCTTATAGCCAGTATTGCCGAATATTCATCACCTGCAAGAATAGAACAGACAGCAAGATATCAGCTTGATTTAAAAAAGATTCGTCCTGAGAATTTGCTTCAGGTAAAAATTACGGAGGGGAAGGGGAATGAATTCTGATCTCATGGGCCTTGCAGAACTTTCCAATTCCATTGGAGCAAGGCATGTTTCATTTTCAAAATATTCAGGTTTCTCTTCTGTATCAATAGATTCCCGCGATATAAAAGAAGGTTCTCTCTTTTTTGCTCTTAGCGGAACTTCCTGCGACGGGCACAGTTTTGTTAAAGCCGCTTTTGATGCGGGCGCGTACAGCGCAATGGTAGAATCTTCCAAGCTGGAAAAATTTAATCTTGTAAGTACCGCTGAACATGCGGGTAAAGATTTAATAATAGTTGAAAATTCACTGAAAGGTTTGCAGGATTCTGCAAGAGTGTATCTTGAAAAATTTCCAAATTTAATAAAAATAGGCATCACCGGCTCTTCTGGTAAAACTACAACCAAAGAAATTGCCGCGGCGATAATCTCAAAAGAAAGAAATACAGTAATGAATAAGGGAAACTTAAATTCAGAAACAGGCCTACCGCTTTCTGTTTTTAATGTCCGCCCTCATCATGAAGCCGGTATTTTTGAGCTTGGCATGAACAGAAAGAATGAAATCTTAGAAATCGCCTTTGTTTTAAAACCAAACATTGCAATAGTTACAAACATCGGGACTGCCCATATCGAGTTTTTCGGCAGTAAGTCAGAAATACTTAAAGAGAAAAAAAGTATTTTTAACTTTTTAAAAAAAGATGATATTGCACTGATTCCAAATAATGATGAATTTGCTTCTGATCTTGCTTTGGGCACTGCAGGGAATGTAAAGTTTTACGGTACTGACACTTTTGACGAACTTGAACAGACAAACAGTCTTGGCCTTGAAGGAACTCAGATAATTTGGGCGGGTGAAAATATCCATTTTGCTTTGCCGGGAAAACACAGTCTTGATGATGCAATCGCCGCAATCGCAATAGCAAAGGAAATTCCTGTAAGCAACAGCGCAATAAAACAAGGTCTTGAATCGGTTAAACCTCTTTTTGGAAGGCAGGAAATTCTAAAAGGGCGTACTACGGTTATACGCGATTGTTACAACGCTAACCCCGAATCAACTGAAAAAAGCATTGAATTTTGTGATTCACTTGACTGGCAGGGAAGAAAAGTATACGTAATCGCCGATATGCTGGAATTGGGGGATACTTCTTTTTCTGCTCACTCTTTGCTTGGGGAACAGCTGGCTAAATCAAATGCCGATAACATTTTCCTTTTTGGCAGGGAAATTAAAGCTGCATCATCTTGTTTGGCGGATATGGGAAAACCTTTCTTTTATACAGACAACATGGACAATTTATCAAAAGCCATTGACAGTTATGTGCAAACAGGAGACCTTGTCCTTTTAAAAGGTTCGCGCGGCTGCGCTCTTGAAAGGTTAACCCAAATGCTTATTGGGCAGGAGGTATGCTGTGATACGTGAATTGCTTTTTCCATTAATCAGATACTTTACTCCTTTTAATGTTTTTACATACCTTACATTCAGGGGGGCGTTTGCAGCGCTTACCACTTTATTAATTTGCTTTTTATTCGGCGGAAAAATAATCGAATATCTGCGTGTTCTTAAAATTGGCCAGTCAATCAGGGAAGACGGCCCGCAAACCCACCTGAAAAAAACCGGAACTCCCACAATGGGCGGTATATTAATAATTATCTCTGTTGTAATTGCTATGCTTTTCTGGGGAGACCTTCGCAACAGAGTGATATGGATAATACTTGGCGCTTTTTTAGCTTTTGGTGCAATCGGCTTTATAGACGATTATCTTAAAGTTACGCGCCATAACTCCGCAGGACTAAGGGCGTGGGTAAAACTTGCCGCTCAATTTTCTGTTGCAATTACAGTTGTACTGATTATTTTCTTTACAGGAGATGAAAACACAACCGCTCTGTACATTCCGTTTTTTAAAAACCCTGTTTTGGATATGGGGTGGTTATGGATACCGTTCGCCGTATTTCTTATCGTAGGCGAATCAAATGCCGTTAATTTTTCTGACGGATTGGACGGCCTTCTTGCAGGGCTTTTAATAATTGTGTTTATTACTCTTGCGATTCTTACCTATGTTACAGGACGCATTGATTATTCTGAGTACCTTGGTATACCGTATGTTCCGCAAGCGGGAGAACTTACGGTATTTTGCCTTGCCGCAGCCGGCGCATGTGTCGGTTTTCTTTGGTTTAACGCCCACCCTGCAGAAGTTTTTATGGGTGATGTCGGAAGCCTTTCCCTTGGCGGAGTTGTAGGAGTTGTTTCACTTATAACAAAAAAAGAAATTTTAATTTTTGTAATAGGCGGCGTTTTTGTTCTGGAAATTGCCTCTGTGATTATTCAGGTTGTTTCTTATAAGTTAAGAAAAAAACGTGTGTTTAAAATGGCGCCGCTTCATCATCATTATGAGCTTATTGGATGGCCGGAAACAAAAACAGTTATCCGGTTCTGGATCTTGGGCGGATTATTCGCGATTATCGCTTTATCTACATTAAAAATACAATAAGGAAAAAAGATGTATCAATTTGATGCCGAAAAGGTACAAGGACAAAAAACAATACACCTCTTTTACTTATGTGTAGTTCTGTTATTTGGAGTTGGTTTTGTTACCCTTTATTCTGCATCTTATGCATTTGCCATGAGGTTTTTCACAGACGGTTATTATTTTATTGTAAGACAGGCAGTATTTGGCGTAATAGGGATTGTACTGTTTATTTTCTTTTCAAGGATAAATCTGGAAACTCTTCGTAAGTTTATAATGCCTCTTGTCGGCCTTTCGGCTTTCCTTTGTGTTCTGACATTGGTTCCCGGCATCGGTGTTGAACGTTACGGCGCTTCCCGCTGGATAGTGATTGCCTCTGTTTCGTATCAGCCTTCCGAGATGGTAAAATTTGTTCTTCCTCTGTATCTTGCCCACCTTTTGGATAAAAAAGAAGGTAATCTTGATAATTTTTATACGGGCGTACTTCCGCCTGTTCTTGTAACAGGGCTTTTCTTTGGGCTTATTTATATTCAGAATAATTTTTCTACCGCAGTTTTTATTGTGTTTAATGCGATGATCATTTTTTATCTTGCAGGTATGCGTTACCGTT
>Ga0099364_10013896_pt1 | contig 10759 bp, 14 predicted proteins | sample TergutTh196P3_FD_73070 | JGI IMG/M metagenome (GOLD analysis project Ga0099364, IMG submission 73070) | Microcerotermes parvus P3 segment gut microbial communities from Pointe-Noire, Republic of the Congo - Th196 P3 | ecosystem: Host-associated > Arthropoda: Insects > Digestive system > Gut ...
CCACCGTCTCTCAAAAAGTCGTGTTCATTATCGAAAGCAAATATTTCCACGAAGACCTCGTAGTACACGTAGACTGGACTTTACCATACATCCCACGCACTGGCGAATGCATTTACCCTTGGCTCTGGATTAATGCCATGACAAATTTTGAAAGCGCCGCAAAAGTATTTACAAAAGACGGTTGCGACTTTTTAGCCAAACAGTTCCCTGATTTTCAACCAAACAACCCGGAACCGGAACAAATAGTTTGGAAGTGCTGGTTATACGAAATTGCATATATATCTACCGGCAAAGTAAGATGCGTTTCTTTTTACAATCACGCTATCTACGGAATTGTCCCAAATATTGTTTTGTCTGAAATCGTGTAATATAGCAGCATCCAAGCAGCCAGCCCCTGCGAATAGCCCTAGCTTTATTAACATTGCCGCCCACTTCGCACCCCCCACTTCGCATCGTCCTCAAATTCCTTATTTTCCTCAATTCCCTTGCACCCGTATCTCCCTAATATACACACATATAACCAAAGTGTGAAAAAGTTAAATTCGCAAAAGCACATAACACCCCAAGTTACAAAAGTAGATATTTTATTCCAAAACACAAAAAAAATGAGCATATTTCTCAATACGCTCATAATCAGAAACATAACCTGTTTAAATTTTAGGGCAAAATATCTTCTTCTATTATATGACGCGCCAAAGCAGCATGATTTATATTCGGCTCTTCTTTTTGCAATTTTGAAAGACGCTTATACAACACGCTTATCTTTTCCGAATGTAGTTGAATGTGGGTTATTACTTCATCAATCCAAATCATGTTCTTTGGGCGGTTCTTTGAGCCTAACCACTCCTCCAGCCACAACCTGATATAATATACCTATTACCTTTGAAGATTATCCGTTAATCGCCAGATTTTCAGATATACAAAGAAACAATCAAAATGCTTTTTCAATAAACTGTGTCGCCCCGCTTCCGACCAAAAAATCGTCGGCGATTTGACGGCACAAAAGTACTACTTTTTTGATAAACAACAAAAAAAAGATTTTTTGTTGTTTGTGCATATTTTTTTTCTCACTTTGCGCAACATTTTCGCAGAAACATCGCAGGTTTTAAAAACCTGCGATGTTTGACGCCTTCTCAAAACGTTTTCAATTTTTCATCATGTATTACAAGCGTATCGCCAACTTGTTTGACTACTGCAATTCCATCTTCGATACACTTTTTTTGAACTTCATCGTCAAAAACCATCGACGCTAAACCAAGAAATACCTTGTGATTTTGGTACTCGGGAAATTTTTGTCTGAAAGGTTTAACTTTTTTCTTCACCTGCTCAATGTGTTTTGCCCTAACCTTGTATTTAACTTCAAAGATGGCAACCGAATTTCCGTTTACCAAAATTAAGTCCAATTCGCCCCTCATGATGTTATTTTCGTCCTTCACGATTGCAAACTTTATCATCTTATCGAACTTTTCGCCAAAAAAAATCTTGTCGCCTCGTTCAATCGAATTGTAAAAATACTCTTCGGCAAATGAGCCGTGACTGTTTGTTACTCCGCCAATCTGTTTTTCTAATCGTGAGATGTGGCGGTCGGTCTCTGCCATTTGCTGCGCAGTTGCCGCAAACATCTCTTTCAAAGTGCGCTCATTTTCTGCCATCTGGAGAGCGTTCGCCTCAAACCTCTCGGTCATGATGCGTTCATTTTCTGCCGTTTGCCGCGCGTTCGCCTCAAACCTCTCTGTCATGATGCGTTCATTTTCTGCCGTTTGCCGCGCGTTCGCCTCAAACCTCTCTGTCATGATGCGTTCATTTTCTACTTGCCTTGCCGCTAACTCGCGCAATATCGCCCATACGCTGTCGGGCGTGGCTTCAGATATGTTGTTATTTTGTGACATGCCAAATATAATTTTTCGCAAAATTACTCCGGCCAAATGACAATTCCAAATTTTCGAGTAAAAAATTTAAAATATTTTCCCTATCGTTTTTACGGATTGGGAACCCGCTATTTCTTTAGCCAAAAAACTTTATTCCCAAAAGCGTAATATCGTCAAATATTGCCTGATTTTTACCCAGAAGGTTTTGTGTTTCAATCACTTCCTTGATAACGTTGTCTATATCGGGCGAGTTTTGTATGGCTGTTTCCAACTCTTCGAATGCCGATTTTATACCGCTTTCGTCCTTTTCAGACAGCAGTTCAACCAATCCGTCCGTATAGGAAAGCATCAGGCTGTCTTCCATGATATTGAGTTTCTTAATATTAATGAAGGGCAGCCGTTCTATCATCCCCAAACCAAGGCATGCGCTTTCGAGCAACTTCATGCTTTTGCTGTTGATACGGTACAAAATCGTGGGCGTGTGTCCGGCGTTGGCATACTCAAGTTGGTGAGTTCCGTAGTCGTAGCGTCCGATAAAAATTGTTATAAATTTTTCGCCCTGAGCGCTATCGTATACACGTCTGTTTAGCTTTTGCAAAAGACTTTCCATCGATATTTCGGCTGTAAAAAGAGCCCGCAGTGTTGCCTGAAAATTGGACATAACTAAAGCAGCCGCCATCCCTTTTCCCGATACATCGGCAACGCAAAAGCCTACTTTGTTGTCGCCAAGGTCAATAGCATCAAAATAGTCGCCGCCAACTTCATAGTGAGGCTTGTAAAAAGCCTTCATTTTCAGATGCTTGTTGTTTGGCAGCTCAAAAGCGCTTGGCACCAGCATATTTTGCATCTGCGAGGCGAGCTCCAACTCTTTTCTAAGCGCCTCACGTTGCAGACTTGCGGCGAACAGACGAATATTTTCGATTGCCACGACAATAATGTTGGAAATAGTCTGAATAAAATGCAGGTGCTTAATAACCGGACTTACCCCCTCCATTTCTTCTTCAATATCGCCGATAAGCACGTATGCAACGGCTTTCTTGTTATTGTATACCGGTATCAAAATATCAAATTCCGGCAAAATATCTTGCTGGAATGTTGTTACAAAAGTTATTTCGGTATGCGGTAACAGCGTATCCTTCACGCTGATACTTTCAACAATATCCTTCGAGACGCCTGCCGAAAGTATACATTCCCACGTGTCGTGATACTTAAACATCACTACTTTCCCTATTTTGAGCTGCTCGCACAGTATTTTTACATAACTGTCAAGCAATGCCTCCACCGGTTGGTTTTCGTTTATCGCCCTCGTTATGTCAAGTAGCGAATTTAACTTGAACTTGAGCGTTTTAATTGAAGATTTTTCCGTCATACTATTTCATTTTTAATATTTATCTACTTAGCATAGCTTATCGCCCTTGTTTCGCGTATCACAGTTATTTTTACCTGTCCGGGATAAGTCATCTCGGTTTGTATTTTTCGGGCTATTTCGTGCGACAGGTTTTCGGCGTCTGTATCCGATACTTTTTCGCTGCCGACAATCACTCTGAGTTCGCGTCCGGCTTGTATTGCAAACGTTTTAGTTACTCCCGGATAAGCTAATGCCAACGCTTCCAATTCTTTCAGCCGTTTGATGTATGCGTCTACCACTTCTCTACGCGCTCCCGGACGCGCCCCTGAAATAGCGTCGCAAATCTGCACTATTGGCGCTATCAGCGTTGTCATCTCTATCTCTTCGTGGTGTGAGCCTATCGCATTGCATATTTCCGGTTTCTCTTTGCATCTTTCGGCGATTTTCATACCTATCACTGCGTGTGGCAGTTCGGGCTCGTCGTCGGGCACTTTGCCTATGTCGTGCAGCAGTCCGGCGCGTTTTGCTATTTTGGGGTTTAGCCCGAGTTCCGAAGCCATGATTGCACAAAGGTTGGCTACCTCGCGCGAGTGCTGCAGCAGGTTCTGACCGTAGGAAGAGCGATACTTCATTTTGCCGATGATACGTATCAGTTCGGGATGCAGTCCCTGGATGCCGAGGTCGATAGCGGTACGTTTACCTACTTCCACCATTTCGTCTTCCACCTGTTTTTGGAGCTTGTTTACTACATCTTCAATACGCGCGGGGTGAATACGTCCGTCTGTAACTAATTGATGCAGCGCCAGTCGTGCTACTTCGCGACGCACCGGGTCGAACGCCGACAGGACTATTGCTTCAGGGGTGTCGTCTACAACTATTTCTACTCCGGTTGCTGCTTCTAATGCCCTGATATTGCGTCCTTCGCGTCCTATTATTCGTCCCTTCATTTCATCGTTTTCGATATGAAAAATAGTTACTGAATTTTCAACTGCCACTTCGCCTGCAACGCGCTGAATGGTCTGCAAGACAATACGTTTTGCTTCTTTAGTAGCTGTCATCCGTGCTTCGTCCATTATTTCGCTGATGTACGACATCGCCTCCGAGCGCGCATCTGTTTTTAACGATTCTATCAACTGACCCTTAGCTTCTTCCGACGAAAGCCCTGAGATAGCTTCCAATTTTTCAACCTGCTGTTTGTGGGATTTTTCCAAGTCTTTTTGTTTGCGCTCTATCACTTCTTTTTGTGTTTGAAGGTTTTCGCGCTGATTTTCCAAATCCTTTTTTTGTCGCTGATTTTCTTCCATTCTCTGCGACAGTGTTCCTTCCTTTTGTTTGATACGATTTTCTGCCTGCGCCAGTTTGCTGTTTCGCTCGTTGACGTTCTTTTCGTGTTCTGACTTCAATTGCAGGAAGTGCTCCTTAGCCTCAAGAATTTTCTTTTTCTTGATAACCTCCGCTTCCGCTTCTGCTTCCCTCAAACCAAATGCCTTTTTAGCTCCGAACATATAGAAAGAGATTAAGTATGCTATTCCTGCGCCAGCTATAAACGCTATCACTCCGATTGTTATTCCACTCATATACAATTTGTTATTAAAATAAAATTTAAAAATAAAAACTAAAAAGCCCGCATGATTCCGTTCAACTTTATAAAACCCCAGCTATACATGGGTAGAGCGGCCAATTACCTCAAACGTCCAACGTCCCGAAAAGCTCGAAATCCCGGTAAAACCGGTACTAGGCCTGTTTTTAGTAACTCAAGTCCAACTCTAATTTTTTTTAAATGTTGAGTTTCAAAAGATTTGAAGGAACCGTGCGGGCGAAACCCTATAATTATATTAAGAACCTACTCTTCGACGCATCTTGCCAGGAACGCGTCTAATTGTTCATCTATTTTTTCCAGTCTTTCCACCTGTCCGGTCGAACTGGCTTTAGCATCTAATTCAATCGTCTTCACAGCGAACTGAAGCGTCACGAAGGCTAACAGGTCTTGCACATCCTTGTCGCTATGGCGCTGCTTTAGTTGACTTAACTTTTCGTTTATCAGCTTGCCTGCCTTGCGAATGCGCTGTTCGTCCGCCTCCTTGTCCACATTAAACTGGTAGGGACGTCCGGCAATGTCTACTTTTATACTTTGCGTCCAGCTCATTGTTTATCTATTTATTTAAGAGCGCAATACACCTGTCTATTTCACGCACCATCCTGTCCATCTGCTGCTTCACATTTTTGACGTCTCCCGAAGAAGATTTCAACGTATTTGTAAGCTTAAGACTTTGATATTTCGATTCTAAAACCTTTACTTCTTCATCTTTTTCACTAAGCTGCTCCAACAATTCGTCAATCCGTTGCTTCAGCAGTTTGTTATCCACCCTTAACGCCTCCGCAATGCCAATAACATCGTTCATTTTGCCCTCTATCAGGGAAATAACATCGTCGAGATAAGCCATACTTCGTAAAAAAAATCGCTGCAAAGGTAAATATTTTTTTTTAAATAACAAAAAAAAAATAAAAATTGCTGCACAAAAATTTTATCTCGTTTCCGAATCAAAAAGCCGGCGATGCCTTTGCTGGTCTGCATCCATACGCGCTCGCTCTTCCTGGGTTATAGACGTATTTTTTTTGCTTTTGCAGCCCGTAGCTGCGGAAACAAAAATCAACGCGATTATTACCATATAATAAAATACTCTTTTCATTTTTGATTTTTTACTTTTTTATTGTATTTACAACTCATTCAATCCATTGCGATATTTTACCTGCTATAACGGGCGCTGCCTCCTCAAGAGCTCTTCTGCCTGCATCGTCGCGGGAGGTGGATATGCCCCTCTGCGAAAATTCGTCGTGAAAAACGCTAACGTTCCGACGAACATCGAACAAAGAAATAACCACGTCGGCAAAGCAAATAACAAAATCGTACTCAGAATATGCGGCATGCTGGCGGGTTGTAGCGCCAATTTTCAACCGAAAATCTGCCTGAGCCGGATTGTCGGTGAAGCTGCAACCCTTAGCTGAGAGCAACGATTTTAGACGGTTTGCCAAGACTGTGCTTTGTCGTGAAAAATTGCTTTCGGCACTTTCAAAATGCAAATATATTGCCTGAGCCAGGCGTGCCTGCATGTTCACAAGTCTGTTGTTAAGAGCCTCTGTACGCGCAAGTTGTAATGCCTCGTCGGAAATGCTGGCATCAATTGCTGTTAACATGCTTTGCGACTGCCGTACCTTAACGAGTAGGGGAATGGCTGCCTGACACTGCTGGCGCGCCTTCGACTTTTCGCCCGAAGCTTCCAAATCAGACGCTGTTTGCAGCGCACCCTCCGCCTGAGACAGGTTCATAGAGAGGCTTGCCCTGTGGTATCCGCTGAGTTCGAAACGGTTTACCCAAACAAATGCATGTATAATGCCGGTCTGAGTGTCGTGAAAGGGCTCTTCGCTGTTTATGCCCGCAATTTCGGCATCGGCTAACGTTTCTATCGTCGTGACCGTTTCGCCAATTAATCTTTCAGACTGGTTTGCCCGCGTGCTTTGAGAACGCACGGTTGTTTCGCTAATTATCCTCATCCGGATACTTTCCGATAGCAGCCCCTGAGCGTCTCTCGACAGTCGCTGTTTTGCATCCTGCACGGTTTCGCCCGCCCGCACGTTGCCCTGTGAGTATCCCGTGAAAAATGTACCCGATGGGTAGCTTGCCTCGCGCATGGCAACGCTTGTCCAATCTGGTTTCACTTGTCCGCAAAGAGCAAGTGAAACCAGGGACAGCAGTGAACCAAACAATATTGTCTTCACCATTTTAGCGCCTTATTTTTATCTGTTTTGGGCTTCGAACTTTTTCATTTCCTCGTCAAATACCTGACGAAACCTGTGCTGGTCGAAATCCAACCGCAATCTTTCGTCTCTGGAAATACTATTGTTCATAGCCTGCATTAAGGCGTCTTTCGCCATTTCTATTGCAACCCAAACGGTCATTCTGCCGTCTGGTTCACGAAAAGCTTCGTCGCCAATAATACGGACATCGTTGAGCAGTTGGTTTACCACCGTGCGCGATTCTTCTTCGAGCCTCGTCTGAAACTCCTGACGGTTGCCCACCTGACGCTGGTCGGCATACTGGGCTGTTACTGCCCTCACGGTCGAAGCTATTCCGGCGGCAAGCTCGGTTCGGGCATTCTGCAACGCTATCCTGCGCGCCATAGCCAAATCGACGCTGGTGCCCATATTTACGGCACGGAAATGGTTGGCGTCAGAACGATACTCACTGCTCGAAAAAGGAAGAGTTAGCCTCTCAGAGCCTGCTTGTATAGTAGGCACATCTTTCTTGCTCTTGCAACCAACCATTGAAAACATCATCGAAAAAGCTAATAATCCTATGCAAAAAACTCTGAAAAAGCTTTTCGAACGCGCTCCGTTTTTTAGAATGGTCTTCGGCTCCATTACTCTGCTTGATAAATTACTTAAATGCAACACTTTAAATATCCCTGTTTCGTGTCGGGCGCAACTTCTAAAATTATTTTGGTTAAAAAAAAATAAACGCCGCAAAGGTAGATATTTTTTTTTGAATTTTTTATATTTTTTATCGTCTTTTGAAAAAAAAATGCAAAATCTTTTTTTTGCAGTTTAACAAAAATGCTATACCTTTGCGTTTTTTTTATGATGGAAAATGGTATAAAATTGAATATTTCGGAAAATTTGATTTCCGGGGTTGAAACAAGTAAACCTCTAATAATGGCTGGTCCTTGCAGCGCCGAAACCGAAGAGCAGGTTATTAGTGTTGCCCGTGAACTTTCTGCTATTGGAGTAAAGGTTTTTCGTGCAGGTATTTGGAAACCGCGCACGCGTCCCAACGCTTTTGAGGGGGTTGGCTCTGCTGGATTAGCATGGCTGCGAAGGGTGAAGGAGGAGACCGGGATGAAAACGGTTATCGAAGTAGCCAACGTGAAGCATGTATATGAGGCGTTGAAAAATGCCGTCGATGTGTTGTGGATTGGAGCGCGCACTTCTGCAAATCCCTTTGCCGTGCAGGAAATAGCAGACAGTCTCAAAGGCGTGGATGTAACGGTGCTGGTGAAAAATCCGGTTAACCCGGACGTTGAACTGTGGATTGGAGCTTTGGAGCGCATCAATGCAGCCGGAATAGTACATCTTGGCGCCGTTCACCGTGGATTTTCGAGCTACGTGAAAAGCGACTACAGAAACCTCCCGCATTGGCAAATACCAATAGAATTGCGCCGACGTGTTCCCGGACTTCCTATTATCAATGACCCCAGCCATATATGCGGAAAACGGGACCTTATATTAGAAATGTGTCAAACAGCAATTGACCTCGATTTTGACGGTCTGATGATTGAAACGCATTGCAACCCTGACCAGGCATGGAGCGATGCAAGTCAGCAGATTACGCCGCAACACTTGGACTATATAATCAAAAACTTAGTGTTGCGAAAACAGGATGTAGACCGTATGAACGCAGTAACACTCGAAGAGCTGCGTCTGCAGATAGACAAATTAGACGACGAAGCGCTACACCTCATGGAACAGAGAATGTCAGTATCCGAAAAAATAGGAATATTCAAGAAAGCAAACAATGTTACAATTCTGCAATCAAACAGATGGAACGAACTGCTCAAAAAAAGAATTAATGCCGGACTGTCAAAAGGATTAAGTGAAGAGTTTGTGAAAAAATTGTATGCTGCAATACACGAAGAATCAATACAGCGCCAAAAAGCGATAATGAAGAGATAAGAGATAAGAATGAAGAATGAACAACTATGGATTTGACAAAAATACCTTCACCTTGCTATGTTTTAGACGAGGCGCTGCTTAGAGCCAATTTGGAACTGATAGATAGGGTCAGGCGGCAAGCTGATGTTGAAATAATTCTTGCGCTTAAGGGATTTGCTATGTGGGGCGTGTTCCCGCTCATAAAACCCTTCTGCGACGGCGTGTCTGCAAGTTCTATCCACGAAGCTCGCTTAGCGTTCGAAGAAATGGGAACCCCGGCGCATACTTATTCTCCGGCATATAACGACGAAGACTTTGATACTATATTGAAATACAGCAGTCACGTTACGTTCAACTCTCTGACGCAATACGAACGCTTTCGCGAGCGTGCACAAGGGGTTGTTTCTATGGGATTGCGCGTTAATCCCGGGTTTTCGGCTGTTTCTACGTCGCTTTACAATCCCTGTTCGCCCGGCTCGCGACTTGGTATCACGCCAGACAAGATAAATGCGCATCTTCCAAAGGATATTGAAGGGTTGCATGTACACGCGCTGTGCGAATCGACGGCTGAAGCAAGCAAAAATCTGATTGAAACAGTAGTAGAAAAATTTGGCAGCCATTTCAACAGCATTAAGTGGCTTAATCTTGGCGGCGGACATCTGATGACTGCCAAAAACTACAACTTGCAATGCCTGATTGACGCTCTAAAATCACTAAGAAAAAAATACCCGCACTTAAAAATAATTCTCGAACCCGGAGCCGCATTTGTTTGGGAAACAGGAGTATTAGTGGCTACAGTAGAAGATATTGTTGAAAATGAAGGAATTAGAACTGCTATTCTTAATATATCCTTCACAGCACATCTGCCAGACTGCTTAGAGATGCCCTACAAGCCTGTTATACGCGATGCATGTGATACAAAATCGGACGAACAGAGATGGAGAATAGGAGCAAACAGCTGCTTGGCAGGCGATTACATGGGAGATTGGACTTTCAAAAAAGAGCCCTGCGTGGGAATGAAAATACTTTTCGAAGATATGATGCACTATACAATGGTAAAAACTACCACATTCAACGGAGTGTCGCACCCATCAATAGGAATATGGAACAAGGACGGATTTAGATTGCTGAAAAAATTTGAATATGACGATTACAAAAACAGATTGTCGTGAAAAAAAATAAAAAAATAAAAAAACTTTTTTTGTTTTAAAAGTTTTGCGTATCTTTGCCGCCGAATTTTTTAACGATAAAAACGAATGGTAAAGCAACGTATAATTGAAGAAGCCTCTGAATTGTTTGGGCTGGCGGGCGTCAAAAGCACAACGATGGACGACCTTGCTCGGCATTTGGGCATCTCGAAACGAACGATTTATGAGAATTTTCAGGATAAGGAAGACCTTTTGGTGTCGTGTATCGCCGCTTTTTCAGAGAACAACAAAAAGTATTTTGAAAAATTGCTTCTTGAAGCCGATAACGTGGTTGAGGCTATTCTTGCTATATTGCAAATGAGCGCAGAAAAGGCGGCGCTACGGCAAATAAGCATGGTAACCGACATCAAAAAGTATTATCCACAAGTATTTAAGGTGCACCTGACACAAATCAAAGAGAACAAGTATCGGAATATAATTGAATTGCTGGTGCGAGGTATTGACGAGGGCGTTTTTCGCAATGATTTGAACCCCGAAATTATCGCCTATTTCTTTTGTCAGGACGAAAAGAGTAATACATTTAACGATAGTATTATGGAAAAATTTTCGTTTTCAGAAATATTTGAAAATATGGTGATTACATTTTTACGCGGGGTTTGTACGCCAAAAGGAATAGAAATTATTGACAA
>Ga0099364_10013897_pt1 | contig 10759 bp, 11 predicted proteins | sample TergutTh196P3_FD_73070 | JGI IMG/M metagenome (GOLD analysis project Ga0099364, IMG submission 73070) | Microcerotermes parvus P3 segment gut microbial communities from Pointe-Noire, Republic of the Congo - Th196 P3 | ecosystem: Host-associated > Arthropoda: Insects > Digestive system > Gut ...
TTATCAAAGGACTGAAAAATAGAAAAACAAGAAGCCTGTCGTACTCACGATGGGCTTCTTTCATTTAAAAAAAAGTTTATAACATTAATATATAATAAATGGAAATGTATCAGATTGACAAAAATGGTTTTTACGGAAAGTATGGCGGGGCGTATATACCGGAGATTTTGCACCGGTGTGTGACCGAACTGCAAAACACGTATTCCGAAGTGTTGGAAAGCGAGTCTTTTCAACAGGAGTTTCGCCGGTTATTGGGCGACTATGCGGGTCGTCCTTCGCCTTTGTATTTTGCCGGACGGTTGAGTGCAGCGTATGGCTGCCGGATTTACCTCAAGCGGGAGGATTTGAATCATACAGGCTCGCACAAAATCAACAATGTGCTGGGACAGATATTGCTGGCGCAACGGATGGGGAAGACGCGGATTATTGCCGAGACAGGCGCCGGACAGCATGGGGTGGCTACGGCGACGGTCTGTGCACTGATGAATATGCCCTGTGTGGTGTATATGGGGAAAACGGATGTGGAACGTCAGTATCCCAACGTGCAGAAAATGAAAATGCTTGGCGCAACGGTGATTCCTGTTACGTCGGGCAATATGACACTGAAAGATGCTACGAATGAGGCGATTCGTGACTGGTGCTGTCATCCGAAGGATACGTTTTATATCATCGGTTCGACGGTCGGACCGCATCCCTATCCTGATTTGGTGGCGCGTTTGCAGTCGGTTATCAGTGAGGAAATCAGGTGGCAACTGGCGGAAAAGGAGGGGCGTGATTATCCGGACTGCCTTGTTGCCTGTGTCGGAGGAGGGAGTAATGCCGCCGGGACGATTTACCATTATCTGGATGACAGGCGTGTGCGGATTGTGCTTGCCGAAGCGGGTGGAATGGGCGTTGATAGCGGGATGAGCGCTGCAACGATTCAGTTGGGGAAACCCGGAATTATTCATGGGGCGCGTACTTTGGTGATGCAGAATGAGGATGGGCAAATCGAAGAACCCTACTCCATTTCTGCCGGACTGGATTATCCGGGTATCGGACCGATACATGCTTTTCTGTCTGATTCAAAGCGAGTGAATGTGCTGGCAATCAATGATGATGAAGTGCTGGAGGCGGCGTTTGAACTGACACGTCTGGAAGGGATTATCCCTGCTCTGGAAAGCGCACATGCTTTGGGGGCTTTGAGAAAAATATCCTTTGCGAAAGATGATATAGTGGTTTTAACTGTGTCAGGTAGAGGGGATAAGGATATGGAAACGTTTATCAATACAATGGTTAATGATTAATGGTTAATGATATGAAAGAGAATGTTTTGAAAATTAAGAGTTTTAGATTTGCAATAAGAATTGTGAATTTATATAAGTTTTTGTGTGATACGAAAAAAGAATTTGTGCTGTCGAAACAGGTTTTGCGCAGTGGAACTTCGGTTGGTGCAATGATACGCGAAGCGGAACATTCCGAAAGCAAAGCCGATTTTGTGCATAAAATGGCTGTCGCCCAAAAAGAAACCAACGAAACACTGTATTGGTTGGAATTACTGTGTGAAACAGCATTTATTTCAAAAAACGAATTTGAAAGCATCAACACAGATGCCATAGAACTCATCAAACTAATAACAAGCAGCATCAAAACCGCCAAATCAAAATTAACCATTAATCATTAACCATTAATAATTATAATATATGAAATTTGAATTTAAAACTGTAACGAAACAACTACCGGGCGATTTGCATACGCCGGTGAGTTTGTATTTGAAATTAAGAGACCTTTATCCGGAATCCGTCTTGCTTGAAAGTTCGGATTATCATGGAGATGAAAACAGCCTTTCTTATCTTGCGCTTTGTCCCCTGGCACGGATTTCGATGAACAGAAATGAAGTGACGAGTGTCTTTCCGGATGGCGCTGTTGTCCGCAAGCCTTTGTCTGAGACGTATGATGTGGCTGAGGCATTGAACCGTTTTATGGACTGTTTTGAGGTGGAAGGCGAGCAAAAGCATTACTGCGGACTGTTTGGCTATACGGCTTTTGATGCGGTCAGGTATTGCAACAATATTCCGGTCATGGAGCAGCATCATGATATTACGGATGCGCCGGATATGCTGAACCTGCTTTACAAATATATGATTGTCTTTGACCATTTTCACAACAAACTGACAATCATCGAACTGACACAGGAAGGCGAAACAAGCCAAATAGACCGTATCGAAACCTTGATTGAAAACCGAAATTTTCCTTCCTACAATTTTCGCACGGCTGGCGAGCGCAGTTCGACGATTACGGACGAGGAATACAAGGCGATGGTACGTGAAGGCATCAGGTATTGCCGGCAAGGCGATGTACAACAGATTGTTTTGTCGCGCCGGTTTATGCAATCTTTTCAGGGAGACGACTTTAAAGTGTACCGCAGTTTGCGGAGCATCAATCCGTCGCCTTACCTGTTTTATTTCGACTTTGGCGGTTTCCGTATTTTCGGCTCTTCGCCCGAGACGCACTGCAAAGTGAAAGACCGGCACGTGTATATCGACCCGATTGCAGGAACGGCATTCCGTACAGGCGATGCGGCGGTGGATAAAAAGCGGGTCAAAGCCTTGTTGACCGACCCGAAAGAAAATATAGAGCACGATATGCTGGTTGATTTGGCGCTCAAGGATTTAAGCCGTAATGCATACGATGTGAATGTGGAATTTTATAAGGAAGTGCAGCATTACAGTCATGTCATCCATTTGGTATCGCGTGTCTGCGGGAAAATCAAGGATGACAGCAATGCGGTGAAGACCTTTATGGATACGTTTCCGGCAGGTACGATAAGCGGGGCGCCCAAAGTACGGGCGATGGAACTGATTACTTCACTGGAAAAGCATAACCGGGGCGGCTATGGAGGATGTATCGGTTTTATCGGGTTCAACGGCGATTTGAATCAGGCAATTATGATTCGCACGTTTATCAGCCGCGACCATACGCTGTTTTATCAGGCGGGTGCGGGGATTGTAGCGCAAAGCGACGATGCACGCGAATTGCAGGAGGTAAACAACAAACTTGGCGCATTAAAAAAAGCCATTGATGAGGCGGAAAGGATAATTAATTAGCAATGGGGCATGCCCCATTGTCAGAAATTAGGATTTTTTTTAATTGGAATTGACATGAAACATATTTTAGAACAATTATTTGAACATCAGTATTTGATGCGTGAAGATGCGCGGCTTCTTTTGCGGGATATTGCGGAGGGGAAGTATAATGAGGCGCAGATATCGGGTTTGATTACTGTTTTTCTGATGCGCAGTATTTCGGTAGATGAGTTGATGGGCTTTCGTGAGGCGTTGCTTGAGATGAGCCTTGGGGTTGATTTACCGGATTATCCGTTTATTGATATTGTAGGAACGGGTGGCGACGGAAAGAACACGTTTAACATCAGCACGGCGGCGTGTTTCATCGTTGCGGGCGCCGGTTATCATGTGGCAAAGCACGGCAATTACGGGGCGACTTCGATAAGCGGCGCAAGCAATGTGATGGAGCAACTTGGCGTACGGTTTACAACGGATCGGGACCGGCTGCGTCAATCAATGGATACGTGTGGGATGGCTTATCTGCATGCTCCCCTGTTTAATCCGGCATTAAAGGCGGTTGCGCCTGTGCGAAAGAACCTCGGTGTCAGGACTTTTTTCAATGTATTGGGGCCTTTGGTGAATCCGGCGAAGCCGAAGTTTCAGTTGCTGGGCGTGTACAGTTTGCCGATGCTTAGGCTGTACAGTTATGTGTATCAGGAATCGGGGGTGCGTTACGGGGTGGTGCACAGTCTGGATGGGTATGATGAGATTTCGTTGACCGGTGAGTTTAAAATCGCTTTGCCTGAATGGGAAAAAATTTATTCGCCCGAAATGCTGAACATGGAACGTTGTATGGAGACGGATTTGTACGGTGGCGAAACGCCGGAACAGGCTGCCCTGATTTTCAAGGAAGTGATGGAATGTACCGCAACCCAATCCCAAATAAACTGCGTGATAGCCAATGCCGCTTTTGCCATTCGGGTGCTTTGTCCCGAAAAGAGTATCGCAACCTGCATGGACGAAGCGACCGGTTCGTTAATGAGCGGAAAGGCTTTGGATGTTTTGAAGAAGTTTGTGGAGATGAATCGGTGATATTTTTTTTATAAAATCAAAAGAATACCGTACTTTTGCAGCATCCAATACGGACTGCATCATGTACATTAAAACCATCAAGATATTTGTCATATTATGCTTCTGCAGCGGGGTTGCGGGGCAGGACGCGAACCCGTTACTGGATATGGTCGGAAAGCCATTTTCGGAATATCACGACACGTATGTACATGTTATGGACAGCCTCTTTTGGGGCGATTCGCTTCATCGCGCGTCTGCCGTGCAACTGTTTGAGGAAGCCGCCGCTGCCGATGCTACCGGAGAGTGGGACTTGATATGTCGCATTATCAAATGTGACGCCCGTTTTTATGAGAGTCGCAATGGAGGGTTTATTGCCTCGGCGGAGTATTTGGCAGAAGATTTCGCCGGCGACCTACTTGCCCTCGCCAACGAAGCCGACGTTAAGGGTTTCCCCTTAATACGTATCCTGTCGTTATGGTATGTTGCGCAAACGTACCGCTTGTTTATTCATGATTATGAACGGGCGTTTACCTTCTTTGCGGAATTGGCGGCGGAATTGGAAACACGCACTACAAAAGAGTTTCCGTTGCGGCTTTACTGTTACCTTGAAATCGCCAACCTCTATTTCACATTCAGGGAATACGGCGATGCGGCGGTCTATTACCGCAAGTTGGCAGACGACCCCGATGCCGCAACAAATTATTACAAACCGCTTTACTCTGCGCTTCACGGGTTGGGTGGGTGCTACCGTTACATGGGCGATTTTGCGAAATCTGATTCCTGTTACCGGCGGCTGCTCGCATTGGTCGCTCCGGATGAGACTGACAGCTATGTGTGGGGTGGCATTACTGCGTGCGATATCGGCTATAACTTTCACTTGCAGGGCGACGACGATACGGCGCTCGAATGGCTTGTGCCTGCCATCGAAACGATAACACGCGAAAATGATGTGGCTTATGTTTCGCTGCGGGCGACAACGATTGCCGAAATATACCTGAAAAAGAACAGTCCGCAACAGGCGAAACGATATGCAAACATGGCGCTTGACTTTCACTACCGCTCGCGCCTGCCCGAAAAGGACAGCCGCCTCTACAATCTTTTGAGCCGGTATTATGTATACACTGGAGATAAAACGAAAGCAAATGCCTTCCTCGATTCCGCCGTGACTGCTGTAAACCGTGAAAATGATGCCTTTAGCGGTTTGGCGCTTCGCCGCGTGGAACAGCGCCTTCGCGTCGCCGACCGTACGATCCACGAACAGGAACTGAACGCCGAAAAGACACAAAGCAAAACCTATAAACGGACGGCGCTGTTGGTTTCCGTGTCATTGACTATCATACTCGTTTTGCTTTGTCTTACCTATGTTTATGCCCGCCGTACGCGCAGCGCCTACCGCAGCCTCGTCCTCCGATCGCAGCATTGGGCGGGGATAGAGATACCCGACACCCCCCCACCGCAGGACGACGATACCGATACCGGACAGGAAGATACGAACGAACCGGAGGAAAAGGAAAGACCAACCGACCTTTCCGACTCAGTCGATACCACGATTATGAAAGACATCGAACGGTTGATGTCGGAAGAAAAGTTATTCAGGGAAATAACGCTTTCGGTCGATTCGCTTGCTCACAAACTCGGCGTCAAACGCTATTACATATCTGATGCCATCAATCATTGCACCAAAAAGAGTTTCAATACCTTTGTCAACGAATACCGCATCAAGGAAGCCATAAGGCTTCTTTCGGAAAAAGAAAACGAAGCGATACCCATCGACGACATCGCTTACGATTCCGGTTTTAACGACCGCAAAAACTTCCACCGCGTATTCAAGAAAATGACCGGACTGTCGCCATCCGGGTTCAGGAATCAGACCAAAACGTAATTGACTACAATCTCTCCATTTGCCAGGCACAAATTTGCCTCGCCGAATCATCAATACCCAAACCGAGGCAAATAGCATTGGGATAAGGTTTGGCATACTGTTTTTCGATGATTTGCCGGCATGCTTCTTCGGCTTTCGCTTCGGCGTTTTGTCCTGCGTAAGCAACCTTTATTTCGATAACCCACGTTGTGTCCATGTATGCAATCACCAAGTCGGGGCGTCCCAGGTGGGTATGCAATTCGGCAGCAACCACCACGCCGCATCCCCGCAGGAAAGAAAGGATAATCGAACGGTAGAGCCACTCCTGCGCCGGAAATTTGTAGTTATGAACGATGACATTCTGTTCGGCTGCCTTTGAGAAATCGTCGTAGGGAATACTTGCCAGCAAGGTATTCAGCGCCCCGGCAAACAAATCGTAATCTCCTCTTTCTAAGGAAATAAACAAACGCTGCACATAATATATGTACTGTTCGCCTTTGCCCTGAAAAACATTTTCCGCAACCAATTGCGACATGGCATTGAGCACTTCGGTATTCGGATAATCCAATGCAAAACCGCTCTCGGTACGTCGGCTTAAAGTCAAATAACCGCCTTGATACAGGAAGCCTTCGGGGGGAGTCGCATCCATATCGCCCGGACTGCGAACAAATTCTTTCGGTACCGATAAATTACGAAATTGCTCTACCGTCAAATGCCGATTCTTCATATAGTCGGCAATGAATTTAGAACTGCCCGTTTCAAACCAGTAATTGGCAAAATCCTTATCAGCCAGGAATAATAAAGTTGAAAAAGGATTGTAAAGTCTTGTTTTTACATCGCTGTCGAACGAAAAACCGTTGTAATAATGACGCATCTGTTCAATCAATTCCGGTGTGGAAATTTGCATCTTGCCGGCTGTCTCATCTAAATAATCGGGGAAATACCGGATGATTTCTTCCTCCGTATAGCCGCATATTTCTGCATATTCAGGCAGCATGGAAATGTCTTTCAGCGTATTCAGGGTAGAGAATACACCGAACCGCGCAAATTTTGAAATGCCGGTGATAAACGTAAAGCGGATATATTCATTGTTGGATTTGATTTGGATGTAATAATTTCTCAGTACGTCGCGTATTTTATTTGCCATATCGGGGTCGTTCATGAAATCGGTGTAGGGTTTGTCGTATTCGTCTATCAATATGACTACTTTTTGTTTGTATTTTTTAGTGGCAGCCAATATGAGTTCTCTCAACATGACGCCAATTAATTGCGTGTCTGATAACTTAATATCCAATTTATTTGCTGCGTCTCCGGTCAGTCTCAGTATTGATTCATTGACGCCTTCGATTCCTGCGTTTGTTGCAACCATACTCATATCCAACCGGATAACCGGTCTTGGCTGAAAAGTGGGACGGTTCAGAAACTCCTCCGCATACAGTCCGGCGAACAGTTCTTTTTTACCCGAAAACAGGGCGTCGAACGTAGAGATGGTAAGTGATTTCCCGAACCGGCGCGGACGGGCAAAGAAATAAATCTCGCCTGTATCTATCAGGTTGACAAGGTATTTCGTCTTATCAATGTACACATAACCTTCTGTCCTGATAGTTTCAAATGTCTGTATGCCGATGGGCAGTTTGAATCGTTTGTGCTCCATATTGGTTTATTTTCCTGCAAATCTACTTAAAAAGTTACACAATAAAAAATTCGACCAATGGAAAATCAGCAGTAAAGATGTTTTATTAATAAAGCAACTTTATATCGTTACAAAAGAATTTTTGACTTGAATATATTTTTTCCCTGTATCAGGTTTATCCTGATTGACTGATTGTCTGCGTTGCAGTTTTGGAAAGTCTTTTTCGACAAATTCTATTGTGAAATTATCGGGCAACTTTTCTAACTCCGACTTGTTATCAATCAAATGATTTACGAAGTCGAAAGTTAAGCCAATATTTCTTTCTATTGTCTCCTTGTTTGTCATAATTATTTCTTTTTTAGTCTTTTGATATACCTGTCGCGATACCATTCCCAACGGTCTTTTAAATCCTGTTCTGCATATTGCGAAGCCCTTTTTAGTGTGTCTATTACAATGGATTGTTTTTCTTTATCGCCGTTTGGCAACAAAACATCTCTGTGAAAAAAACCGTGTGCACAATCATAGCGAACTATAGCCCTCCATTCTCCTGCAATAAAAGTTTCATATTGAAACATAATGTCTTGCAAATCGCCTTTTTCTGTCAGCATTCGTACCCGAAGACGATTTAGTTCTACCGAATCCAAATACGAAATAAATTCTATTTTTTTCATTTCGAGGAACAACTATACAAGTTTTCATAGCGTATTATACGCTTATCAATTTGTATCACTTTGCAAAGTTATCATTTATTTTTATAAATGAAAACACATTGAATCTTTTTATTGTCGGCATATCTAAAGTCAATAACGAAGTGCGTTGAAAAACAAAACAATATTTTTTTTTACAAATTCATGTCGCAATTTGCACATTGCGACCTGAATTGTTTTTCCTTTCTCTATATTCGCCGCATACTGTAAACCCTGACAAGTAGGGTTTAGCCTCAGGCAGCATACCGGTTGCAAACCGGCGCGAGCAGCGGGAGGGTGAAAATAAAGTGATTAACCATTTAAAAAAAGCGTTCTTTGACATCTTGGTTTACACGAAAAAACAATAACTGAAAAAATTCATAATTCGTAATTCATAATTGATTTCGTATCTTTGCGGCAAAATGTGTTCAATGAGTCAATGAGGAATGATATGAAAACGATAACTAATGAAAAGGAATATAACGCGCTCATAAAGCGCATTAACGAATTGCTTGAAACAGTTACCGACGAAAACTACGACACACTGCCACAAGCAATCGAACTTGATTTCTTATCGGATTTAGTCGAGGAATACGAACGTAAATATTATCCGGTAACTTCACCTCATCAACCTGTTGAAGTGATTCAATATGCATAACTGAAAAAATTCATAATTCGTAATTCATAATTCGTAATTGATTCGTATCTTTGCGCCATGATTTTATAATGCAAGTATATGAAAACTATTAGCGTACAGATATCAGAGGTTGAATACGACACATTTGGACTGTCGAAAGACCGGTTTTATTTTTCGGAAATTGCCGGATTAATAGAACGGCAAATAGCGAAACAAGCCATGCGACGTTGTGTTACGATTGCGGAACAGAATGGACTTTCGACGATGGCGATGGGCGAAATTAATGCTGAAATCAATGCTGTAAGGCAATGCAAAAAGTAATAGACGAATATAAAAGTACACGGGTGGTATCACCAAGAGATTTTTGGCATATCAAAGAACAAAAGAGATTTCACTAAAGTAGCGCAGATACTATTTTTTCCAAAAAGCGTGTAAACCAAATAAGTGTTTACGCGCTTTTTTTGTATGGTTTCCTGCATCGTCATCCTATGTTTGCAGCGCGAAAAAATAAAGTAGTAAAAATGGAGTTTAGAGGTAAGAGATATAAAATAAAAAATGTTTAATTTGAACAGAAGGAAGGCGAAGATTAAGAATAAGTCCCGTCATTAATCATCAAGATTGTTCGCAAAGCTATTCCCTTCGCCCTACTTGTTTACAATTCGGACAGTTCTTTAGGCACAAAGCCTGTATGCAGGATTGATGAATGACAACAAGTATTCTTCTGCTCGGTAATAAAAATTTCTCATGACAAAAGTAGAAAAAATTATTGGAATTGACATCAGTAAAGAGAATTTTGATGTAGCATTCAGCGCATCAGGCAAGATGAAGACGCAGAAGTATTCATTTTCGGCATCAGATATAAAGAAGTTTATATCTTTACTGGATGTGGAATCTCATTGCGTTATGGAATCAACAGGCGTATATCATTTGCGTCTGGCTCATGCCCTTCATGAAGCGGGTATTCCTGTAAGTGTGGTTAATCCGTTGTCTGTTAAGAGGTTTATTCAATCGAAGATGCATCGCACAAAGACCGATAAAAGCGATGCAATGATGCTGGTGGAATATGGCAGTATGATGGAACCGGCATTGTGGAAGCCTGATGAGGCTCACTACACTCAGGCCCAACAGTTATTGAATATTCAAGAGCAATTAATCAAAAACAGGACTTCTGTAACCAATCAAATGGAAGCTATCAGCCTGTCTGTCAATCAAAGCAAAACCGCTCTTGGTTTATTGAAGAAACAGTTACTGTTCATAGAAAATCAACTCATACAAATTGAACAGGAACTGGAAGAACTAATCGGCAGGCATGATGACGAAGATGTGCATAATCTGCAAACCATACCGGGAATAGGTTATAAGACTGCCGTTGCCCTGATGGTTTACACAAAGGGGATGACCGGTTTTGATGATCACCGTCAAGTATCTTCTTATTTTGGAATTTGCCCGCGTATAGTACAATCGGGTACCAGCATAAAGGGACGGGGGAAAATCTGTAAAATGGGAATGGGGCATATCCGGATGCTGTTGTATATGTGTGCCCGATCAGCCAAAAAATACAACAGGGCATGCAGGGAATTATACGAAAGATTACTGGCAAAGGGAAAAGCTAAAAAATTGGCTTTAATCGCCGTAGCGAACAAATTACTCAAACAGGCTTTCGCCATCGTGAAAAATAAATCAGCGTATGTGGAAAATTATGTCTGAAAAATTTGGTTTTTAACACAGTTCTTTGCGAGCTTGCGAAGCAAACCAGAAAAACTGAAAATCAGCTTGTTGCAAAAATTTGTCATTGGTTGGAACGAAGCAAACCAAAAAACACAGAAT
>Ga0099364_10013898_pt1 | contig 10759 bp, 6 predicted proteins | sample TergutTh196P3_FD_73070 | JGI IMG/M metagenome (GOLD analysis project Ga0099364, IMG submission 73070) | Microcerotermes parvus P3 segment gut microbial communities from Pointe-Noire, Republic of the Congo - Th196 P3 | ecosystem: Host-associated > Arthropoda: Insects > Digestive system > Gut ...
AATCCCGAAAAATGAAAGGGCAAGGGCGTTGCCTTTTGCCGGATTATCGGCTTTGTCGGAAATGACTATGCTTGCGGCATCCGAAGTCCCGACATTTGCCTATTACAGCAGGACAGACAAACTCTCCGGTGAAAATGGTTTGACTGACCGCGAAAAGCAGGTGAGAGCCGAGATATGGAAGTATTCCCCGACCATGCTTTCCAAACACGGAAATACCGCAGACCCCCTTTCGGTCATTGTGTCGCTGAAAGCTGAACGCAATGACGAACGCATTGAGCAGGCCATTGAGGATATCCTGAAGAAAGTGTGGGTGTAGGATATGGAAAACAAGCACAGGCGGGATATTTTCAGGCTGTCGGACATGGTGAGCAGTGGCTACAAATTCGCATTACCGGAATCCATTGCACAGGACATGAGAGCATATATAACGGCTGTGCAGGAACTATTGAACAATACGCCTCGGAAAGAACGCGAAACAGAAAAGGCTAGAATTGAGAAAATAATTGTTTTTTTCGGTCTATAATATGGTTTCGTAACAGCAGCCCCCCGCCGGTTTTTGTCTTTCTGAGGGCTTTAGCCCGAAGAATCTTACAAAACCAGCGCGGGCCTGAATGATAACCCTACCATCGCAGAAAATAATCTAAATATTCACAAAAACAGTTGAAAATACCCATATCCTATGTTATCATAGCTTGACTGAAAGGCCATACAAGGGGCCGCAGCGACCGTGAGGGTGTTCCACCACCATCACGGCGAATGTAGGGACACCGTTATACCAAACGCCTACAAACACGGGATTACCCGCCGCTACGACGCAATCAGTATATCCTTTTTTTCGGATATTTTCAAGCTGATTTGCCGTAGTGACGGTTGTGGTATGCGTGTAAAAAAACGCTGAAAACGTAGAAAAACGTGATTTACAGCGCGTAGGCAAGGCAATAATGCCCACCTGCGCGCTTTTTGATTTGCTCTGAACGTATCACCAGAGCGCTTAGGGCCTGTCGATAAATAAATTGGCAGACCCTAAGTGGCCTTTCAGAGATATGCAGCCGCCAATCCCCCGTCATTGCGATGCAGGGTGCCACCCGTAGACGGGAGAATATTCAAGCATTTTAAGGAGGAAATGGACTATGCGCAATCAACCGTACCCGCTTTATGAAGTCGAGCCGCTTAACGATCTAAAGGAACTTGTACGCCACACTGCAGAAAAGTACGGCGACAAACCCGCGTTCATATTTGAGCGCGACAAGGAAACCGTTAGCGTCAGTTACCGTCAATTTAAATCGGACGTTGATGCGCTTGGGACAGCCTTTTTAGACATGGGCTTAAGGAATGCTAAAATAGCCCTGTTTGGCGACAACTCCTATGAATGGTTGTTGACCTATTTCGCCACCGTCAATAGCGGGAATGTGATCATACCGCTGGATAAGTATCTTACCGGACCGGAAATAATGAATCTTATAGATCATTCCGGCGCGGAGGTATTTGTATTCTCTGATGTTTATGTGGATATGGCAGCATTTTTACAGGAAAACGGTGCAGATATTTGGCATTATTTTGCCGTGAGTGAATTGTATAAACTAGTCAAAAAAGGAACAACGTTCATCCAAGATGGGGATAAGCGTATGGTGGAGTATCAGATTGACCGAAACGCAATGTCAACCCTAATGTATACATCAGGAACAACCGGAAGTCCAAAAGGCGTTATGCTCACGCATAAGGGAATCACAACAAATGTTTTAGGAATATTGCAAAATGTTTATTTATGGGAAAGCACTCTGCTAGTGTGCCCCTTGTATCACGGTTCTGGTTTTGCCGGTACGGTGGGGATGCTTATATCAGGGTGTTCGGTTGCAATTAACAACAGTATGAAAAACTTGCCCAATGATTTTGCCAAGTACAAACCACGTGTAATTATATTGGTACCGCTTTTCATTGAAACATTCTACAAGCAGATAGTCGCTGCTGCTGGTGGGAGCAAGGACAAAGGTATTCTTAGAGCAGTTTCAGATAGAGTATTTGGCGGAAATCTTGAAATAATCGTAAGTGGCGGTGCACCACTTGAAGGAAAATTAGTTGAGGCATATGCAGAGTTGGGAATAACTGTATTGAATGCCTACGGATTAACTGAAAACTCAGCGATTATTTCCATCAATCGCAATAATTATTTGAAAGCTGATAGTGTCGGTTCTCTTTTACCAAACTGTGAGGTCAAAATATCAAATCCCGATGAAAATGGCAACGGAGAGGTATTGACAAAAAGTGAATATGTCATGCTCGGTTATTTCAAAAATGAGCAAGCCACAAAAGATACCTTCGACGGCGAATGGCTAAAGACGGGCGATATTGGCTATTTTGATCAAGATGGCTTTCTATACATATCCGGCAGAAAAAAGAACATGATCCTTATGAGTGATGGCAAAAACGTGTACCCGGAAGAATTGGAGTTTACCTTGCAAAAACATATCCCGTACATAAAAGAAGTTGTCATATACGCCGAGAACAATTTGATTGTCGCGGAAGTGTTTTTGGATTCCGAGAATCAGCCGAGTTGCGCTACGCAGTTGGAGGGCGACATAGCCGCGTTCAACAAGACGCAGGCATTGTTTAAGAATATCAGCAAGACAGTAATCCGCGACACAGAATTCCCGAAAACCACGACGAAAAAGATTAAACGGCAATACTTGTAGGGCAAGGCTCTGTGCCTGCCTAATGGAGGGAACGGCAATGCTCGAAAAATTGCAGGGAATCATACGGCAATACACCGACAATGATGAAATCACTGTCACCGGCAATATGCTTATCCTCACTGATTTGGGGCTGAACTCCTATGAACTTGTGCAAATAGTTTGCGATATCGAGGGGTATTTCGGCGTGGAAGTTCCCGACCGAGTAATCAGCGGGTTTAGGACGATACAAGATGTGGTAGATTATATAGCCGCAGAAAAATAGGAAGTTCGTTATCAGGAGTAAACATATATGGAATTACACCCTCTTTCAAAGCCACAGCGATCAATTTGGGATATGGAGCGGTATTACGGCGGGAGCATTGCGAACATCACGGGCGCGGCTTTTTTGAGTGAACCGTTCGAGATGGGTGCGCTCCAAGCGGCGATCAACAAAACCGTTGAGCAAAACGATGCCCTCCGTATACGTGTGAAAATCCAAGACGGGATTCCCATGCAGTATATCGCCGCATACGAGCGAAAAGAGTATGAAGTCATCAGTTTCGACGGGAAGGATGAGTTTGTCCTGTGGCTTGATGAACTTGCGCGGACACCTTTTGAGTTGGGCGGCGAATTATACGAACTCTTTATCGCCGAAGTAAACGGACAGATAGGTTTCGTTCTCCATCTGCACCACCTGACCGCTGATGCTTGGGGGTCGGCGTTGCTTGTCCGCAGCGTTATCAAAAACCTCAAAGGCGAACCCGTCGGGATAAACAGCTACTTTGATCATATCGCCGCCGAACGGGAATATGAAAGCTCGCCCCGCCGCGAAAAGGACAAAGCCCATTTCCTCTCATGTTTCGAGCGTTGCGGAGAACCGGCATATCTGAACGACAGGCAGGCCAAAAAAGCCGATGCCGAACGTATCTGCCTTACCGTTGGCAAAATAGACACTGCGAGGATTCAGGCGTTCTGCGCAGATAACAGCATTTCGCCGTATACGCTGTTTATGACCGCGTTGGTGACATATATCTACCGTATCAAAGCCTCGCGGGAAATATACATCGGCACGGCTGTCATAAACCGCGATGGGAGGAAGGAGAAGGAAACTGCGGGGATGTTCGTCAACACCGTGCCGGTTCTGTTCAGCATTGACGAGGAAAAAGCAACCCTTGAAGGTTTACGTGAAAACGCCGCGAGTATTTTAGGAATTTTCCGGCATCAAAAGTACCAATATGGCGATTTGCTGAAAGACCTTCGGGAAGAATACTGTTTTTCCGCTAGGTTGTATGACGTGGTGCTTAGTTTTCAAAATACGGCGATGCCTGACGACGTTACGGCACAGTGGGCGTTCTGCGGCAGTCAGGCAGAGGGTCTGAATATCCATATCAACGACCGTCAGCATGAAGGTGTTTACCATTTGGACTACACTTATCAGACTGAATTGTTTAATCGGCGCGACATGGAGCGGCTGCACGGGCATTTAATGACCCTCATTTCTGATATTATTGAAAATCCCAACAAGAAGCCGCACGAGCTTAAAATGCTGACCGACGGCGAGTGCCGCCAAGTGGTGTACGGCTTCAACGACACGGCTGTTGAATACCCAAAAGACAAATGCATACATCAGCTTTTCGAGGAACAGGCAGAGCGGTCGCCGGAGGCTGTGGCGGTTGTCTTTGAGGGGATGGAATACACCTACCGCCAAATCAGCGAAATGTCGAACTCCCTTGCCCATCTCCTGCGCGATAAGGGCGTGGGGCGCAATGATATAGTGGCGATAATCGCGAAACGTTGTTACAAAATCATCGTGGCGCAGCTTGCGATCCTCAAAGCGGGCGGCGCTTATTTGCCGATCGACCCGAACTATCCGAAAGAGCGCATAGCGTATATGCTCGGCGACGCGAAGTGCAAGGCCGCGCTTACGCTTGGCGCGGAAGTTGACGGGATTGACATGGCGGATGACGCAATTTTTCACGATAATACAGCCGCCATAGAGAATATAAACTTCTCGGACGACTTGTGTTATGTCATTTACACAAGTGGCTCAACGGGGATGCCAAAGGGGGCTATGATAACGCACCGTAATCTGGGGAATTTCTGTGATTGTAATAATAAGAATAATATGCACGTAACGATAGCGAAAAAATGCAAGTCATTTCTTTGCATAGGCGCTATTGTTTTCGATATGGCTTCGGCGGAGATATTTCTCGCGTTGCTGAACAATCACACTGTCATAATGACAAGCGACGATCAAATTGAAAATCCGGATGAAGTCGCTCGGCTGATTGACACCTATAATGTTGATTTCATTCTCACAATTCCAACAAGATTGTTGTCATTAATGAACAATGACAAGTTTAGAAAATCTATGCTAAAAATCAAGGTTTTATCATTAGGCGGCGAAAACCTTACAACGGACATGGTCGAGATATTCATAAATTCAACTAATGCGGTTATCATGAATGGGTACGGCCCTACTGAAACCACTATGGGTTGTATTTGGGCTATTGTCTCTGATGACACCGACATCACCATCGGCAAGCCCATTGCCAATACGCAAATCTACATCCTCGACAAATATAAAAACCCCCTGCCGATAGGCGCGGCGGGGGAGCTGTGCATATCCGGCGACGGCGTAGGGTTAGGTTACCTCAACCGCCCGGAATTGACCGCTGAGAAGTTTGTGCCGAACCCTTTTGTCGAGGGCAAGCGGATGTACAAGACCGGCGACCTTGCCCGTTGGCGCGAGGACGGCAACATCGAATACATAGGGCGCATGGATAATCAGGTGAAGATTCGCGGCTTGCGTATCGAGCTTGGCGAGATCGAGGCAGCGATTGCGAAGTTTGAGGGCATTAAGCAAACCGCCGTCGTTGACAGGAAAGACGGGGGCGGGCGGCAGTATATATGCGCGTATTACATAAGCGGCGGCGCAGTGGACGAAAAAGCGTTGCGGGCGCATCTTGCCAAAACGCTGCCGCGCTACATGATACCGCATTTTTTCACACGGCTTGATGTATTCCCCACCACGCCCAGCGGCAAGACCGACCGCAAGTCATTCCCCGCCCCGGATTTTTCGCAATCGCAATCAAGCGCGGAATACGCCGCTCCCGCGACAGAGCGTGAAAAGGCGCTCGTACGAATACTTGAAACAGTGCTCGGCATCGCCCCGATCGGCACGGGCGACGATTTCTTCGACCTCGGCGGCGACAGCCTAAAAGCAATAGAGTTCGTCTCCAAAGCGCAGCATGAGGGCATCCACATCGAATTGCAAAACATATACGAATGCCCAACCATCGCGCTCCTCGCAGGGCAAACTTCAGCGAGGGATTGCCAACCACCGCCATACCACCCCGAAAACCTCACAGCGATCCACAACCTTCCGGCAGGCAGCAAGGTTAGCAAGCCCGCTTTTTCGGAACCATCAACCAAGCGCGGGCGGGGCGGGAAAGCGCGATTATCGGGGCGGCCTTTGGGCGATGCGCTCATCACAGGCGCGACCGGCTGGCTGGGCATCCATGTCCTTGATGAGTTCCTGTCGCGGGAGGACGGAAAGGCATATTGCCTCACGAGAGGCGCTAATGAAGCCGACAGCCGAAACAGGCTAGCGGCGGCGCTTGATTATTATTTCGGCGATAAATACGCGGGTTGCGACCGGATCATCCCCGTGTGCGGCGACATCACAGAGGAGATAGCGGTAAACGCGCCTATCGGCACGATAATCCACTGCGCCGCAAACGTGAAGCACTACGGGTCGTACAAATATTCCCATGAGGTAAACGTGACCGGCACGGAAAACGTCATCGCCTTCGCGAAATCAAAAGGCGCCCGCCTAGTCCACATATCCACAGCGGCGGTGTCGGGCAAAGATTTTGACGCAAGCCCGGATTTCCCGCCGACTGTGTTTGACGAAACGAAACTGTATATAGGCCAGCCGCTTGACAACGTATATGTCAGGAGTAAGTTTGAGGCGGAGGTCGCCGTGCTAAAGGCTAGGCTGGAGGGGCTTGACGCCGCCGTCATCCGTGTCGGCAACCTCTCAAATCGGTATTCCGACATGAAGTTCCAACGGAACTACACGGAAAACGCCACGCTGACCCGGCTGAAAGCATTCGCCGACTTGGGTTTGTACCCTGAAAATGTGAAAGCCTTCCCGCTCGAGTTCTCGCCTGTGGACTGCACGGCAAAGGCGGTCGTCGCCATAGCGGGGAGTTTCAGCGACGCGCACTCGGTTTTCCATGCGTACAACCAAAAAACCGCCCGATTCGGCGATTTCGCCCACGCGCTTGCGGCAGCAGGCACAGAAATGCGGCCAATCCCGGCGGAACAGTTCGTAGAAGCAGTCCGAGGCATGGCAGAACTGCGGGACACCGCCCATATCCACGAGGCTTTCATACACGACATAGGCCTAGACGGCAAACTACGCTTCCACAGCAACATCACACTAAACAACGACTTCACGGCATCCTACCTAAACACCCTCAACTTCGAATGGCCCGAAATCGATGCCGACTACCTAACAAAATACATAAACTACTTCCGCACCATCGGCTATTGGGACGCGTGATGGCGATTGCGAAACTTATGCATCTTGCGCTGCCAAATCAGTCAAAAATATCTGGCTGCTTGCCAAGTCCTTGCTGTAAAATTTTGGATTGGGGTTCTCGTTTAAGTAAAGTCTGTCGTTTTCCGTGTCAATGTAGTAATTATAGTACTCAAGAACATTCAATCCCAACACTTCCGGCATCTGTTTCGTTTCTTTCGTTTTTTCGTGAATGCGGAATAAATCATGCGGTATTAGTACCGGCACATCGGTATGGAGCTTATCCAATATTTTCAACCCCGGAATACGAACGAAGTCCACTTCTATTCCGCCGCCAAAACCATATAAAGTTGCCGCAGATTTAGGCAAATTATCAAACCCGCGCCGAATGGCTGTACCGCGAGAAATAACTGTCATATATGCGCCTGTATCCAGAATAAACTTTATATTTGTTCCTTGTGCAGGGCTGCCGGAGTAAAGCATTTGGAGCGTTACATGCAGCAAACCGCCCCGGCGTTCTAGATCGTAATAATCTTTATCACCGAAAAATACGTTCACGCATGACACCCCACTCCAAATACAGAACTAATTGTATCATCATGCGGCAGCAAGGTATATGACAAATCTCTGCCGTATCCGGCATCGTCAAACTGTTTATATATCCCATCTTCAACGCCGTCAAACTGGTATTCGCCCAAAACTACCGGCATTCCTTTTATTAAAGTTCCGTGCGTGTCTATATCAGCATTGACAACATAAATCCATTTGCCCATGTATGCCTTGTCTATTTCCGCTTTTGACATAATCTTCGGGTTATTGATGATTTCATACACAAAAAACAACTCCCATCATCTTTGGATGCCGACGCCTCTGCGCCGACGCACAACTCAACACTCTTTTATAATGCCACAACTAGAAGTACCGAGGCTTATGGCATTTCAACGACAAACCCACAAAGAAGGTAAATGAGTTATATTGCTCATTTTACCATATTCTGAATAATAATTCTACCACTATTTCGAGACAGCCAATCCATTAGGATAGGGGTCCCCTGCCTGTCAGAAGACAGGCGGCTCAGGATGACAAGGAAGTATGTGTCATTCTGAACGGAGTGAAGAATCTTAGTTAGGAGTAAAGATATATGGAATTGCACCCTCTATCAAAATCGCAGAAGTCAATATGGGATATGGAGCGGTATTACGGTGGGAGCATCGCGAATATTACGGGTGCGGCTTTTTTGAGTGAACCGTCCGAGATGGGGGCACTCCAAACGGCGATAAACAAAACCGTTGAGCAAAACGATGCCCTCCGTATACGTGTGAAAATCCAAGACGGGATTCCCATGCAGTATATCGCTGCGTACATCGGGCGTGAATTTGAAACATTGGGTTTTGACGAGATGGGCGATTTTGAGAAGTGGGTGAACGGGCTTGCGAGAAAACCTTTTGATATAAGCGGCGAGTTATATGAGTTTTATATAGTAAATGTTGATGAACGGGTAGGCTTCGTTTTCCACCTGCACCATTTGACTGCCGACGCATGGACGCTGAGTATATTGGCAAATAATGTCTTAAAAACCCTAAAAAGCGAACCCGTCAGGATAAACAGCTATTTTGAGTTCATTTACGCGCAGCGGGAGTATGAAAACTCCGCCCGCAGCAAAAGGGACAGGGATTATTTTCTATCAAACTTTGAAAAATGCCGCGAACCCGCTTACTTTTGCGACAAGCAAAGCAGTAGCGCGGAATCACAGCGCATGAGCCAAACCCTGAACGCAAATGACACCATCCGTATAAAAAGTTTTTGTGCCGACAACAGTATCTCGCCTTTCTCGCTGTTTATGAACGCTTTGGCAATATATCTTTATCGGATCAAAGGGCCGCAGGATTTCTATATCGGCACGACAGTGCTGAACCGTACAGGGCGGCGTGAAAAAGAGACAGCGGGGATATATATAAATACCGTGCCTGTCCTGTTTCATGTTGACGAAAGCAAAAGCGCCATTGAGAACATAGCGGACAACACCAATTCCATAGCGGAAGTGTTCCGTCATCGAAAATACCAATACGGAGATTTGTTGAAGGATATTCGGGAGAAACACAACTTTTCCGGCAGGCTGTACGACATTACGCTGAACTATCAAAACGCTGTATTGCCGGATGGCATCGAAAGTTCGGAATGGCATTTTTGCGGTTGCCAGAGTGAGAGTTTGACAATCCATATCAGCGACCGTCAGAGCAAAGGCGAGTTTCGTTTGGATTACGATTATCAAACCGGATTATTTAGCGAACAGGACATGGAGCGGCTGCACGGGCATTTAATAACGCTCATTTCTGATATTATTGAAAACCCCGCCAAGAAACCGCATGAACTGAAACTGCTGACCGACGGCGAGTACCGCCAAGTGGTCTTTGCCTTCAACGACACGGCTGTGGAATACCCAAAAGACAAATGCATACATCAGCTTTTCGAGGAACAGGCAGAGCGGTCGCCGGAGGCTGTGGCGGTCGTGTTTGAGGGCGTGGAATACACCTACCGCCAAATCGACGAAATGTCAAATTCCCTCGCCCATCTCCTGCGTGATAAGGGCGTGGGGCGAAATGATATCGTAGCCATAATCGCTAAACGAAGCTATAAAATCATCGTGGCGCAGCTCGCCATACTCAAAGCGGGCGGTGCGTATTTGCCAATCGACCCGAACTATCCGAAGGAGCGCATAGCGTATATGCTCGGCGACGCGAAGTGCAAGGCCGCGCTTACGCTTGGCGCGGAAGTTGATGGTATCGACGCTATCGACATGAGTGATGAAAGTGTGTTTTCCGGCGATTGTGTTTCTGTTGAAAGCATAAATGACCCAGAGGATTTATGCGCTCTTATCTACACAAGCGGTTCGACAGGATTTCCCAAAGGGTCTATGCTTGCCCATAAAGGGTTGGTTAATTTCTGTAATCACAATGGGGTAATAGACAAGCACGACATATCTATTTGTATCAATTCAATTTCATTTGACTATTTTATCGCCGAAACTTTGGTGTTTTTACTATATGGGAGCAAGCTATATATCACAAACGAAAATCAGCAACATTATCAAAAGGTTTTTAACAATCTTGTGTACAACAGCAAAAGCATCAATGTTTTACAGACTACACCCACTATATTACAATTACTCTTAGAGAACGAAGATAATCGTGAATATCTGCATTGCTTAGAGAAAATCACTTTGTCCGGTGAGCCACTGACAAAAGAGTTTTATGAATTATTGACCGCATTAACCAAAGCTAAAATCTTCAATACTTGTGGACCGACTGAGTGTTCCGTGTGGGTTTGTGGGCACGAGCAATCAACCGCCGACATCACCATCGGCAAGCCCATTGCCAATACGCAGATATACATCCTCGACAAATACAAAAACCCCCTGCCGATAGGCGCGGCGGGGGGGCTGTGCATATCCGGCGACGGCGTAGGGTTAGGTTACCTCAACCGCCCGGAATTGACCGCTGAGAAGTTTGTGCCGAACCCTTTTGTCGAGGGCAAGCGGATGTAC
>Ga0099364_10013899_pt1 | contig 10759 bp, 12 predicted proteins | sample TergutTh196P3_FD_73070 | JGI IMG/M metagenome (GOLD analysis project Ga0099364, IMG submission 73070) | Microcerotermes parvus P3 segment gut microbial communities from Pointe-Noire, Republic of the Congo - Th196 P3 | ecosystem: Host-associated > Arthropoda: Insects > Digestive system > Gut ...
AGTTCAAAACTTGAAGATGTAGAAAGGGGGTGAGAGCTATGGGTCTTTTCAGTAAAAAAGAGCCGTCTTTGTCCGACATTAAGAAGGAGAAATGCCCCAGGTGCGGTGAGATTCACAAAGTAAAGTCGGGTGGAGAAATGATGACTTGTTCAAAATGCGGTGTTTTATTTAGCAATCATTATACCAAAGATGATATAAGAAGATTGTCGGGCAAATGAACGCGTTGCCGTTGTTGCTGAATATGCTGTCAAAAACGCCTGCAAGGACTTCAAAATAGTCCTTGCAGACGGTTTTAAGCGCTCATTTTTCCTGCGTAAAAGAATTTCATAGCATCTTCAACCAATGCGCGCTAAAGCGCAAGATGTTTGATTTGAGCGGCAATAGCTGATATAGCTGTAACTGTTCAGGTGCTATTCAATCCGTGACGATGAAAGGCGTGTCATGCCTCTACGTTCGGTCAGTTCCGTGACAGTAGACGGAATTCCCTCGCTCGATGCGCAACGAGTGAGACAGGGGACGCTATGTCTCAACCCCGCCCTGTCTCAATCCCTTCTAGCGGAAAAGAATCTTGACCGCATGAACCTTATGGGATAATATAATGAATGACTTTAGCTTGCTGAGTTCGGTGAACATATGTTAACCGACGCAAGTTTGTGAAACATAGACACTGTTACGCAAACCATATAGTAAAAAATCGAAAGAGGTTGTTATCATGATTGACTTATCAAAAGAAACTACGTGCGAACACGAATACGAAGATCGTGACATAGTACACGGCGAAATGGTTTCCATATCAAGAGGCCGTGGTGATGATATGATCGGCTGTGAGATATTTATGACACCGCGTTCCTGCACAAAGGTATGCGTAAAGTGCGGACATGCAGTAAAGCAATCCGGGCGCAGTTATTACGATACACTATACAGTAGGTCATGGTATGAGGATGATAATTAGAAGGGCGAAGGCGAGACGGCGCGAGACTAGGGGACGGTTCTATGTCTCGCACCGGGTAAGGGAAGACAGAGCCGGCAGGCAAAAGCTCAACTAAGTGCCGATACGCCTTACTGTAAACAGGAGTATTGTAATATGATAAAACCAATTAAAACGGTCAATATTTTCATGTCAAGCACATTCAAAGATATGCACGAGGAACGTGATTATCTTCTCACTGCTGTTTTCCCGCGTATTGATTCAATGCTCCGAAAACAATTTTTAATGCGATTAAATGTTGTAGATTTACGTGGTTCGTCACAAGATTGCGAAGATGATAAAATACAACAGACCGTCTTTAAGTATTGTCTTGACGAAGTCAACAATTGCCGTCCCCTCATGCTGGGAATCCTTGGCAATAATTATGGCTGGATACCGTATAGCGGCAATAGTGATGATGGCGACGGTATGTATGATACTATACAAGCTATTTCCGATAAATATGGATACAGCGTCGAAGAAATAAAAGGGAAATCCATAACTCATTTAGAAATATTACACGGTCTTCGTGTGATGGATTTAGAAAAATGCTATTTCTTTTTCAGGCAAATGAAATATCGATCAGACATCTCGGAAAACGATGCAAAAAAATACTGTCTGACCGATCAATACTTGGAAAATAAAAATAAAATCGGCGAAGTAGTAAACCTTATAAAGAATACATACGGAATAAAAACAATAGCCTCCGAAACAGAACCCGGTTATCACTTTCAAACATATGAGGTATCGTTAAATGATGGGAAATTAAGTAGTCTGGCATCTTTCGGAAATCTTGTATACAGAAATATTTCCTCAAGCATTTCAGGGATTTTATATAAAGCGAATGCTTCCCATTATAAAGACTGGTATGTAAGAATCGCAAACTATTTAGACGATAAAACTTTTTATTCGATCAGACATCCTGAACTTGAACAATTATTAAAAGAATCTCTTGATCCTGCCGTCAAAGGAATCGTTATATCGGGCTCGGTTGGTGTTGGGAAAAGCGTACTATTAGCACAGCTTTGCTATGAACTGCACAAGCACGAAGATATATTAACTATTCCTTTTATCGGAGGACTGGAACCTAATATTCAAAACGTAGAAACCTTAATGGGCTATTTGATTAAAATTTACGGATATGAGGCTAAAATCCCGTATTTCAAATCGCACGAAGATTATGAAATGAGTGTTCTTCATTATCTCCACACTTGCGCAAAGTATATGAAAAAAAGCCATATAGTTCTTGTAGCGGATAATCTTGATAAAATACAGGATTTAGGTATTACATTTGGTGATTCCGAGGCTGCCACAATGTGCTTGGTTTGTTTAGATAGCCTAATCTTTCAAAATACGTCGGGCGTTAAATATCATCATATTAAAAACCCTGAGAACATTAAGGAATATGTGGATGCTATTTCCATAAAATTCAATAAAAAACTTGACTCAGTTATTCGAGATCGGATCATAAATATTGCTAATGAAACCAGTGGTAGTCTACGGCAAATTGAACTTTTAATCACATTTCTAATGACCATGACGCAAAAGGATTATGAAACGTTTTCCGGCGACAAAGCGCATTTACAGTGGATGAACCGTGAACTGGACTTGTTTGAAGCTTGTATAGCAAAAGGAGTAGAGCCGTCTGCAGCCGCCGCGATGAAATTGACAGAAAGAGCTGCCGAACTTTACGGATATGGTTTTGTGCATACAGTTTTGTTATTTTGGGATGATTGCATGTTTTTTCAATACAGTATTTCTCTTTAATATAGTCGGCATGACCGAAAACCTTATCAAGACTACTTCAGAAGAAATAATCGGCACCGATTTGGATATTATAAATGCCTTAGATATGCTCGACACTAATTTGCCGTTTCTCGTATTATTTTTCTCAGCAGCATATCCGTTTGCGCTTTCATTTGAGCATGAGGGGAAAGGAAAAAAGGTTTCTATATTAGGTGTTTTTTCGGTATTAGCAATGTCGGCATCTGGTTTTGCTCAACAATATAGTCATATTGGTTGGATTGTCTGTATTCAACTTGCGTTGACAGCGACAGCATACGTATTTCTTTCAAAAAAGGAGAAATACGGACATTTATAAACCATGTGGGATTCCGTGTCAAGCACGGAATGACGGAGGTGGGTCTGAAGTGTAACCAAATCCTGGAGTATACTTTCAGGAGTAAACTTTCTGATTGACAAATCGCGCTGTGTTGCGTAAAATATTCTTAGCGAGACTATTTGGTGGGCTGACACCATTAAAAACCCGAAAGACATCCCGGACGTATGTGCCGGTGGCTGGCAGGCAGCGGAAAACCTGTGGCATCCATCCCGGACGTATGTGCCGGTGGCTGGCGGGCAGCGGAAAATCAGTCGTTAATGGGGAGCGCAGACCTGCGGGGCTGACACTCCCCATTAGAATTACAGGGAGATGCACGAAGTAGATGGGAAAATCAAAATCGGAAGCATTAAGAATAATCCATAATGGCGCTGTGTCATACCAAAACAATCTTGCCAACAAGAATGTGTTGTTCGTTACCGTGATTGATGGTAGCGCAACGCAATTTGAAGCATCATTTCTTCCAAGGAACTTCCTCCACCTCACAGGTGTGCGAACCGCGATGAACAGCACGACTTTTTTCAATTTGGCCTTGCGTGACCGATTGAGAGAGCAAGATATAGCATTCGCCGCAGACGGAACGACAGACAAAAAACTAGATGTGCTAAAGCCGCTAATGAATATTCACAAAACAGCCAAAATGATAGGAAATTATGACAATTCGCAAAGACTGCTCGTGACGGATAAGCTCGCCGGTACCGTTACTTTTGCTATGGGCTTTAGAAGGGATGGCGATTTCTATATGCCAAATACGTCACTGAAGACAGATGTGCGAACAGTCTCAAAGAAGCCCATTCAAAGGATAGCCGCAATTTTCGTTAAGGGAATAAAGGACGCTAAGTATTGCAATATGGCTTATATAGCGAAGGGGCTTTCGATTGACGATGATGTTTTTGCTTCTGTTATGTGCGATAGGGTGGATAAAGAAAGACTTGCTTTTATATCTACGACTACATAAGTATAATGCAGGAGAACTCTGTTATGACCGATACTCAGCAGCGGGAAGCCGCAAAGAAATTTGCCTCCGACTGGAAAGGCAAAGGGTACGAAAAAGGGCAGAGCCATTCATATTGGCTGTCTTTGTTACGCGATGTGTACGGAGTGGAGTATCCGGAGCAGTTCATTTTCTTTGAAGAGCAGGTGCATTTGGATCACACGAGCTTTATAGACGCTACAATCCCGTCGACGCGGGTTTTGATAGAGCAAAAGGGCTTGGACAAGGACTTGAAGAAGCCCATCAAGCAGTCTGACGGCACTCTGCTCACGCCGTTCCAACAGGCTAAACGATATATTACGGAGCTGCCGTTGTCGCAACACCCGCGATGGGTAGTCACTTGCAATTTCAGCACGTTCTTTGTGTACGACATGGAGCGCCCCTCTGGAGAGCCGGAGGAGATACTGCTTGAAAACCTGCCCACGGAGTATTACCGCCTGTCATTCCTGACAGACAGCGGCAGCGAGCATTTGAAGCGCGAAATGGAAGTATCCATTGCGGCAGGCAAGATTGTCGGCCTTCTGTATGACGCGCTTTCCAAGCAGTACGTTGACCCTACGAGCGAACGGGCGATGAAAAGCCTCAATATGCTGTGTGTCCGTCTTGTCTTTTGTTTGTACGCCGAGGACGCCGGGATTTTCGGGCATCACGCCATGTTCCACGATTATCTAGCTGGGTATGATACGAGGGATTTGAGACGAACCATAATTGATCTATTTGAAATTCTCGACACCAAGCCCGAAGACCGCGACCCATACCTTGACGCTTCGCTCGCCGCATTCCCATATGTGAATGGCGGTTTGTTTGAGCGCGCCGATATCGAGATACCTCAGTTCACCGACGAAATAAAACACCTGCTGCTGACCAAAGCCAGCGCGGATTTCGACTGGTCGGAGATAAGCCCCACCATATTCGGCGCTGTGTTTGAGAGTACGCTGAATCCGGAAACGCGGCGTTCCGGAGGTATGCACTATACGTCGCTCGAAAATATCCACAAGGTCATTGACCCATTGTTCTATGACGGATTGAGAAAAGAGTTTGAGGATTTATGCAATATTGCTGTTGAGAAAACGAAAATGGCAAAGCTCCGCGAGTTCCAGACGAAACTCGCTTCCTTGTCATTTTTAGACCCGGCTTGCGGGAGCGGCAATTTCTTGACCGAGACTTACATCAGCTTGCGCCACCTTGAAAACAAAGCGCTGGACGTGTTACAGCGTGGCCAAATGATTCTTGGCGATGCTGTCAACAACCCAATACAGGTTTCCATCGGCCAGTTCTATGGCATCGAGGTCAACGACTTTGCCGTGACCGTCGCAAAGACCGCGCTGTGGATTGCCGAAAGCCAGATGATGAAGGAAACAGAGGCAATTGTACATATGCACTTGGATTCGCTTCCACTTAAAACCTATGCGAACATCGTGGAGGGCAATGCCCTTCGGATGGATTGGGAAACGGTGATCTCGAAACACAAAGCGTCGTATATTATGGGGAATCCTCCGTTTAACGGTGCGCGAATGATGAACGAGTCGCAAAAGAGCGATATGTTCTGCGTTTTTGGCAAGTTAAGCGGCGTTGGAAATCTTGATTATGTTACGGCATGGTATAGCAAGGCTTCCGCTTTCAGTAAAGGCACAAGCATTCACTGTTCCTTTGTTTCCACTAATTCAATTACGCAGGGCGAGCAGGTTGCGATTTTATGGAAGCCGCTGTTTGAGACATTTGGAATACACATAGACTTTGCTTATCGAACTTTCAAATGGAACAGCGAGGCTACTGAAAAAGCGGCGGTACATTGCGTTATTGTTGGGTTTAGTTCTGTAGATGGTGGCAAGAAAGTCATTTATGATGGCAATCAGGAAACTGTGGCAAACAACATAAATCCTTATCTGATTGACGCACCCAATGTGGTTATTTCAAGCAGGGGAAAACCATTGTGTGATGTTCCGAAAATGGATTTTGGCAGTATGCCAAACGACGCAAAGGGTCTATTGAGCAATTATTCAACGGCTCAAAGAAACGATATTATCGCAAAATACCCTGAAACTAAAGACTGGTTCAGAAGACTATATGGCGCAGAGGAATATATCAACGGCATCGAGCGCTGGTGCTTATGGCTTAAAGATGAGTCCCCGTCAGACATGGCAAAATCCCTGTTTTTGTTGGATGTCATAGCAAAAGTTAGAGCAGCGCGAGAGAACAGCACAAGAGAAGCGACAAAGAAACTTGCGGAAACGCCTCATTTGTTTGGCGAAATCCGCCACCCGGATTCATCGTATATAATAGTCCCATCTGTTTCGTCCGAGAAACGTCGCTACATACCAATAGGTTTTGCAAGTCCCGATATTGTTGTCAACAATCTTGTATTGACCATCCCAAACGCTACGCTATATCATTTCGGCGTATTGACATCGAATGTTCATATGGCATGGGTGCGGACAGTCTGTGGGCGGTTGAAAAGTGATTATCGCTATTCCGGTTCAATCGTTTACAATAATTTTCCATGGCCTGACGCGGCAGACTATCAGAAAACCGAAATAGAGGGACTTGCTCAGGGTGTGCTAGACGCTAGAACGCAATATCCAAACAGTACGCTTGCGGAAATGTATGGGGAAACATCGATGTTATTCCACACAAAACTCTTGAACGCACATCGCGAGCTAGACCGCGCCGTTATGAAGCTGTACGGGTTCTCCGTAAAAGATACGGACGAGGCTGCGTGTGTCGCCGCGCTCATGGAGCGGTATCAGAAACTAGTCGAGAAATAATAGCAGGTATCCGCTGATGAATGTCAAAACTATTGCAAATCTATACAGCAAAATCAACGACCTAGAGGCAGGGGCTAGAATTGTGAATTTTGATTTACATATCCATTCCCCAGCATCGAAAGATTTTAGTGCAGTACCTGATAGGACGAACAAAGACCTGTATTACTCCATTCTTGACGAGGCTATTGCGAAAGACATCGGTATTATAGCAATTACCGACCACAACACTTTTTATGGCTACAATCAAATTGCCGAATACTTAAGAGCAGACAAAATCGCTCGCAGAAAATATAAGTCTTTGCTTATACTCTGCGGCATAGAGATCAGTTGCTATTCCAATCATATTCTTGCGATATTTGATTGCGGTTTTTCTGCCGATAAACAGAATCAATTTTTGTTTGAAATTGGGATTGATAAGGAATCGCAAGGTACAGAAGAAGCGTTAGCAGATGAATTAGGTCCATCAGCACTGTTAGGAAAAATAAGTGACTATGGCGGCATCACTTTGTTGGCTCATGCCGATGCTGAAAAAGGTTTTCTTTTTTCTTATGTGAATAAAAAAGACTCAGATATTACATTCAAGGGTAAATCTTTAGAAAAAATAGTAAAGTCACCATATATTTACGGAATACAGATAGTTAGCGATTATGGGGAGGCCCGAATCAAGCAGGTCTTGTCAAATAAAAACTACCGGAGAGATGATAGGGTTTTGCCATATTTGTTTTTCTCTGATGCGCATGGTATCGTTGTCGATGGGCAGTACACCGGAACTAGCGGAAAACATATCGGCGCGGTTGTTTCTAAGGCTAAATTATCTCACAAATCCTTTAGCGCACTGAAAATGGCATTGTCAGACACGGAAACTCGCATCGTCAAAACAGAAAGAAAAGCAGAGTATCCCACAATAATAGGATGTGCGATTAAGAGCGATATCATAAAAAGCAATGACTTTGATTTTGCTTGTTTCCGCTTTAGCGACCAGCTAAATTGCATAATCGGTTCCCGTGGGACCGGTAAATCTACATTGCTTGGGATAATTCGCGATGTTCTGGAGTACGACATTGCAAAGTCTGCGTATAATGATAGATATAGCACAGCGGTCGTATTTATAAGAATCGAAAATCAGATTTATGCAATATCAAATGATAGAGCGGGACGCCACTATAGAAATATCTTCGTAAAGAACCGAAACAGCAACACTTTCACAGTGTACAAGCAAAGCGCAAATTTCCTGAATCTGTTTTTAACAAAATCATATAACCAAGGCGAGCTTTATGACTATCATCTTAAACCACGCAGAGTGCTGGAGATAATCGATAACTTTGTAATGTGGAAGCATTACGAAAAATATGGGGATAATATCCAAATCATAACGCAAACAACTGAAGAGGTGCGACAGCTATTCGACCTCTGTATAAAACATGACAAAAATCTTATCGAATACATGAAAGATCAAGAGCTAGATGGCGAATATCTGCAAAAATACTATGAAATTCAAAATGCTAAAAATGATATTGTTAAAATGAGGGACGAGTTTGCAGCGAAAATTAACAAAATACTGGCAAACAAACTCAATATGCGAATCACCTATGAGATGGATGAAATGACAAATTCGTTCCTAACGGAGCAATTCCCAAACGATGTTGCTAAGAAGGCGTGGAGATTCTTCGATTACGAAGTCGAGGTACAAAGATTTATTACAAGTATCATTGAAAAGTCAAAGTTACGATCATCACTTGATTTTTTTACATTGCTAATAACAAATCAAGACGAGAAGGTTTTTGAGGAGTATATCATCGAAAAAACGAAGAGAACGCAGAGTATTCTGAACGATATAAGACGGGCCATGAAGCCAGCGGAACTACTGCTGTATTTGGATAACGGTGTTCACTTGGAATATAACGTAAATTCTGGTATGCCAAAAGCTAAAGCCATATTTAGAGAAAGCAGAAAGCTGTCTCTAGGTCAAAATGCTGTAGCGCTTTTGTTGATTATTCTGACTGCTGCGCAAGACCTAAATGATAACCGCCCGTTGTTGATGGATCAACCGGAGGACGATTTAGATAATTCATACATTTTCAACACGCTCGTTGAAGAGTTTCGGCGTTCCAAATGCAATAGGCAACTTATCATATCTACTCATAATGCCAACATTCCTGTAGCTGCGGATGCCGAAAACATTGTTGTGCTGCAATACAATGGCGACTATGGCTTTATGGAAAACAATGGTTCACTAGACAATCCAAAAATAAGCGAATCAGTGCTAGACATTCTTGAAGGTGGGGAGTTAGCGTTACGAAATCGTAACGAAAAGTATAGAACCAATACGAAGATTATCATGTGACTACACCTAATGGCTTGACAAGGCGTTAAAAACGATTATGGACAAAACGATCATTCATGTTGATATGGACGCTTTCTACGCCGCAGTCGAGGTTCGTGACGACCCGGAGCTGCGCGGCAAGCCGCTTATCATCGGCGCGATGCCGCATGAGCGGGGAGTGGTGTCCACTTGCAGCTATGAGGCCAGAGAGTTCGGAGTCCGCTCCGCAATGAACTGCTGTGGGTGCGTAGCCTACCATCTTAGGGGGAACGAGTTCCCCGCTTGCTTTTTTTCCAAAGAAGCCGAAGCCACATACGACAGAAGCCTGTCTCGCCTTATGAAAGACAGAGGGAGGTAGGAATGAGCAGGGACTATTTTGTCGTCGATCTCGAATTCACTCAATATACCAAACCAACGGGAAAGCCGAGGTCCTTTTTCCCTGAGATCATCGAAATAGGCGCTGTTAAGATCGACAGCGGGACGAATGAAGCGGTCGGGCATATCGAAAACTTTGTAAAGCCGTGTTTTTCCCAAAACAAGCTGCCGAGAGCATGGAGTTCTGCATGATAACTGAGGAAGACATGGAAACAGCTATTGATTTCAGCGACATGTTGGATAATATTATGAATCTGTATGTCCCCGGCAAGACTTATTTCGTTTCTTGGGGCGACGATGATTACGATGTCGTAGCGCAAGGTTGCGCCCGTCACGCGCTCCCGAACCCTGTTTTGAAGGATGACTGCCTAGATTTGGCGGCTGCCTATAAGCTGATGAAAGGCGATAGGAACACCACTGGGCTAATGAAAGCGGCTGAAGAACTAAACATCGCCGCAGACGGGTATTGGCATACCGCATATGACGATGCCGTCAATACATCAAAAATACTGCTAAAGCTCATAGATGATGGATGGAAGCCGGAACACAATTTTGCATTTATAGAGGAGGCGTTCTCATGGACTACTTTGAACTAATAAGCCGCAGAAAATCGACCAGAAAATTCACGGACGAACAAATATCCCAAGATGACCTTACAAAGCTGCTGTATGCCGCGAACGCCGCACCGGTGTTATCCCAGAAGTTTTGCGATCCGAGTAGATTCAGCAAAGGCAGTATTGGCAGCGGCTTAGCGAGAATCTACTCGGATAATATTTTCAATGATTACCTTTTCCATTAAACTATTTTTGTATCTGTTTCAAAAATTCAAAAAATTAGTTTGGAGGTGATCATATGAAACAAGGTACAAAAATAGGGAATCTCAAGGTGTATATCGGCGTTAGCGATGATGGATATGTAGTCGGGACGGACACGGGCAACACCGCTCGTTCCCGCATACAGGATACTATTAACAAAGTTGAACCCCGGCTTGACGTGAGTAAGGCGGCTCAATCTCACTTGACGGCCGGTTTCTCCGGCGTGTCGGAAAGCTGGGTAGCCAGATAACGCTCACCGGAATCCGGCAGCATGACCACGATGGTTTTGCCGGCGTTTTCTGCGCTTGAAGCAATCCGCAAAGCCGCCCATACTGCCGCCCCGGAGGATATGCCAATCAACACGCCATCCTCCCGCCCCAATCTTTTTGCCGTGTCGAAAG
>Ga0099364_10013900_pt1 | contig 10759 bp, 6 predicted proteins | sample TergutTh196P3_FD_73070 | JGI IMG/M metagenome (GOLD analysis project Ga0099364, IMG submission 73070) | Microcerotermes parvus P3 segment gut microbial communities from Pointe-Noire, Republic of the Congo - Th196 P3 | ecosystem: Host-associated > Arthropoda: Insects > Digestive system > Gut ...
TTCGGTATATGTTCGGCGATGTCCAGCAGGGAGAGGGAGGCAAGCCCGGAAAGTATCTCCTCTCTTGCCGCTATCGCCCGTCCCGGAGTTCGCAGCTCCTTTTTCTTTATGTGGACGTGATACAAAGGAAGCGGAAGGGCGCTTCCGAGGGCGTTTTCAAATTCGGCGGGGCCGTCGTCCCGCGTCAGCAAATCGTCGGGGTCCAGCCCGTGAGGGAGCATCACGACGCGAACATCGACGCCCTGCCGCTGCAATATGTACATCCCCCTGATTGCGGCCGACTGCCCCGCCCCGTCCGCGTCGTAGGATATATAGCACAGGTCGGCGAAGCGTTTTATCATAGCGGCCTGTTCCTCCGCGAGCGATGTGCCCAGCGAGGCCACAGTCTCGGTAAATCCGGCCATATGCGCCCTTATCGCGTCCATGTACCCCTCAACCAAAATGACTCTGCCGCGCTCCCGTATCGCCTTTTTCGCGCTGTCCATGAAGTAGAGTATCTTCCGCTTGTTAAAGAGGGGACCCTCGGGGCTGTTGACATACTTCGCGCCCTCGCCGTCAAGGAGCCTGCCGCCGAATGCCGCGACGCGCCCGCTGTCGTCATTAACGGTAAACGTAACTCTGCCGCGGAAACGATCATACTCCCCTCTGTCGCCCTTTATAGTGAGGCCGGCTTCGAGCGCCGCTTCTCCGAAACCGAGCGAGGCCAGCCGCTTCGAGAGAGCGTCCCAGGACTGCGGAGCCCACCCGATCCCATATTTCGACGAGTCATCCGGGCTTATATTCCTGCGCGCGAGGTAAGCCCGCGCGGCCTCGCCTCCGGGGCCTTCAAGCGACGAGCAAAAAAATTTTTTCGCCTCCTCAAGAGCGGAACGCACGTCGCGAATTGGTTTGCCCGGCTTCCCGAATCCCTGCGCCGACAAACTCACGCCGGCCCTGTCCGCCAGATACGCCAACGCATCACGAAACCCCAGGCCCTCCATCTCCATTATGAATGTAAAGACGTCGCCGCTTTTGCCGCATCCGAAGCAGTGATACGTCTGCCTGCTTTGCTGCACGTTGAACGACGGGGTTTTCTCCTTGTGAAAAGGGCATAGCCCCTTGAAGGAATTACCGGCGCGCTTAAGCTTTACGTAACCGCTGACTATGTCGATGATATCTATTCGAGATTTTACTTCGGAGGCGTCGTCAGCCATTTCAAAAACTCCATTTAGAAACAGACACAACGGGCGCCAGTTATAAAACCCTGGTCGCCCGCGTCAATAAAAGCTACTTTGTTTTTTGTCCCGCAACCGCCGCGCTTATTTGAATAAAAGCGGAGAACTGAACAGCGGAGCCATTACGAGCGAAACGACGGTCATGAGCTTTATCAGGATATTGAGGCTGGGCCCCGACGTATCCTTGAACGGGTCGCCCACCGTGTCGCCGTTCACTGCCGCCGCGTGCGCGGGCGAACCCTTGCCGCCGTGCTGACCCGACTCAATGTACTTTTTGGCGTTGTCCCAGGCGCCGCCGGAGTTAGCCATGAACAAGGCGAGCATAACGCCTGTTACGATGGAACCGCCAAGCATTCCGCCTAGCGCCGCCGGACCAAGGATATAACCCATCGCCACGGGAGCCAGCACCGCCATCAGGCCCGGGATCACCATCTCTCTCAACGCGGCCGCGGTCGATATGTCGACGCACTTCTCATACTCGGGACGGGCTGTGCCTTCCATTATTCCGGCAATCTCGCGGAACTGGCGGCGAACCTCTTCTATCATGTGTTCAGCAGCCCGGCTCACGGCCTGTATCGACAAAGCGCTGAATATAAACGGCAGCATTCCGCCGACGAAAAGGCCCACCATGACCTCGGCGCTCATGATATTTATCTGAGTCAGCTTTGTGGCGCTCGCATACGCCACGAACAGAGATAGCGCCGTCAGCGCCGCGGACGCAATTGCAAGCCCCTTTCCTACAGCCGCCGTGGTATTGCCGACAGCGTCAAGTTTGTCCGTAATTTCGCGCACATTCTCGGGCATCCCGGCCATCTCCGCAATGCCTCCCGCGTTATCGCTGATGGGGCCGTAAGCGTCGACCGAAAGCACCATGCCGGTGATAGACAGCATACCCACCGCCGCGCAGGCTATGCCGTACGTACCTCCGCCCGGACCGGTTTTCTCGCCGAAATAATATCCGATCAGCGTGGCAATGCAGATAAACAGCACCGGAGCAACCGTCGACTTCATGCCGACCGAAATGCCTGCCAGAATGTTCGTGGCCGTACCGGTCACGGACGCCTCGGCTACCTCCTTGACCGAGCTGTAGTCAGCCGAAGTGTATATCTCCGTGATCTTGCCTATGATTACGCCGCAGGCGACTCCGCCCACGACAGCCCAAAACAGATTCACGTCACCGAAAATCCACCATGTGAGGAAGAACGTGCCTGCTATCATAATCAGACCGGTGGAATAAAATCCCATGTCTAGGGCTTTCTGAGGATTCCCGCCCTCCTTCACCTTGACGAAGTACGTGCCGAGGAGCGCCGCCAGTATGCCAATGCAGGCGAGCAGCATCGGATACATAAGGCCCTTAACATTCAGAGCCAGGTATCCGATAGCCATGGCCGCGATAACAGCGTTTACGTAGCTCTCGAAAAGATCCGCTCCCATTCCGGCTATGTCTCCGACGTTGTCTCCCACGTTGTCGGCAATGACCGCCGGATTACGCGGGTCATCCTCCGGTATTCCGGCTTCGACCTTGCCGACCAGGTCCGCGCCGACGTCGGCCGCCTTGGTGTAGATACCGCCTCCGACGCGGGCAAAGAGAGCGATCGAGCTCGCTCCAAAACCGAATGCCGCTATCGAGTCCACGTCCCTGAATACTATATATGAAACCAACACGCCGAGGAGCCCGACACCCACGACAGTCATTCCCATGACGCTGCCTCCCTTGAAGGCAACGCCCAAGGCTTCGTTCATACCCTTGAGGGCGGCGAAAGTGGTCTTGCCGTTGGTCTTTGTGGCCACACGCATTCCGACATATCCCGTAAGCGCGCTGCAAATTGCCCCTCCCACGAAATTATAAGCCGTCACCGGGCTGATGAAATACCAGAGAATGGCCGCCACAACCACCACGAAACCGACCAGGGCTTTGTATTCCCTGTAGAGAAAAGCCATCGCCCCGCTTTGAATGATTGACGATAATTCCTTGATCTTCTCATTGCCGACTTCGTAAGCTTCGATCTTCGAAGCCGTGTAATACGAGTACACAAGAGCGCCTATCGAGACAATTGCTATTAACGCGTAAGACAACCCCAAACCTTCCATAAGTTAATACTCCCCTTCCTTAATATGGAAAAAACATCCGCTTAATCCAGTTTCTTATTCTACTATCAATTAACCGCAAAGAGAAGAATAAAATGTGATACGGCAAAAAATTGCATCAACTTGAGGCGCGCCTATTTGCCCTCCCGCTCGTACTCGGCGATCCTGTCCACCTTTGGCGCGCTCCGCTCATTCGGGACATAAGCGTGCGACAGATATTCCTTTACGAAACACTTCGCGAGCTCGATGCCCGTGACCTGCGCGCCCATTGTAATGATGTTCGCGTTGTTGGAGAGTACGGCGCGCTGAGCCTGGTATACGTTTGTAACGAGAGCGGCATAGGCTCCTTCGACTTTGTTCGCCGCTATCGACACTCCTATGCCGGTGCCGCATATCAGCACGCCGCGGTCGCAATTGCCGGAGGCAACGTCTTTCGCGACGGCTATTGCCACATTTGCGTATACAGGATCGTCACTCCCGTAGTCCATGACCTCGTGTCCGAGGTCCATTATAAAAGACGCCAGAATCGCTTTAAACTCCGCCGCGTTGGGGTCGCATCCCATTGCTACTTTCATTTCGGATCATCCCTTCAGAATTCGTACAGGTCCCCGGATTCGGGACGCTCATGCCAGTAGAGCTTCCATCCAAGGTAACGGGTGGCGGCTTCATTGATAATATACGCGTAGTTCGACCTCACCATCGCCACTTGGCGCTCGAAACCATTCAGACATAACGTTTTCATCAGTTTTTGCAGGTTTGGAACCTCGACGACGGCAACGCCGCCCGCCATGTCGAACGGGAGATCTATAAACTGACACTCGCCCACGTAGCCCTTTATGAAACCCCTCGTCTCGTCCGTGGACATTCTGAAATAGGTCGCCTCACCGGGGGCCACCTTACCCTTCACCGCGCCGAAACACTTTTCGGAGCCGACCGTCCGGGACAGCGCGTCGATACTGCCTATCTCAAGGGCGCCTCCTATGAAGCTCTTAGGATAATTCGAGCAGTTCGCGCTGACGCAGATATTTTGCTCAAGGCCGTAGTTGTTGTTCCAGCCGAGAAACCCGGGGGATGCGCCGGAAGCGAGAAGCAGCGCGTACATTGACACGGCCCCCGCAACGTCGGCCTCGCAAGCGGCGGGTATCAGGCGCTCTCCCAACATGCTCATTATTACGCAGACGGCGCACCCATAAATTTCCTCGATTGAATCCCAGCACTGAATCGCCGCGGCGTCAAGCTCGCCCTCCTCTATTATTCTGTCGATGGCGACGGACAGTTTTACCGATTTTGCGATTACCTCCTCGGGTATCTGTTCTTCGATCCTTCCGTAGGCCCTGAGTTCATCCAGCCTGGTTTTATATGCCGCCTCGGCGGGGTTAACCTTGAAAGCCGCGGAAAAAACCTGCGACAGGTCCGTCGGAACGACATTGATACCGGTGCGCTGCAGCAGTTTTTCGCTGAAACGCACAGTCTGGAAAGCGGCGGGCCTGGTTCCGAACAAGCCGATGCGCGCTTCGCGCAGCCCTTTCACTACTCGACACACCCCGGCAAACCGCTCCACGTCGCTCTCGAAATCCTCGCTCGATGCGTCGCAGGTGTGGAGGCTCGTATTTGTGAACGGGATTCCGTATTGGTAGAGGTTACAGCACACCGAAAATTTTCCGCAGAACGAGTCCCGCCGATGGTCGAGGTCGATTTGATCCGGGTAGTCGTTAGACGCCTGCACGAGCACCGGCACATTCAAGGCCGAGCGCTTGAGCGTCTCGGCTATCGCCACCTCGTCGCCGAAATTCGGAAGCAGCACGATCACCCCGTCTATCTCGTCCCTGTGGCGTTTGAACAGTTCGGCGCACAGTTTTGCGTCCGCGAGCGTCTCTATGGAGCCGGACGGCGTTTCCGCCGCTTCGGTTATCACCACTCCGAAGCCATGTTTTTCGAGCAGTGCCAACATACGCCGCCTGTCTCTGTCCGCGAGTACAGGATTGTAAAATGTCCTCACGCCGATTAGCACACCGAAAGTTATTTTTTTATCGACAACTCTCAAACAAGCTCGCTCCTTTCGAAAAGCCGACCCCCGGCAAAGCCGGGGGTCGGTGGTTCAATTTACCGGGAAATCAAATACCGCTTACGCCAAGCTGAGGAACTCCTTTTACCACGGACAGTTCCAACAAAGACTTATAATCAGTCACACATTTCTTGGCTCTGTCGCCCGACGATATGAACACTCCGACGCCCGCCACCGAAGCGTTGAACTCACGCGCCATGAGAAGCATGCCCGCAGCCGTGCTGCCGCCCCTCATAAAGTCGTCGACCACCAGTACCCGGCTTGACGCCGTGATAAATCTCGTTCCGAGATACATAGTGCGGACATCACCGTTGGCGGTTGGGAAATGCACGGCAACCGCCGGGCCGTCGCTCGGCCTGTTCCTGAACCGGCAGACGGCAAGCGGAACACCCAGCGCATAAGATGTAAAGAACGCGACCGGTATCCCCTTAACCTCGGATGTGAGGACGACGGTTGGTTTCTTGTCGTCGAAAAGGGAGGCCATGGTGAAACCGAGGAAGGAAGCCCAGTCGGAATCGAACAGTATATCGGTGTAGTAGACCAGTTCACCGGGAAGAAGGCGTTCGGGCACAGAGAGTATCGAAGCGAGCTCCTTAAGTTTCGTGGCGCGGTACTCACGCGACGGCGATGGGATGAAATACGCTCCCCCGCTCCTCCCCCTGTCGGTAACTATGCTTCCCACACCTTCGCTCTGCAGAGCTTCGGATATTATCTCTATATCGTCGCTCACAAGCGTCTTCGATACCCCAAAACCGGCGGCGGTATCCGTCAGTGACATCTGGCGCGACGGACGAAGCAGCATTCGAGATGCTATTCTTATCAGGCGTTGCGTTCTCTTTCCCCTCATCGGCGATCACTCCAAAATCAAAATTTGCCGAAGCCAATTAAATAAATATTTTTTTTCTCGAATCAAGCGAAATACTCTTCGCATACCAACATCGGCGTCCTCCGGCCTGAAAAAAGCGAAGTACCCCGATCCACTGCCGCACAACCCCCAGACGGCCGCTCCAGATGATGATACCATATCTTCCAAAACAGCGTACTCTTCCTCGTGTCCTGCGCAGGCCATAAAGTCGTTGGGAATCCTGCCAACTTTCCGCCCGCTCAAGAGACTGTCCAAGACCGACACTGCCTCGTCACGGGCTTGCTCCTCACTCAACGCGCCTGCCTTGAGGCCGGCCGCCCTCGCCTCATCCAGTGCGCGATACGCGTACGCTGTGCCGACACTCCACGAGGGAAAGAATATAATACCACTCATACTCGGATTCCCTGAGGCCCCTTGCAGAACATCCCCAATTCCGCCAACTATCGCCATACCTTGACTACTGGCAAGAAAGGGCACGTCCGCACCCAGCGACTCGGCATCGGGCATTACGCCATCCCCAAACCCAGCAGCAACACTAACAAGACGCAAAAAAGCCGCGGCATTACCACTTCCGGCACCGACACCCCCACCCAGCGGAAGGCATTTGTGTAGAGTAATGTCGACCGGCGGCAGGAAGTCATCTCCATAAACTCTTCTGATATGGCGGCATGCCGCGGAGAGAATATTTTCCCCGGGAATTTCCGCGCCGGTTACGACCAGCCTATCGTGGTCAGCGTAAAAATCCGCCTGCACAATTTCCGGCGACGGCCTCCGCCAAAAGAGCGAGCAAATGTTGTGATAGCCGTCATCACGTTTGTCCAGAACACGTAAAGTAAGATTGATCTTTATGTCACAGCGTCCCGTAATCAGCATCGCGCTTACAAAGCCGCCGCCGGGCGCCGGGCGATCCCTTACGGATTATCCTCGCAGGGCAATAACTGCAATTCGACTTCTTTTGTGAGAAGATCAGCATAGCTGAATGAAACCGTACTGTTCTGCGACTCTACGAAAAGCGTGAAAAGACTTGGATAGGCTTCCATTATGACGCCCTGCCGGGCTTCTGCTTTCCTGCGACCGTTCGCGGCCTTGTAAAACACTCTGGAGCCTCTGTGCCGGGTCACCTGTTCTCTGATAGCGCGTAATGAATCCATCAATTTTTAATCACTCCCAGACGGGCATCGTATTTGATAATAATATTAACATATATTTCGAGGAAACTCAATAAGAGGTTAATTTCTTCGTCGTAATGACCGTAGAGAGGGATTATTTGTAAGAAAACCGAGCTGATTTATCGAGATAAGCTCATTTTTTATGCGAGATTTTTTCCAGGCAAAGTATTCTAAATAATTAAGATTCAGCGGTTACATAATGCGGTTCCCTACGCCCAATCCTCCACCCTCACGCCAATAACCTGCGACAGGCCCGGTTCCGCCAGCGTAACTCCATACAACACATCAGCTTTTTCCATAGTGAGACGCCTGTGGGTCATCACTAAAATCTGCCTCTCTCTGGAGGTGTCGCGGGTCAGTTCGGCAAAACGCCTGAGGTTTACCTCGTCGAGGGCGGCATCCACCTCGTCGAGCACAGCTATAGGACTCGACGCCACCTCCAGCGACGCGAACAGGAGAGCTATCGCGGAAAGCGACTGCTCGCCTCCGGACAGTTGCGCGATGCTCGTGGGATGTTTGCCGGGCGGCCTGGCAAGGACATCCACCCCGCTGTCCCAGAGCGACTCGCCCTCGATCATTTCGAGCTTCGCGTCGCCTCCCGTGAACAGCCGCTGAAATAACGAGTTGAATTTTTTGTCGATTTCTTCAAGAGCGTTCGTGAATATAACGCGCGCCTGCCCGTCAGCTTCGGAGATCAGTCGTTCGAGCTCCCTGATGCCGCCGCCCACGTCATCGAGCTGTTCTCCCAGAAACGCGAGGCGATCCCTCAGACTGCGCTCCTCCGAAAGCACTCCCATATCGATATCGCCCATCGCCTTGAGGCTTCTGTCGCACTCCCTTATCGAACGCCGCAGTTCGTCGGGGTCCTCCAGCGTCACCGCGTCCGGGCCGGGGTAAGGGTATTGTTCCTCCCACGTGGACACTATCTCCGCAAGCTCGCGCGCAAGCTCGGCGGTCTTTACATTGGTGTTTGCGCTTGACGCCTCCGCCTCACGCAGAGCCTCACTTGCCGCGTTCATGCGAGCCGTGCGTCTCTCCCGCCCGGCCGTTATCACGTCATAACGTTCTTTGAAATCATCCATGCCATGCGCCGCCCTTCGGCGGTTCCCGGCAGTCTCCGAGTAACGCCTGGCGAGGGCCGCAAGGTTTGTTCTCGCGGTCAGTATCTCCCTCCCGGTTGAAGACATCTCGTCGTCAAGCTCGGCTATCTGCCTCGTTATTGTCCGCATCTCCGACGCCATCCTCTCGGCGAGCACGAAGCCGGAGTGACTCTTTTCCTCCGCAATGGCAACAGATGTCTTCATGCGCTCGATCTCCTTCAACATTCCGAGATCGGCCTCATGTGAGGTAACCGTCCCTGCCTCTTCGCGGAGTTCGAGGCTCCGTTTGAAAAGGGCTAGGTACGACGCGCCGTACTCCTTCAACGATGCAAGGATCGACTCGCGTTCGCCCTTAGCGCGGGCACGCTCCCTCATTATTTCCTCGCGCATGCCGTCACATGCGCTGCGGCGCGACGCAAGCTCCCTTATCCCGCGTGAAATTTCCTCCTTCTTGGCCGCGGCCTCCGCCTCTGCTTCCTCCAGGCGTGCGAAGTCGTTAGACAGGGATTCCACCAGACGCCTCGCGGCTTCCGTCTCCGTCTCCAGCCGCGCTATGGCGCTCATTATCTCCATAGCGCGGCCGGATTTTGCCGCGCGGCCTCCCGAAATGGTACCGCCGGGCTGAAAAACGTCGCCCTTCAGGGTGGCGATAGGGAGTTTGAAGCCGGAACGGACGAGCCCCTGCCCCACACTGTAGTCGTCCACAATGAGCAGGTCGCCCATAATGTGCTCCAGTGCGGGACGCCAGTGAGCCTCCGCCTTAACGAGATCCATCGCCCAGCCGACAATCCCGTCGTTCGGCAGGCGGCGGGAATTGTCCCGGAATCTCGGCCTGCTCCGTTCCAACGGAAGGAATGTGGCGCGTCCCATCTGATTTTTCTTGAGGATATCTATACAGAGCCCAGCCTCGTCGATCGTGTCGGAGAGCAGCATGAATTGACGCGCTCCAAGGAAAGCTTCCATCGCGACGGCAAATTCGGACGGGCAGGTGAAGGCGTCGATCACAGCCCTGAGATTTGCTTTGACGCGTCCGAGTTTCACGGCGGACAGCACATGCTGGACGGGGCGGGGATATACTTCGGCGGCGGCCTGTTCATGAAGTTCCGAGAGGCGGTTCGACATCCTGGACAACTCGCGCCTGTTTCTCTGCAAGTCGCTCGATACCCCCTGCAGCTCGGCGTAGAGGTCCCTGTGATGGGACGACACGCGCTCCTGCTCGCCTAAAAGCTCGCTGTGCCGCTTTTCCAGGTCCTCCATCTCCTTCCTGATCGCCTTCAACGGATCGGAGGAATCGGTTTCGGTTTTTTTCTCGCGGGATTCGAGCACTCGTACACCGAGCGACTTCATGCTCCCCGCCATGGCAGTCATCTCACCCTCTATCTCCCCGCGCTCGCGATTGATGCGCTCCGCCCTCTCCCGTTCGGAACGAGTGCGCTCCTCATGCAGAGCGTGCCGCTCCATAGCCTCGGTGAGGGATTTTTTGCGGACTTCAAGCTCATTGCGAAGGACTCTTTCGGATTCCTCGCGGGCTTTGTCCTCATGCTTGAGATTATCCAGCTTTTGAACGGCTTCCGCCCGTTCGGAGGCCATCTGCGCGTGTCTCCGCTCCAGTGAAATGACGGACGTGCCGTATCCATACGCCGTCCGCGTAATGCCGGCCATTGTTTCTCTTGCGGCGTCCATCTCCCTTATCTGGTTTTGGCTCGCGTTCGAAAGTTCGGTTATTTTGCGTTCCACGGCTTCGAGCGCCCTATTCCATCCTGCGAGCCACACCCGTTTCATCGTTGCCGCTTCATCCCAACAGCGGCGCTCTTCCACATTCTCCTCAGTCCGCCTCTCATTTACTCTCCGTCGTACCCAGTAATATAATTTCCTGTAGTCCTCAAGGGCGTCAAGAAGCTCCCGCGCCTTCCTCGCGCGCTCGACCTCCGGGGCAATCTCGTCGTAACGCGCGCGAAGTTCCGCCGAGAAAGTGCGGAGCCTCGTATACTCCTCGCGCGCTTCGCCGAGACGTCCGGACGCCTCGTCACGCCTGCGCCTGTACGCGTCGATGCCGAAAAGAGACTCCAAGAGCTGGCGGCGCGCTTGCGGGCGCTGCTGGATGACCTCCGCGACTTCCCCCTGCCCTATGAAGGCGAACTTGTCACCGCCGAGCTGCCATTCCCTCTTAGTCTTGTCAAGCTCGCTCAATGTGACGCGGTTTCCGTCAACCGTGACGACCGTCCCCGATTCGGCGGCAACTCTCCTGCGTATCAGCG
>Ga0099364_10013901_pt1 | contig 10758 bp, 8 predicted proteins | sample TergutTh196P3_FD_73070 | JGI IMG/M metagenome (GOLD analysis project Ga0099364, IMG submission 73070) | Microcerotermes parvus P3 segment gut microbial communities from Pointe-Noire, Republic of the Congo - Th196 P3 | ecosystem: Host-associated > Arthropoda: Insects > Digestive system > Gut ...
TGCCGCGCCAAGGAAGATGAGCCAGACAAAGCTCATCCGGGCGACTTCTTCGGTCCACACCGCCGGTAATTTTATAACGAATCGGCACAGTACCTGGAAAAAAGTGACCGCGATCAGCATGGTCATGAGAATGAAAAGACAGCCCGTTATGCATTTGCCCAGATAATCGGAAATTGTCTTCACGGCGATTTCCTTCATCGAACAAGCGCGGGGGTTAGGGGCGCGCCATAAAATAATGCTTATGCTTCTCGCGGGCGATCGTTGTACCGAAGCCACTTGAAATTTCGGTTTCTTGAACCTATTGCCGGCAGTGCGCGCGCAGGTTACAAGATCAAAAAGCCGAATTTCTCGCGCACTCCGGTATATACCTGCGGCGAAATGGTTTCGGAGTTGAATGACGAGAAAATTCCCCGTCTGCGCCGCAGGATATCAACCCGAAACCACATCGCCTAAAGCGTAACGTCCGCCCGCGAAACGGCAAGGAGCGAAAAAGCGCGATCAGAAATTCTGGATCTCCTGAATCAAATCGGTGAGGTCGGTACTTTGGCCGAATCTCTCGAATACTTCCCGGGTGGCGTCGGCAATGGGCTTTTTGTCGATTTCAAAGAGCTGCACGCCGAATTTCTCCACCATTTCCTTCTGTGCCGTCACCCCCGAGTCCTTTTCGAGCTTTCGGGCGATCGGGGTGATCTCGGCCATCGCCTTAAGAATCGCTTCCTGCAGACCCTTTTCCAGGTTATAGAATATTTTGGCGTTGATGAACATGGGGCGAACGGTGATTTCGTGACCGGTCAGGGTGAGGTATTTAGCCGGTTCATACATCTTGTTCGCCAAGAGGGTCGGCATTTCGTTTTCCATGCCGTCGCACAATCCGGACGCCAGGGCGGAGTAGGTTTCTCCGAAGGCGATGGTGACGGGCAGGGTACCGACCGCCATCCAGACCTCTGTCTTCAGGGCGGACGGGGCGAGGCGCAGCTTGAATCCCTTGAGATCGGCGATAGACCTTACCGGTGCCTTGACCGCAATGACGTTGCGCTCGGAACCACCCCAATAACCGAGGATTTTGGTGCCGGTCTTGTCTTCGATAAGCTCCGCGTATTTTTGCCCGGGAGTTCCGTCCAGCGCCCGCATCCAGTGTTCGTAGTCGGTGAACAGGAACGGAAGGGCGAACAGTTCGAGTTCCTTACAGAAAGTGGTGCCGACGGTCGGATCGCCTATGTACATATCAAGCGAGCCTTCCTTCACGCTTTCGAGCATGTCCGGTTCGGCGCCGAGAGTGGCGTTGGGATAGTTGATAAGCTGGATGCGCCCCCCCGAATGTTTGTCCAGCGCCGTTCTGAGCTGGCCGATAGCCACGTTCCAGGCCTGGGATTCAGGCTGGTTGTTGCCGACGCGGAGCGTGACCTGTCCGGCTTGGACGTAACCGGTCAAGAACAGGGCGGCAAGGGCAAAAGCCGCGACGGCCGCAAACGCGAAAGCTCTTTTCATGGATATTCTCCTTACCTGTCAATTGATTTTGTACTTTTCCAATACTTCCCGATTTACCTCGACGCCGATGCCAGGCGCTTCCGGAACCTGGACATATCCTTTTTCGAAAATGACGCCGTCGTTGATCAGTTCAAGCCGGAACGGATGGCTGGACTGGTCATACTCGAGGATTGCGTCATCAGGAACCATTCTGAGCGGGGTGGGCGGCAGGGTGGCGATGTACTGAAGCGACGCGGCCAAGCCAATCCCTGATCCCCATACATGAGGGATAAGAAAGGCGTGATTAGCTTGGCAAAGCGCGGCGATTTTTTTGCATTCCGTGAAGCCGCCGGACGAACAGAGGTCGGGTTGATAAATATCAAGCGCTCCCGCGGCCAGCCAGTCCTTAAAAGCGAATTTCCCAAAAATATTCTCGCCCGCGGTGATATAGGACGGCGTGAGATTTCTAATCGCCCGATAGCCGGCAATGTCTTCCGGCGCCAGCAATTCCTCGAAAAACTCGAGCCGCTCGGCCGCAAGGGAAAGAATGATGCGTCGGGCGACCGCTTGGTTGTAAGCGCAATTGAAATCGGCCATGAGCATGACATCGTGCCCGACCGCTTTCCTGACCGCACGGATGTAATCAATGTCGGCCTGGGCGCCGAAGCCGGTTTTCAGCTTCATGCCGCGGAAGCCGCGTTCCTTGTACTCCAGGGCTTCGCGCACCGCGTCCGCCGGGTATTCCTTGCCGCGTTTCCGATAAAAACCGGTGGCGTAGGCGAGAATTTTCTTGTGAAAAAAGCCCCCCAGCAGATTGGCTATGGGTTGACCGAGGTTCCTGCCTATCAAATCCCAGAGCGCAATGTCGACGCCGCTCAAAGAATTGACTGCCGCACCTTGCTGACCGAAAGGCCGAGAAGCATTGTACAATTCCTCCCACAGCACCTCGACATCGAAAATGCTCCGGCCGATCATCTTTGGCGCGTAACAATTCTCGATGAAGCTGGCGGCGATCTCCGGCGGCTGCAGACCGTGGCAGAGGCATTCGCCGAACCCGCTGACACCGGCCTTGTCCACCACTTCGACGATGACGGAACTGCGTTTGGTGACCCAGCCCTGCGAAAAAGAAAACGGTTCGGCTAAAGGCGCCTGGATGATATGAACCGCTACTTTTGAAATTTCCATGGATTTTCCTTTCCGAAGGCTTATACCGGAGTGCGCTAGAAATTCGGCTTTTTGATCTTGTAACCTGCGCGCGCACTGCCGGCAATAGGTTTAAGAAACCGAAATTTCAAGTGGCTTCGGTATAAACTGGAGTTTTACAGGAAAACGGGCGGCGGTTAGCTCGTTTTTTCGCAAAACTCCAGCTAAAGAAAATCGTACAAACCACCACCTGATTTTTTTGGGATTGCTGCCGGTATCAGTATAGCAGATGACCCGGGAGTGTCAATAAACCCTAAATCCCGTCCAGAAATTCCGCGGGCACACCATAACATTCCTCGACCGCTTTATCCAGTTTGCCGCGGGCTGAATCCGTCGCCTTCCCCTTTTCAGCCTCCTCGGCACACCAGCGGTAGGCTTCCGCCACTTTTCTGATGTGCTCCGCGGCGGGGTTATTCGGAAATGGCAAGAGCCGCATTTCGCGGAGATTAATGTTGTTGTTGCCGCTGAAAAGACGGAACAACCAGTCCAACAGGCGCGAATTGAGCATTCCGGCGAGGTACTCGGACGGCAGGCCGTTTTTCGGTGTGTATACGTTCAGGCTATTGCCGAGGTATATTCCCGGAGGCGCCAAGGCAGCCACCAACCTTGGCCGCGAACGCATGTTCCTGATTCCCAGTTGAACCACCCGCACCGTTTCGGCCCGACGGCGGCAGGTCTCAGCCAAGGCACCCTTCATACCGAGAAAACGAGGCAGATCAAGAAAACGCGCCCGACCGGGAGCCGGATTCAGATCCAGGAAGAAGGGGGACAGGTGTCTGCCCCTGACCAACAGGCAGCCACTGTCCTCGTCCAGCAGGCAGTCGCGGAAAACGGTCTGGTCCACCTCTCCGACCCGCATCTCCGCCGCTTCCTCCAGCCGGCCCGGACAATGCTCCCAAAGCCATTCCGCCAGTTTTCCGCCTCTCCGGTTGATTAACGGGATGGCCAGGGAAGCATTGAATTTTCGGAGATCGGCGGCGGCCATGAGATAACTTTCACCGCCCGACTCCAGGCGCAGGGCCAGAGCCGCTCCCGAATCCTTCACCGCCCGGAAAACGCAGGCCGACTGGGTGACGCCGGGAAAAACCTGATCGCGTTCGTCGTAAAATATCCAGTCCTCGGCGGCGTGTTCCTCCAAGAGACGCCGGCGCAAAGGCCAGGCGGAAGCGTCACGGGCGAGAGACAAGGGTACGATGAAGGACAAGACGCCGCCCGGTTTTAAAATGGCGAACGAGCGCTCTATAAAACAACGATGCAGATTTATCTGCCCCGACAACGAATCCCGGTAGTAACCCGAATTCCGCAAGTCCCGGGCCAACCGATTCCGCTCCGGACGGTGGGAGAAATTGGTCAAAACCTCATAAGGCGGATTGCCTGCCAGCAAGTCGAAACCGCCGGCTGCGAGAACAACGGGAAAAGCGGCCGACCAGTCGAGACCAGTTGCCTTTGTTTTCTCCGATGCATCGCCGAACGGCGGCCCGAGAAGCGAATCACCCTGACGAAGGTTGACCGTACGGGGGGCGAATTCATTCTTTGCGTCCGACAGGGCAAGCCATAAAAGGGCTCGAGCCATAAAGACGGCCCCGGCGTCGAGATCTACCCCGAAGAGGCAGTTTTCCGCCCACTCGCGGATGGACGGAATCCGATCCGGATGGCGGACCGCCAAACGCTCGACGGTGCGCAGTAAGAAAAAACCGCAGCCCATGGCTGGGTCGCAAAGAGTCGGTCCGTCGCCGGCGGGGGGAGAAGCTTTGGGAAACAGATCGTTCCAAATCAGGTCGAGTATGCGGTCGATGATCGCGGGTGGGGTGTAGAAACTGCCCAGAAGTCGGCGGCGCTCACCCGAGGCGAAGGCGGCGCGCCAAAAGGCGTCGCCAATATCGCGGGGAGCGGCGGCGGCTTCGGCAACCTTCCTCTCTCCGCCGGAGAACAGGATCGAAAAAAAGTTGTCGCCGTCCGGGAAAATATCCTGCCCCATTTCCGTCAGCCGGGTCAAGATAGCCTCTCGTCTGCCCCGCAGAATTCCTTTCGAAGCGGCGGTTTGTAACAGCAACCGGACAACCGACGGCGTTATGGGATGGTTGTCAGTCTCGCCGGTCATCCTGGTAGTATGCCTCCCGGATAGTGGCTGATTGTGGGGACGCCGTCTCGTCCGATATCCACCGCCACCAAGTCGCAGCGAATGGGTTGATCATGCAGGCCGTGTCGATTCACATACTCCCGCACCGCCCGGGACAAGCGCAGGCTTTTTCGTCGGGTCAAGGCTTCGGAAGCGGTTCCAGCCGATCCGCGCGAGCGGGTTTTGATTTCGACGAAAACCCATTCCCGGCCGTTTCTGGCCACGATGTCCAATTCCCCCCGGCGGAAGCGCACCCGGCGTTCGACGATGGAAAGTCCGAGTTTTTGCAAAAAGCCGGCGGCCAATTCCTCGCCCATCTCGCCCAAGCGCAAGTGGCTGGTCATGTCGCACCTCTTCTATCTGGAGTTTTACAGGAAAACGGGCTAACCGCCGCCCGTTTTCCTGTAAAATATAATCCTTTACCGTGCCGCAGATTGTATTTTCAATGCTTCATGCCAAAGAACCGAGTTGGCACAAATACGCTAAGGTGTAGCAAGTTTTTTATTTTGAACATTTGCCGCCGGTGGTCGGGCGGTAAATGTTCAAAACTCAACTGACAGACCCTATGCATCCACTTCAACCAGAAGCACGGTTCTGGCTATGATGACCAGACCGTTTCCAACCTGCCCCATCCCTTCGGCGGTTTTCGCCTTGACATTGATTTTGGCGGGGGCGAGTTCCAAAAGATCGGCAAGGTTGGCGCCGATTTTCTTTTTCCACTCCCCTAATTTTGGCCGTTCCAGTTCGATGATGCAATCAATATTGACGATTCGCGCCTTCTCCCTCGACGACAGGGTCAGGATCTTTTCCAGGAAGAACCGGGAATCCGTCCCCGGCACAACCGAGGACTCAGGAAAATGATCGCCGATGTCCCCCAATCCGAGAGCGCCGAGCCAAGCGTCAATCAACGCGTGCAGCAGAACATCGCCATCCGAAACCGCAATGCAGGATAGAGAACAGGGAATGTCCAAGCCGCCCAAGCGGATGCCGTCGCCTGGTTTCAGGCGGTGCAAATCGCTTCCCAATCCGATCCTCACAGCCATGCCGCGATTCCTTTTTTAACCGAAAAGACGGCTTTCCAGTTCCAGGCACATCATGTGCCCAACCGCTATGTGGCATTCCTGAATGTGGGAGGTAATGTTCGAGGGCGCCTGGAAACAAAGGTGCGACACCTTGGAAAGGATGCCGCCGTCCTGGCCGGTGAAACCGATAACCTTCATCCCCTTTTGCCTGGCTGACTCGCAAGCCGTCAGGATATTCCGACTGTTTCCCGAAGTGGAAAAGGCCCAAAAAACATCCCCCTCTCTTCCGATCGCCTCCACTTGGCGGGAAAAGACCATTTCCGGACCGAAATCGTTCAGACAGGCGGTGAGAACCGAGGTGTCCACAGTTAGAGCTATGGCCGGCAGGGCGAGGCGATCCGCCCGGAAACGGACCACCAATTCCCCTGCCAGATGCTGACAATCGGCGGCGGAACCGCCGTTGCCTGCCAGGAGTATCTTACCGTCGGATGCCAGGGCGAGCGAAAGCTGACCAGCGATTTCCTCGAAGATGGGCGGATAGGTCGGATCCACGGTGAGTTTACGCATCGTCTCCCCTAGTGCGGCCAGGTAGGATTTGATCATTCAGTATTCCTTTCGGTGGCTGTGACTAGGGAAGCCCAGTTTTTCTCGATAATTGACGATGGAACGACGCTTGATGTGGATGCCCTCCATCGCCAAGCGTTTCATGATTTCGTTGTCCCTGAGGGGGCGGCGCTTGTCTTCTGCCAGCAACATCTCGCGGATGCGCAACAAGACCCTGGCGCTCGATTCGGTCTCGCTCCCCTCCGATGCGCCGCCGACCCGGGCAAAGAAATGCTTGAGTGGTTTTATCCCTGCCGGCGTATCAATATACTTGTCCTTAACGGCTCTGGACACGGTGGAGATGTCGTAGCCGACCCGATCCGCTATCTCTTGCATTTGCAACGGGGCGGGGGCGCTCACCCGTTCGGCCAGATAGTCTTCCTGGGCCTTGATGATTTCCACCGCCACCGTCAAGACGGTTTTTTCCCTCTGGGCTACCGCCTTAATCAGCCATTGGGCGTTGTTGTATTTTTCGCGAAACTTTTTGGCCAGACCGGTCCGTCGCATTTGCTCCCGAAACAACTTGAACGCCTCGCTTCGCTCGGGATCCGTCTCGATCCGTTCGCGAATTATCGCGCCGCGACGAGAACGATCGAATAGGGCGGTAAAAAAATCCGAAACCTGCGGCTGCCTGCCTGAAGTAAGGCGAACGCTGTATCCTGATTCCGCGTCACCGTCCACTACCAGTTCCGGACGGATGGGCAGCGCCGGCTCTTCCGAAAATCTCGCACCCGGTCTCGGGTTGAGGGTACGAATTATTTCGACTCCACGTTTTACCTCATCCAAGCCGCATTTCAGACTGCCGGCGATCTTCGGCAGGCGGTTGGCGGCGATATCCTCAAGATGAAGCTTTACCATTTTAACCACCACCGGGGTTGACTCGGGGCGGTTGGCAAGTTGCAGAAGGAGGCACTCGACGAGGTTTCGAGCCCCTACGCCGTCGGGAAAAAGCTTCTGTACCTCAACTAGGGCGAGGGCGAGTTCCTCCTCGGAAGGAGATGGTTCACTTTCGGGAACCGTTTCTGACAGGGAAACGGTAAGCCAGCCGTTGGCGTCCAGCTTCTGTACTATTCCGGCGGCAAATCGGCGGATGCGATTCGACATGGGTGTTTCCGCCAACTGGGTCAGCAAATTCTCAATCAGGGAAGGCGGCCGGGCAGTGGCGTTGGCGATGGGATCGAAGGTCTCTTCATCGTTCTGGGAACGGTTGCGGGCTGGAGCGTTGTCCCCGTAGACATCCGACCAGTCGTAATCTACCTCATCTATACGCTCCATGCCGGTGGCGCTGTCATAATCGGAATAAACATCCTGCGCGGAGCCGCTTTCCTCGTTGGTTTCGCGCATGACCAAGGCGTCATTGGCGTCCGGTTCCGACTCCTTGTCATCATCCAGAGCATCCTCCGGCGACTCGCCTTTGAGATTTTCGATTTCTTCGATTTCCAAAGTTGGATTTTCCAATTGTTCCTGCCGAATGCGCTGCTCCAGCTGCATGATCGGCATTTGCAGCAATTCCATGGACTGGATCATTTGCGGCGAGAGCGTCATTTCCTGACGCTGGACGAACTGCATGCTGAGACCGGTTGAGATTCCCGAACTCATAAGCTATCCCTGAAAAACAAATCGTCTTTATTGGCAAAGTAATTGCATTTATTCAAATTATACACCATAGCGCAAGTAAAGTCTTGCGTCAATTTCAAACAAGGGCGGCTTCATCAAGTCTTGACAAAGTCAAAGCGTAAGGGCGGGTGGCTTTTCAGGCGTTTGCGGCGCCTTGAGGCCAAAAAACAGGACTTGCGCGAAAATATACCGGAGTGCGCTAGAAATTCGGCTTTTTGATCTTGTAACTTGCGCGCGCACTGCCAGCAATAGGTTCAAGAAACCGAAATTTCAAGTGGCTTCGGTATACAACCAAGAAAAGCCTTTAAAATCAATAAAATTATTTCTGTTGAGGAACATGGGCTGGTTGCCGGTGATGGCCCGGTTAAACAGCTAGTTGTAAAAAATAGGTGGAAAAACAAGTACAAACCAGGCAAAGTATAAAGGTAATGGATTCAGGTCAAGGCGATGTTTCCTCTCATACACAGGCATGAAAGCAGGCCCGGATGGAATGCCTGCTGGGAGATGCGATGTTCACTGGGTTAATCAAAGGTATGGGAACGATACGCGACGCCGCTGCTTTTGGCAAAGGAAGGCGTTTCAGGATTGATTTAGGCGGCTTGGCGGGCGGAATCGCCGCGGGGCAGTCCGTTGCCGTGAACGGTGTCTGCCTGACCGTGACCGTAATCAACGGCAGCGTGGCCGCATTCGACGCGGTAAGTGAAACGCTTTCACGCACCAATCTGGGTCTGCTGAAGCCTGGTGACCGGGTCAACCTTGAACCCGCCCTCAAATCAGGCGATGCTCTTGATGGTCATATTGTCCTGGGTCACATTGACGTGTTGGCGAAAATTATTGCCATCGACGCCGCCAATCCTGAAAGTCGGGTAATGAAAATAGCTTTACCCGGAACCATTCGTCGACTCGTGGCGGAAAAAGGCTCCATCGCTGTGGACGGCATATCTCTGACCGTGATGGAGGCTGAGGATGATTGGTTCACCGTCGCGATCATCCCCCACAGCTTGCGGAATAGTACCCTCGCATATAACAAGGTCGGCGACAGCGTCAATTTGGAAGCCGACATCCTGGCCCGCTATACTGCCAGAATCTTGGAATCCGGGCCGCGAAGAAACCGCCCAGGCCAGGACGGTGGAAGTATCTGTGAGGAGTTTCTGCGGGAAAACGGGTTCGCCTGATCCGTCATGGTCAGGTGCAATCATGGCCGTGCCTACGATGAACAGCGCTGGACAACCCAACCAGCGGAAAGTATACTAATGTATAGATTGAACCATTTCAATTTTTATAGAAATCAAATGCGGAGAGATGCCGGAGTGGTTGAACGGGCTGGTTTCGAAAACCAGTGATGGGCTTGCTCATCCCAGGGTTCGAATCCCTGTCTCTCCGCCATCAATAATGATTACAACAATTCCTAAAATAAGGACTTGCGGTAATCTTCGAAAAACGAGACCCCCGGGAAACCGGGGGCTGTTTCGCCTCTTGAGTTGTCTCTATAAGTCCTTATTTTTACCCCGTAGTTCCGGTTAAAACAGTCCACTTTCCAGTCCACAACTTTGTTCGTATATGAACCTGATTAGTGGCTTCCTTCCGACTTGGCGACTTCGTCGTCGCTGGCGTCCAAACTGTCTACAGCCTCACGGAGATCGTCGATGGTGAGGTGGGTGTAGTGGCGAAGGGTTAGGTCCATGGTACTGTGACGCATCGCCTTCTGGGCCTTCTGGGGAGCGATTCCCCCGCGGGCCAGGTCAGTCGCCAACTGACCACGAAGCGCATGGAAATCGTAGATCAATCCCTGTTCGTCACGATAAGGAATTCCCGCCCTCGCCAAGTCGTAGCGCACCATCTCCGCGCCCACGTTACGGGGTGAAAGCATGAAAGCGGGCGCTTCGGACGGAGCCGGATGCGCGGCAAAATATTCCCGCAATAACTTGGCTGCATCCTTAGACAGCGGAATCGGAAGCCCACGAGGATGCTTTTCGTCCGCCTTTCCGATGTGGATGACGGGCTTCTCGTCATGGAGATCGAAACGGCTACGCTTCAGGCTGCGCAATTCCGACCAGCGCAGCCCCGTCCTCCGAGCCACGACATAGAGGACAGCGCGCGATGCCCCATCCAGCTTTTCCACCACCCCGGAATCGATACGCGCCGTATTGATGAAGTGGGCGAACTCCAACGAAGTCAATGCCCGACTTTCGCGGCATTTCTTCGTCACGGCTTTCTTCTTCAACATCCTCAGCGGCGACACGGACGCGCGGTCGTTATCCACCATCCAAGCGCAGAACTGTCGCAGGTGCTGGATGTAGTGGTTGCGGGTCTGCTGGGACAGGACGCTCCGATTCACCCAATCGGCCAGATGCTTCTCTACCTTGAGAATGTCGATGTCGGACCAGTTGCGGAACCCGCACGACTTGAAAGTCTTCATAACGCGAAAAGCGGAATCGCGGGCACGGTCTGCGCTCGTCCCTTTGGCTTTCAGATCTGAAACCCATTCTTCCACATGGTCGCTGAGTGTCTTGCCCGCCGCCACCCTCGCTGGCGACAAGATACCCCAAGCACCGAGTTGTTCGCGGAACTTAGCCGGACAATTTTCAAGCCACCGGGCAAGCTCACCGCTAGGCGCCTCACCAGCCTTCCGGCAAGCGACAAGCTTTTCCAGTTTTCTGGCTTGTTCCTTTGTAGCTTCTTTGTTGGTAAATCCGCGAACCGTCCGCGGGTAAATATCAAAATGAT
>Ga0099364_10013902_pt1 | contig 10758 bp, 11 predicted proteins | sample TergutTh196P3_FD_73070 | JGI IMG/M metagenome (GOLD analysis project Ga0099364, IMG submission 73070) | Microcerotermes parvus P3 segment gut microbial communities from Pointe-Noire, Republic of the Congo - Th196 P3 | ecosystem: Host-associated > Arthropoda: Insects > Digestive system > Gut ...
GGTAGCCCGGGCTGGGCTGTGACAGGCCGGGGAATTTGCCGCCGCCCGCCCAGTCAAATTTGCCGCCGTCCACCACAACGCCGCCCACAGACGTGCCGTGCCCGCCCATAAACTTTGTGGCCGAATGTACGACTATGTCCGCGCCGTGTTCGATGGGGCGCAGAAGATAAGGCGTCGCGAAGGTGTTGTCAACAATAAGCGGTATGCCGTGTCTGTGCGCGGTCTCGGCGGCGGCGGCTATGTCCGGGACGTTTGAGCTGGGATTACCCAAGCTCTCTATGAATATGGCCTTGGTGTTTGGCCTTATGGCCCGCTCAAAATTCGCGGCGTCGCCGCCGTCCGCAAACGTGGTCTCTATGCCAAATTCCGGCAGCGTGTGCGCGAACAGGTTATAGGTGCCTCCATAAATGTATTTGTCCGATACGATATGGTCGCCGAAACGCGCGATATTCTGTATGGCATAGGTGACGGCCGCCGCGCCTGAGGCCGTGGCCAGAGCCGCCGCGCCGCCCTCCAGCGCCGCCACGCGCCGCTCGAACACGTCGCTGGTCGGGTTCATAAGGCGCGTGTAGATGTTGCCCGCCTCGCCGAGCGCGAACCTGCCCGCCGCCTGCGCCGAATCCCGAAAGACATACGACGCCGTTTGGTAAATCGGCACCGCGCGGGCGTCGGTAGCCGGGTCGGGCGTCTCCTGCCCCGCGTGTACCTGCAGCGTTTCAAACCTGTATTTGCTTCCCATCCTGATCTCTCCCTCTTTTATAAAACAGTTCCCAAAGCTTGCGGCGCGAGTATTGCATACAATACACATCGCAATTGTATGTTATGTATTATAACCATACGCGCCGGCTTTGTCAACGGGTCAAAAATATTTTTCCGCGCACATCCGCCCGCAGACGCGGCGGGGTTACACGCCGGGGGCGCGGGGGCGCAGGATTCGCTCCGCGTTGCCGCCTAATATGGCGTCCACGGCTTCGATAGGGAGCGGCATGGATTTCAGGTGTTCTATTTCCTTTTGGGCGTCGCTCCACGGGGCGTCCGAGCCGAACAGTATTTTGTCCGCGCCGTGCTTTTGGACAATCCTCAGAAACATATCGCGCGGGAAATACTCAAAGCCCATCGAGGTGTCTAAATAGATATCGCCGCCGGCCAGATAAGCCTCCACGTCGTCCCACTGCTCATGCCCGCCCAAATGCGCCGCGATGATAACGCCGCCGCGCATCTCGCCGGCTATGCGCGCGAACCGGCGCGGCGAGCTTTTGAAGGGCGGCCGGAAGGCCGGGTCAAGGCCGGCGTGGTGCAGGAGTATCAGCCCCTTGCCGAGCGCGTAGTCGTATATTTTGAGCATACGCGCGTCGTCTATTATAAAGTCCTGATACTCGGCGTGGAATTTCAGCCCTTTGAGGCCCAGCGCCGCCACAAAGTCAATATCGCGCCTGTAATCGTCTGTATGCGGGTAAATGCTGCCGAAGCAGATCAGCCTGTCCGAGCGCAGGCCGGCCGCCCATTCGTTGGCCTTGCGCGTCTGCGACTGCTTTGTGACGACGGGCAGTACGACCGAGGCGTCTATGCCCCAGGCGTCCATGTTGCTCAGCAGGCCGGACACCGTGCCGTCGCTCACCGGCGGGTATATGTCGTCTATCTCGTCACGCAGCGCGCGCATGGCCTTGGGCGCCAGCTCGTCCGGGAAAACATGCGCGTGTATATCGATAACCATTAAGAACCCTCCCTTGCTATACGCACAAACTCATATATCTTGTTCGCGTCTTTAAGGCCGCCGGTCTCCACGCCGCCGCTCACGTCCACGCAAAACGGCGCCAGCTCCCGGACGGCCCGGGCGACGTTCAGGGCCGAAAGCCCTCCGGCTATAAAGAACGGGGGGCCTTCATAGCCGTCCAATAATCCCCAGTCAAAGACCCTTCCTGTGCCGCCGCGTTGCGGCGACAAGGTGTCGAACAGCACATAGTCGGCGCCGCGCGGCGGCTTGGGCGGCGCGCGGCCGACGCCGGCCGCCTTTATCACGGGGCAGCCGCAGTCCGCTTTCAGGCGCGCTATATAGTCCTGATCCTCGTCGCCGTGAAGCTGCGCCAGATCGATTACCCCGCTCCGGTACAGCGCCGCGACCTCCCCGGCGTCCTGATTCACAAACACGCCCACAGCCTTTATCTTCGCGTCCATCCGCTCCCTCAGCGCGGCGGCCTCCGCCGCTCCGATACGGCGGCGGCTTGGCGCGAACACAAACCCAACATAGTCCGGCAGCGCGGCGTTGACGGCGGCTATGTCCTCCGCGCGGCTCAGGCCGCATATCTTTACCTTGCTCACGGGCGCCCCCTAAGCTCCGCCAGTGCGGCCTTTTTGTCGCGCGCGCGCATCAGCGTCTCGCCCACCAAAACGGCGTTAACGCCGTTTTGACGCAGAGCCTCCACATCCCCGGCCGTTCTCACGCCGCTCTCGGACACGAAAACAATATCGCCCGGCACACACCCGCGCAGCCTTATGCTGTTGCCCGTATCGACGGCGAAGGTTTTAAGGTCGCGGTTGTTGACCCCGACCACCCGCGCCCCGGCGCGGAGCGCGGCTTTCAGCTCCCGCTCGCTGTGGGCCTCGACAAGGCAGGACAGGCCGAGCCTGTCGGCCTCCTTTATATACTCCGCCAGCCGCGCGGGCGTGAGTATGGCGCATATGAGCAGTACGGCGTCGGCGCCGAGGCGGGCGGCCTGTTCTATCTGGAAGGCGTCGATGGTAAAGTCCTTGCGCAGCAGCGGGACTTCAACAAGGCCGCGAATTTCGGCCAGATGAGCGTCGCTTCCCCGGAAATATTCCGGCTCGGTCAGCACGGATATGGCGGCGGCGCCGGCTTGCTCGTATTCCCGCGCGATGTCCGCGTAAGCGTATTCCGGCGCGATTACCCCTTTGGAGGGCGACGCCTTTTTCACCTCGCAAATAAAGTGCAGTCCCGGACGGCTCAGGGCGCGCTCGAACAGGAAGGGCGTCCGCGCGGCGCGCGGCGGCGGCAGGCCCGCCTCTTTATCCCTCGCGACGCGCGCGGCCGTGGATTTAACGATTGCGTCCAGTATACCCAACCTATATACCCCCGTTTGAACAGCTTATAAATTCCTCCAGCTTGCTTATGGCCTTCCCGCCGTCTATCACGTCCCCGGCTGTCTTAACGGCGGCGGCGATGGATTCGTATCCGCCCGATATATACAGCGCGGCGGCGGCGTTGAGGACGGCGGCGTCGCGCTTCGGCCCCTTTTGGCCGCTCAGCACCGAGCGCAGTATGGCCGCGTTTTCGGCGGGATGGCCGCCGGCGAGGTCGCTCTTTGCGCAGCGCTTTAACCCGAACTGCTCCGGCGTGATCTCATAGGAGCGCAGCCAGCCGTTTTTCACCTCGCAAATGAGGGTGGGCGCGCTCATTGATATTTCGTCCAGCCCGTCGCTGCCGTATACGACCATCGCGTTTTTAACGCCCAAGCTCATAAGCACCTTGGCTAAAGGCTCGACCAACTCCGCGTCATAGACGCCCATCAGCTCCATGTTCGCGCCCGCCGGGTTGGTGAGCGGCCCGAGGATATTGAAAACCGTCCTTATGCCAAGCTCTTTTCTGACGGGCGCAACATATTTCATGGCTATGTGATAGTTCTGCGCGAACAGGAAGCATATGCCGATATCCCTGAGCAGCTCCGTGCTTCTCTCGGGCGGTATGCCTATGTTGACGCCCAGCGCCTCTAATACGTCGGCCGCGCCGCACTTGCTTGAGGCGCCCCGGTTCCCGTGCTTGGCCACGGGCACGCCCGCCGCCGCCGCTATGAAGGCCGCCGTCGTGGATATATTAAACGTGTTCGAGTGGTCGCCGCCCGTGCCTACGATCTCCAAGGCGTCCACGTTGTGCAGCAGGCGCACGCAATGCTTGCGCATACCCGAGGCCGAGGCCGTTATCTCGTCCACGGTCTCGCCTTTAAGGCTCAGCGCCGTCAGATACGCGCTCATCTGCACGGGCGTGGCCTCGCCGGTCATGATCTCGTGCATGACCGCCTCCGCGGTCTCATAGCTCAAGTCCTGTTTTTTGGACAGCGCCAAAATCGCTTCCCTTATCATCTTGATTTCCGTCCCTTCCAATAGTTAATATTTATCCAAACAGCCCGGCGCTTACCCACATGGGAACCGCCGCCGCCAGAGCTATCATACACGCTATGAAGTAGAGCGCGCCGTATATTCCGAGATGCCCGTTACCCCAGGCCCTGTCGCCCGCTATCGAACGGCTCATCATGGCCCACATGTTCTGATAGGCCATGAGAAACGAGTTGGCCGCCATGACGAATACCGCGAGCCACACCAGCGGGCTTATGCCATAAGCCTCCTGTATGGCCGGGAGTATGGGCACCATGATGGCTATGGTCGGTATAAAGAGCGCCACGTCGAAGAACCTCCACAGGAACATAAACGTCATGATGCCGAACATAAACAGCCACGGGGCAGACGCTATGGGCGCGAGCGCCGGAACCACTATCCCGGCGAGCCACTGCGAGATGCCCGTTTCGTTAAATATGGCCCCAAGGCTGAGCGCCATAGCGATAAAGACCACAAGCTCCCAGTTCGCGCCGGCGTTGAAGTCCTTGGCCTCCAAAACCCCGAACAGGAAAAACGCGAACACGGCCGCGAGGCACAGCGCGGCGTCGGGCAGCCCGTGGAGCCTGCTTGTGAGGAACATCACAAATACGGCCGTCAGGATAAGGGCCGCGATGGTTTCATTGCGGCTCATTTTCTGGACGGGCTGCTCCTTAATGGCGTTTATGGCGTCCTCGGAGAGCTTGCCCTTGGGCTTCAGCACAAGCAGGCTGCCCGCTATCAGCAGGGCCGTCGTCAGTATCATGGGCAAAAACAGCACGCTGAACCAGCTTCCAAACGTGACAAGCCCCTCCATGCCCGGAACCGCGTTTATCATGCCTGAAATAATCGGCCCCCAAAGCGCGCCGGTCAGCCATCCCGAGCCGGGCAGCAGCGCCATTGAAAAGGCTGTCAGCAGAATCAGCGAGTTGCCCTTGGAGCCTTTTTCGAGCTTGCACAGCTCGCAGCACTGCACGGCTATGGGTATTACGATGGCCACCCGCACGGTGATGGAGGGCGTCAAAACGCTCAGTATCACCCCGATCAACACCAGCGCCAGCACCAGCGATATGTACGAGGGCCTGAACAGCTTGATCACGGCTATCGCGATGCGCTTACCCAGCCCTGCTTTCTGGAGCGTATACCCGAAAAAGAGCGCGGGTATGAGCGTCCAGATGGCCGACTGCGTGAAGCCTGAAAACACGACCGCGGGCCGCAGGCCAAGCACCAGCGAGAAAAACGCCAGAAACAGCGCCCCCGCCGAATACGATAACCTAAAGGGCTTGAAAATCCAAATACACAGCGCTATCAGGATGCCGCCCAGCATTATCTGAGCGTCGCCGCTCAGGGCTTCGGAGAAGGGCTTTACGGCCATAACGGCAACCGCGGCCGACACCAGAAGCCCGCTCCCTAAATAAGATGCTTTTCCCATTGTCTTATAACCTCCAAAATCATGATATGGCCCGCTTTATTTCTTCGGCGAACCGGCCGACCGGCCCGACGCAATCGCGGCCATGCTCCGCGATAATACGCACGATGGCGCTGCCGACTATAACGCCGTCCGCGAAGCCCGCTATGGCGCGCGCCTGCTCCGGCGTCGAAACCCCGAACCCAACGGCGCACGGGATATCCGAAACGCGCCTTACGCGCTCCACCATGCGGCGGGCGTCGTTTCCAAGCTCGCGCCGCTCGCCCGTGACGCCTAACGACGAAACGCAGTACAGAAAGCCGCCGGAGCTTTTCGCGATGCCGGCTATCCTGTCCCCGGAGGTGGGCGCGATAAGCGAGATAAGCTCGACGCCCTCCGATACGCAAGGCCCGAGCAGCTCGTCCCTCTCCTCAAAGGGCAGGTCGGGCACGATCAGCCCGTCCACGCCGGACTCCGCGCACCGCGCGGCGAAGCTTGACACGCCGCGCGCGAACACGGGGTTATAGTATGTCATAAACAGCAGCGGCGCTTTTATATCCGCCCGGACGCGCGCCGCGAGGCCGAACAGCTTTTCCACCGTACAACCGGCTCCGAGCGCCCGCTCGCTCGCCGCCTCTATGACCGGGCCTTCGGCTATCGGGTCGGAGAACGGGACGCCTATCTCAATGGCGTCCGCCCCCGCCCCGGCGAGCGCGTACAGCACCCTTTCGGTGGTCTCTAAATCGGGGTCGCCGCCCGTAACAAACGGGATGAACGCCTTCCCGGACGAAAACGCGCCGGCTATCCTATTCATTAACGCATACCCCCCTGTATTTGGCTATGGCCGCCACGTCCTTGTCCCCGCGCCCCGACAGGGTTACGACCACAATTTTTTCCTTTCCCAATGACGGCGCGTATTTCATGGCATAGGCCACGGCGTGGGCGCTTTCGATGGCCGGTATGATGCCTTCCGTCCGTGTCAGGTACTCAAACGCCTCCACGGCCTCCGCGTCCGTGACGGCGGCGTATCGCGCGCGCCCCCGGTCGAACAGGCTCGCGTGTTCGGGGCCGACGCCGGGATAATCCAGACCCGCCGAGATGGAGTACACCGGCGCTATCTGCCCAAACGCGTCCTGGCGGAAATACGACTTCATGCCGTGGAAAATCCCCACCGAGCCGTCCGCGATGGCCGCGGCGTTGTCCGGGGTGTCAAGCCCCCTCCCCGCCGCCTCGCAGCCTATAAGCTCCACGGTCTCATCCTCAATGAACTCATAAAACGAGCCTATGGCGTTGCTTCCGCCGCCCACGCAGGCGATCACCGCGTCGGGCGCGCGTCCCTCCGCCTCTATCATCTGCGCCCTGACCTCGCGGCCGATAACGGACTGGAAGTCGCGCACCATGACCGGGAAGGGGTGCGGGCCCATGACCGAGCCGAGGCAGTAGTGGGTGTCCTCAACGCGCCCGGCCCACTCGCGCATGGCCGCGTTCACGGCGTCCTTGAGCGTGGCCGTGCCTGAAACGACGCGGTTGACCCTGGCGCCCAAAAGCTCCATGCGGTAGACGTTGAGCGACTGCCGCTCCATATCCTCCCGCCCCATGAATATCTCACATTCCATGCCGAGCAGGGCGGCGGCGGTCGCCGTGGCCACACCATGCTGCCCCGCGCCGGTTTCGGCGATAAGGCGGGTCTTGCCCTCCTTTTGGGCCAGAAGGGCCTGCCCCAGAACGTTGTTTATCTTGTGTGAGCCCGTGTGGTTCAGATCCTCGCGCTTGAGGTATATTTTGGCGCCGCCCAGATCCGCGCTCATCTTTCCCGCGCGGTACAGCAGGGACGGCCTCCCGGCGTAGCGCGTGAGCAGCTCCTCAAGCTCGCGGGTAAACTCCGGGTCGCCGCGCCATCGCAGATATGAGCTTGCCAACCGCCCCACCGCGCTCATCAATGTCTCGGGCACATACTGCCCGCCGTAGATTCCAAATCTTCCGTCCTCCATATTCTCAGCCCCTTTATAAATTCTCGGAACGCAAAAAACCCCGACAAAGCCCAAAGGCTATGTCAGGGACGGACAAAACATCCGCGGTGCCACCCTGCTTCACGATTGCTCGCGCGCTCATCGGAGTACGGTCATACTCCCGGCAACTTACGTATGCCCCCACGTCATGGAATACTCGGCAGCCGCCGGGTACAAGCCCCGCGCGCCTTTGACCATGCCCTCAACGGCCCATTTGACAGTCCGCGTTTCCTGCCCGGCTCTCAGCTCCCCGGGCTCTCTGTATGGCGCGTGACCGCCGTTACTCCCGTCTCAACGGTTTAGCACAGTATACGGCAGACCGCGCCGCTTTGTCAAGCGTTTTTTTAAGCTTGGGCGGACATTCAATATTATGGGCTTGACAAACGAAAGATTTTTGCTATACTGACTATTGTAACGCGCGCCGCCTCGGACGATTAGCTCAGCTGGTAGAGCATCCGCTTGACGTGCGGAGGGTCAGCGGTTCGATCCCGTTATCGTCCACCAAGAGAAAAGCCTGTAGTTTCAACGACTACGGGCTTTTTGTTGTGGGCGGCGAATGGTGGTTTATAGGTGGAAAACGCGCGAACAAGACAATGGCTGTTATTTACATAATTTTTCGCCCTTGTGTTATGCGCCGGTATGCTGTATAATAAATCGAGGAGGCGATGAAAGTGTTAGCGAGGTATGCAGGAAGAATTATCAATGGCAGACCCGCGTTTTTAGAGCCGATTACACTGCCTGTTACACTGCCTGAAAACACCGATATAACCATAATGGTTGAATTGCCCGCAGCTTCCCATGCGCAAACACACACAGCCGCCGTTCAATTTTTGGCAGGTGTTGAAAAAATAAATAAAGAGGACTTTACCTCCAAAGACAAAGAAGCTTTCTCCAAATTTGACAACGGCGAATACAGGCTAAGGCTTGATAGGGTGCTGGACGTATGACTTACGCGCTCGACAGCAACACCATCTCGTATCTTCTTAGAGATGAGGGCGGTGTGAGAAAGCTTTTCCAGCAAGAAATCATTGAGGCCAATAATTCATACGCCATACCGTCCATGTCCGTTTTTGAGGTGAAGCGCTGGCTGCTCGATAATCCTACTAAAATCACCCGCGCTTATATCGCGGAATTCAACGTATTATTTGAACCTGTAAAGGATAAGGCGGAATTGTCCCTTGCTGTTTGGGAAAAAGCCACCGAGATTTATATTGCTCTCAAGCAAAAAGGTCAGCTCATTGGCGATATAGACATACTGATAGCGGCCTACTGCCTGATAAACGGCTACACATTGGTTACACGCAACAAAAAAGACTTTGAGCGCATTGACAGCTTGAAATTTGTAACCTGGTTTGAGTAAAATTTGGTGTCCCCATTGGTATCCCCATTCCCCCTTATTTTCCGGCAAAGACGGAAAGCAAACCGCCGCCCCCCGCCGCGCGTGGCAGAATAAACCGCGGACGCACAATGTGCGTCCCTACAGGCTGCAGAATTTCGCTGTGCCGGTGTGGGCTTCCTGTTTTATCGCTCCTTGCTTTTCTTCACGCTTAAAAATATTTTTCATTTGTGGGCTGTCAGCCCACCACTTATAAAAATATTTGCGGTATGATGGCTATGCGCGGGTATTTTCAGTCGCTAAAAACGACATACCACAAGCACTTCGGGGCGACATACCGAAGCGAGAAGCCCGCGAAAAGCGGGGAAAATATTTTTGGAGGGAAACAAAATGCAAGATTTTTTAATGGCAATTATAATGATCGGCGTGGTGTTGCTCATAATTGGGTCGTTTATTATTCCAAGGCAAAGAATATATCGTCAGTCCGGGCGTGCTGTTCCAGAAAACAAGGAAGAAAAAATACGTTCAAAAGTCGGTTTTATTATAGTTGGCTCAGGTCTTTTATTAGTTATTGCCGGAGGAGTAATTTCGTCTAAACTTGGTTGGTAATATTGCCTCTGATATGCAAGATTATCCACCTTGATAAAAGCGCAAATTAAGATTCAGCATTTTTCCTCTCTTCCCCTGTGGGCATATATTTTCAAACCAACGAGCGGCGGCTCGGTAAAGCGGGAAAGACGAAACATAACAGCAAAGAAATGCTCTTTTGCAAATCTATCTATTCGGAAATAGAGGCGTCGAATACCAGCGTGAGCAACAACACGGGAGCAAGCGGTAGCGACAAAGCCCAAAAAGGCTTTTTCAAAAGGCTGTTTTCCAAATAAACACTTATAATTCGGGGGGTATTGAAACCGCGGACGCACAATGTGCGTCCGCAGATTGCATAAACAGACCGCTATTGTTTATCATTAGTGGATTTTGGCGATGGGGTATGGTATACTGGCATAAAAGTGAGGGACGAAAAGTATGGCTATTTCAATAACGCATGAAGATCTGGAAAAAGGCTTCATGCGATTAGGCATTAAATCTGGAATGATGTTGGAGGTACATTGCTCTCTCAGCAGTTTTGGTCACGTTGAGGGCGGAGCGGCAGCGGTGATAGGCGCGCTAAAAAATGCTGTCGGAATAAATGGGGCTATTGTTATGCCGTCTTTTAAGGATTCGCCTGATTTACCTCTTAATGAAACTGATAAAAGCTTGGGGCTAACATTAAAAATCAAACTTTTGAAAGGCGATGAAGAGAGATCCGGTATGGGCATTGTTTCCGACACATTTAGAAAAATGCCGGATGTTGTTACAGGTGCAGGGCAATTCCGTGTTTCCGCATGGGGTAAAGACGCTGAAAAACACGCCGCAAATTGGTTTAATTATTTGATAAATTCCGGCGGATATGCCTTATTGTTAGGCGTAGATATTTATAAAATGTCCTCCATGCACTATGTTGAGAGCAGTTTGCCGAACGAAATAAAAAACTTGTTCAAGCCATCGGAAGAAGCACGAAAAATATATCCCGAGTCGGAGTGGTTTATTGAAGCGTGGGTTCCATCGGCAAAGCCTTGGTACACCATTCAAGAAAGAGCATATGAAAAGGGATACATTACTGATACTATAATAGGAAACAGCAAATGTATGTTGGTAGATGTGCAGCCTGTGATTGAACTATACAGGCAGGCATTGCAAGCCAACCCATTTGAATTATATGGTTTGAAATCGTAATTACGCGGAGGGCTTGAGCGGCAGCCCAAATAAACGGCGGACGCACACTGTGCGTCCCTACAGGCTGCGGAATTTCGCTGTGCCGGGGCGGTGCTGTGCGGCGTAGGGACGCGCATTGCGCGTCC
>Ga0099364_10013903_pt1 | contig 10756 bp, 10 predicted proteins | sample TergutTh196P3_FD_73070 | JGI IMG/M metagenome (GOLD analysis project Ga0099364, IMG submission 73070) | Microcerotermes parvus P3 segment gut microbial communities from Pointe-Noire, Republic of the Congo - Th196 P3 | ecosystem: Host-associated > Arthropoda: Insects > Digestive system > Gut ...
ATCTTCAGCAAGGATTTGAAATACATTATTCAATGCAGAACCCGGCATAAAGAGATAAATTAAAAATACAACAGAGCAGCAGATTGCCGCAATTAAAAACCGGTAAGCGGTTCTTAATTGCTTTCCGCCGATAACCCATATAAACATGAAAAACAATAAAGCAAAATAAAAAAATTCTATCCACAAACCGGATGAATAACTGTTTTGTACAAGGCTTGCAGCAAAAAGAAAAACGAAAGAAGTTAAAGCCGCGGTGAAGAATGTCAATCTAAGGCGGTCAGTTACAAAAACAGCATATCCCAGAGGCGCAAGATAAAACAATGAGAAAATTCCAATCCTGATAAAGAACATACTCAAAACCGAGCAAACTGCAATCAGGAGAAGAGATTTCCCATTTTCAACACTACCGGCTTCTTCCAGCCTGCCCCCGTGAGTCTTCGACTCCGAAACCGAAGGTTCCGGAATCGTCGATTCCTGGACCAAAGGTTCATTGACCTTTGGCTCGTTTCCTTCATGGAGCATCAGCGCTTACTCTGCTACATAGGGAAGCAGCGCTATACTTCTTGACTGTTTAATTGCAAGAGCCAAAGCGCGCTGGTGTTTTGCGCAAGTTCCGGTAATTCGGCGTGGAAGAATTTTTCCCCTGTCAGTAATAAAGCGCCTAAGAGTATCTGCCTCTTTATAATTGATCTTCATTTTCTGCGCGCAGAATTTACAAACCTTCTTTTTAAAGAAAACCTTTCCGCCTTTTCCTCCGCGGCCTCTTTCATCACCGTCACGTTCATCAATATGATCGCTGCGATCACGATCCCTTGAATGATGATGCTCGTTATCATAATATTTTTCATCAGACATATTAACAACCCCTTATAGCCGCGCTAGCGGCAACGTAAATCGAACACTACCGTAAGGTAGTGACAACCCCTTATAATAGCCGCGTTAGCGGCAATGTAAATCGAACGACAGCGCGATGCGCTGACGACTGTTCCTTATTAAAATGGAATATCATCGGTAAAACCATCATCTTTGGGCGGGTTAAATGACGGCGCTTCAGATACGTTTTCGTTATTTGATGAGCGCTGAAAATTCCTTCCCTCTCCCGAAGACGGACTTCCCAAAAGCTGCAGATAACTTGCAATAACTTCAACCTTGGATCTATTCTGCCCGTCCTGCTGCCAGCGATCCTGGCGAAGCTCCCCGGAAACACCTACCATCTTACCCTTTACAAGGTACGGATGGAGTGATTCTCCCTGCCTTCCCCACACAACAATGTCGAAAAAATTTGCTTCATCTTCCCATTGATCGCCGTTTTTTTTTCGGCGGTTAACCGCGATTGAAAACTTACAAACAGCCTGACCGCCGGATGTGTATTTTAATTCGGCTTCTCTTGTAAGCCTTCCAATTAAAACAACATGATTTAAATCTGCCATAATTATCCCCTATTCTTCTATTCGAACAAAAAGAAATTTTAAAAGATTGGCATTTAACTTAAAAATACGGTCAAGAACAGCAATTTTTTCCGGAGCTGATTTGATAATAAAAAGCACGTATTTTCCGCGTTTTCTTTTTTTGATTTCATAGGCAAGATCGCGATCCCCGAGTTCATCGGTTCTTTCAATCTCGACTCCGTTTGAAGCAAGATCGGCAAGCAATTGCTCCCTTCCCGCTCCATGTTGGTCTTCTTCCAGAGGGAAGATTACCGTAAGATCATATCGGCGCATAATTCCTCCTTATGGCCTTGTGCCTGACCGCTAACTGTCTAGCCATCAGGAAAGAGGTTTGATAGTTATATAGTAGTAAAAATGCAAGATAATGACAAGTAGCCTGTTGAGGTTGTCCGAGAAGTCGGTTACTTCTCGGACAACCTCAACTGCATATAAGAATCATATTGGCATCCTCATAAAAACACATTGACCGGAAAAATCTCTCGTGTTACCTTATAGTAAAGGAGTCAAATATGCGTATATATAAAAACGGAGGACACCGTTTATTCGAGAATGATCCTGAAACTTCGGCTGTTGTCTCAGAGATGCTGCTGGATTTGGAAAAGAATGGCATTGATGCGGCGCGTAAATACAGCCTGAAATTTGACGGCTGGAACCCGCCATCCTTTGAATTGACAGAGGCAGAAATTGATAAAGCGATTGCGTCCCTGGACAGGCAAGTTATAGAAGATACTGATTTTTGTCAGAAAAATGTCCGGGAATTTGCAAAAAAACAGATGGAGACTTTAACGCCTCTTGAGGTTGAAGTGAGGCCGGGGGTAATTCTGGGGCATAAGCATATTCCTGTGGATACGGTAGGCAGTTATATCCCCGGAGGAATATACCCCATGTTTGGCTCCGCGCAGATGAGCATCATTCCCGCCAGAGTTGCGGGGGTTAAGAATATTTACGCCTCAACTCCGCCTGTTAAGGGAGAAGGATATTATCCTGCGACCATTAACGCCATAAAAAAAGCAGGGGCGGATAGAATTTTTGTTATCGGCGGAGTTCCTGCTTTTGCGTTGATGGCCTTTGGCATGGGAATTGTTAAACCTGCCGACATACTCTGCGGAGCGGGAAACAAATATGTGGCGGAGGCAAAACGGCAGCTTTTCGGCAGATGCGGAATTGATCTTCTTGCAGGACCTACGGAAATCCTTATAATTGCGGATGATAATGCAGACCCCGAACTCACAGCCTGCGATCTTTTGGGGCAGGCAGAGCATGATCCAAACAGCGGGATATGCCTTATTTGTTTTAGTGAAAAATTCGCCGCCGAATGTCTTAAAAGCCTCGAAGCCCAGCTTACTGTCCTTCCCACAAAAAATGTTGCGGAAATATCATGGAAAAACAACGGGATAATTTATATTGCAGATAACAAAGAAGAAGCGCTGCAATTATCAGATGATTATGCTCCCGAGCATCTGGAATTGCATGTAAAAGACGAGGGGTATTTTGTTGACAATTTGAACAATTACGGCTCCCTTTTTATCGGAGAAGAAACAACAGTAGCCTACGGGGATAAATCAATAGGAACTAATCATATCTTACCCACAAGCCGGGCTGCCCGGTACACCGGAGGAGTGTGGGCGGGGAAATTTATAAAGACTGTTACTTATCAAAAAATGACGAGAGATGCCAGTATTGAAATCGGCAAAGTTACCGACCGCCAGTGTTCGATTGAACGCATGCTTGCCCACGGATTGACAGCCAGCGCGAGAGTAAAGAAATATTCATAAGGGCTTCTTGCAAAACTAATTAAGTTTTGCAAGAGGCTCATAAGGTTAGTGATTCTTCCTGCCAATCACCAACAAAGAGTATCTCCGGTTCAAGAATAAAACCTGTTGCGGTTTTTACTCTTGCTGCGACTTCATCCGTCAAGGCGCGAATATCAGCAGCTTTTGCGCTTCCCGTATTTATTATGATGTTTCCATGAAACGGAGCAATCCGGGCATTTCCACGCTTTAACCCCTTCATGCCTAATTCATCAACAAGAGCGCCTGTTGGTTTACCAAATTTTCGGTTGTTCTTAAAAGCTGAACCCGCGCAGGGGAAAAGATAATGCCCTTTATTAACCCTGTCCTGCCTGTTTTTATCAATTTCTATTTTTATGTTTTCTCTATTTCCTTTTTCCAAATTAAAAGCGGCGTTTAATATGAGAGCTTCCATTTTTTGGAAAGGGCTGATTTTATATCCAAATTCTGTTTCTTTAAGAGATTTATCAATTGTTATCCGTTTAATTTCATAATCACAATCTATAATTTCCACCCAAGTTAAAAAGTCCGAAATTTCACGGTCGTAACAACGGGCATTCATCCAGACAGCCCCGCCAATTGTACCGGGCATTCCCGCAAGGAATTCAAGACCTGATAACCCCGCAGAAGCTGCAATCTCTACAGCTTGATCAATACCTGTTCCGCTTTTAAACGCAATCCCGCAATCATCCTGATCTAAAAAACAAGCGCCTTCACTACTCCACTGTCCCATATCCAAAACGATACCGCGAATACCTTTATCAGAAACAACAATATTCGCTCCGCCGCCAAGAACAAAAACCGGAATATTTTCTATTTTAGCAGCCTTGATTAATTCAGAGCAAAAAGCGGCAAACACTTCCCCCTTGGGGCAAACCCAGCAGTCAGCGGGACCGCCAACTTTAAAAGTAGTATGTTCTTTCATTGATTCAGAATAACGAACATCAACAAGGCAAGGACATTTTTTAAGACAAGTCTCTATAACTTCATGTATTTTGTTAATGCTCATTCTCAATCCCTCGCGCAAAGACACTGCACTATTTCTTATGTTTCAGGAATTTCAATTCCAAGCCGCTCGGCAGTACGGACAGCTCTTCCCGAAATACTTTGATTTCTGTCATTTACAAGAATCAAAATATCAGCATCAAGTTCTACAAGGTTATTGTTAGCCGCCATGTCAAGACCGTATAATTTTTCGAGAAGGGATCCTGTCTGCATAAAACGTCTCGCTAAATCCCGGATTTCCGTCTTGTCCGCGCTTACTACAGCTTCACCGGCAAGTCTTAAAAAGCCGTTTAAAAGATTTGTCTGGTTTCTTATTCTTGCTTCTTCAAGTTCAGAAACAACCTGCCCAAGGTAGTTATCGCATTATGTTTCATTAACATTTCGGCAGATAACAGGCGGATACGATCTGAATTTCTTCTTTCTGTAAAAAGATTTTCAAGAACTGTAACAGCTTCACTGTTTGCAATTGCTCCAAGCGCGCGGACAGCTTCGTCTCTGACATTCGCAACTTCATCCCGTTCCGCGCGGAATTGTAAAAAAGGAACAGCCGCTTCCAGCCTGCGATCACGTGCAGCCTGTGCTGCGGCAATGCGGGTACGGTAATAGGAATCCCTGAAACCTTCCAGAATTGCCCTGTCTACTTCTTCGCCGGAAAATGGCCCGAGGGCGGCGACAGCGGCTGAACGTACATTGGGATCGCTTGTGTTAACACATTCCAGAATTGCTTCAAGACCGCCTGCGTCGCCTATACTTGCAAGCGCTTCCAATGCGGCCATACGCAGAGCAATACGTTCATCCGTATTTGACGCAAGACCCGCGAGAAAGGAAACTCCATTTACGGATTTTGCCGTACCAATCGAAATAATTATATCCCTTTGATTTTCCTGCCCCGGATTACGGTTTTCATAATAGTCGATAAGAAAATCCACAGCTTCGCCGGCCAATGTACTGTCCGACGAGGCTACACGACCAAGCGCGCGAAAACCCGTATTTAAAAACCGCCTTTCTTCGGTATCTAAAATTTCTATAATAATGGGCACTGCGTCCGCATACCTTAGTTTTCCAAGATAATCCATTGCGGAGTGGACTGTTTCATTGCTTTCCAAATCCCGTTCTACTATAGCTCTGATTGCCCGTTCTTCAAGCCCGGATTGTTCACGATCTCCAAAAAAACCGAAAACACCGGTTAAGATTCTTTGATTTCTTGTTGTTTCTACCAAGGTTAACAGTTCTTCGTCAAGATAATCCGCATTTTCCGATCTTAATGTTTGAATAAGAGCAGCGATTTCTGTTTCCGTACCGTACAGGATAGTATCCCTGCGCGATGCTTCGGTATTTTGCGCAAAAATTGAAGCGGATAAAAATATCAACAAAAAAAGAACCAAATTAAAACTTTTCATTTTATTCATCCCTGTAGGCGGATAAAAAATCCCGTTTAAACTCCGTGAATCTGCCTTCTTCTATGGCATTACGGCTTCTTGTTACTAAGTCATTTATAAAATATAAATTATGGAAACTTGCAAGCATAGAACAGAGAATCTCCTGTGTTTTAAAAAGATGGCGTAAATATGCACGCGAGTATTCTCTGCATACCTTACAATTACACTCTTTATCTATCGGCGTAAAATCAAGCCTGTTGTCGGCTTTTTTTATTGATAAAGGACCATTTTGAGTGTAGACACGACCATTACGCCCCTCTCTTGTCAATAAAACACAATCAAACATGTCAATTCCCTGCTCTATTGCATTTAATATGTACTGCGGCGTCCCTATCCCCATTACATAGCGCGGTTTATTTTCCGGTAAAAGAGCTGCCGTTGCAGCCAATGTTTCGTAAAAAAGCTCAGCCGGCTCTCCAACGGAAAGACCGCCAATTGCTATACCGGGCGTACCGGAAGCGGCGCAAACATCGGCGCTTATTTTTCGCAGATCGGGGAAAAAATTACCCTGCACTATACTAAAAAGGCTTCCTTTATACCCGTTTTCAATTGCCTGCTTCCATCCGGTGATTGATCTTTCAAGCCACTGTGTTGTTATCTCAAGGGCTTTTTCAGATTCTTTGCGCGACGCCCCCCAAGGTGAACAATAATCAAGCTGCATTTGAATATCGCTGCCAAGTATTACTTGAATATCAACGGCTTTTTCCGGAGTTAGAAAATGCCTTGACCCGTCAATATGGGATTGAAAATGCGCTCCCTCATGTGTGATTTTTCTTAAAGCCGAAAGGGAAAAAACCTGAAAACCACCTGAGTCTGTTAAAATGTTGCCATCCCAATTCATAAATTTATGAAGCCCCCCGGCTTTTTCAATAACCTCTTCTCCCGGACGAAGATACAGATGGTACGTGTTTGAAAGGATTAAATTAAAACCAATTTGTTTAAGATCATCCTTTGTGATTGCCTTTACCGTTCCATTGGTTCCCACAGGCATGAAGACGGGCGTAGGGACATCGCCATGTTCAAGATGCAATATTCCGGTTCTTGCAAGGCAGGATTTATCCTTTGTTTTAACAGTAAAACTCATCATGTTTTTGCACTCCTTAAAAGAAATAAACCGATTACTATAAATAAAAATACGGGAAACCATGCGCCAATAAAAGGATGAAAATAGTTAAGCCCCGCCATCGTCATACATAACATTTCGGTTATATAGTAAACCACCGCAACAGAAAGACTTGTAAAAAGACTCATTAATAAGATATTTTTTCTGTACCTTCCGCTCATTGATATTGAAAGAATCATCACAATAAACGAAGTTGCCGCAAAAGAATAACGCTGATAATAATTTGCCTGTTCGTCAAAATAAGGAAGCCCTGCATCCCGCAGATCATTTACAAGAAGCCCCGCATCTTTTGCGGAAAGTTCATTAACATTAACCGCATTTCTTCTAAACCCATCCGGCGGTTCGATATAAGAATTATTTATACCCAACTGACTTATTCGCAAAATTCCCGCGTCATCGTACTTATAAATAACCGCATTTCTAAATTCCCAATATGTCTCATTCCATACTGCGGAAGGAGAACGAATCTGTGAAAGAAATTTTCCGTCTTCATCCATTTCTACTATACTGATGCCGTTTAATATATTGTTTTCGTAGTCAAAATAATCAACATAATATACAAGCTGTCCGTTCCTTGCCCTGATTACAATATCTGAATTACTCTGCGTAATATGCTGCCGTAAAGCCTGCCTTGAAAGATCATTTTTTATTCTTATGGTGGGAATTACTATTGAATCATCAAGAAAAAAAACAAGAATTGAAGCTGCAAACCCAACCAGAATAAGCGATATACTTAACCGCCATATTGGAATCCCTGCGGAAAAAAAGCCCGTTAATTCATTCTTTTCATAAAGATCGCCAAGTGTATATGCCGCAGCAAATAGAAGCGAAATGGGCATTGCATAGGAAACACACTTTGGTATGTAATACAAACTTATCCGTAATATAGCTATTACGGGAACATCATTTGTAATATAACGTACCAGATTGGAAAACATATCTATCAATAAAAGAATAAATACAAACATGGAAATTGCAATAAGAAAAACCGGCAGAAACTGCTTTAATAAATATCTGTCAAGGGTCATTTGCGTATCCTTATAAACGCCAAAATAACTCCAACTGTCAGCGGTAAAATATTTGGAATCCACATTGACCAGAAAGGAGGCGTTCCCGCACGTAAACCCAAGGTCTGCCCGATAAAGAGCATTGACCAATAAAGGACGGCAATAATATTTCCAAAAATAAACCCTACTGTTTGTCCGCTTTTTTTTGCAAGAAACCCAAGAGATACTGCCAGAAATACAAAGCAAAATGCGCCAAACGGCACAGAAAATTTCCTGTGCATTTCTATTAGATATATTGCAAGAGATCTGTCATTTTCGATTGAGGTAATTGCCATAATTTCACGCATTACGTTAGAAACATTGCCGGATCTTCTATTCCAGTTTTCCGATTCCGGACCTTCCAATAAAATTGTTTCCAATGCGGCAGCCTGATTTGCAAGCCTTATCCGTCTTTCATTTGACCTGTTTTGAATTTCCTGTCTTTTAACCAAAATTTCTGAATACACATCCCTTGAGCTCATCTCCCTTGGGCTTATGCTCATAACAGTTTGAATAATATCCTCATTGGAAACCCAATAGTGCAAAAAATCCGAATGGGCATAATCATAATCATCTCTTGCGGTTTCTTTTGATGAATTTATAAATGCATTTTCCAATTCAAGGCTGAGACCTTCGTTCCCGCCGTCAATTAAAACGGCATTGCTTGCCATTATTAAGCGGCGCTCCCCTTCTGTTGTTCTGTCCATTATTATCACATTGTCAATAACATTGCCGGAAACATCTCCTATAACAATAACCGTATCTCTGAACCTTTTAACGGAATTAGCTTGTAATTCAAGCGTGGGAGTAGAAACGCTGATCCGCCTCCACAATTTATTAAACTCAACAGTTCCCGCAGGAAGCAGAACATCATTTGTAAAAAAAGACAATAACGAAATGATTATTCCCAATATGATTGCGGGCAGAAAAATGATTCTATAAGAAAACCCCGACGAAAGCATAACAAGAATCTCGTTGTCCGAAGTCAGCCGGCCTACTGTCATAAGAGTTCCGACAAGCGAACCAAACGGAGCCGACATTGCAATTACCGTAGGAAGCGAGAAAAAAATCAAAAGCGCCACCTGATCAATGGGAACGCGTTTTTCCAGCACTTCCCTTGCCATTAAAAGTATTTGATTTACAAAAAAGATAAAAAAGAAAAATAAAAACGAGATAAAAAACGAGAAAAACATTTCCATTAATAAATAACGAAAGATGGTGGGAGAAATTAATCGCTTGCTTTCAAGGGCACCTGCTCTAATCATCACCTTTACTCAAGTAGCAACTATTTTCTTGGCATTCTCCAAAAACGATGAAATTTGTTTACTGGCTTCATTCACTTCATTTACCCGCTTCGTTACATTACCGGAAATTTGCTGCAACTTTTGCATTTCATTGGAAATCGAACCGCTTTGCATCTGTATATCTTCGCTGCCGCCCCGTACCCTTTCCGTCTCCTCTTTAATTGATTTTAACGCTGAAAGAATCTGAGAACCGCCGGCGGCCTGCTCTTCTACCGCGCTGTTTACCTGAGCAAAGGCGTTATCCATTGACGTTATCTCGTTAAATATCAAATTCATGGAACGGATAGTTTCTTCTGTAACATTGGTTATACTTCTAATCGATTTTTCCATCTTGTTGATTTCTTCGGAAATACCCTTTGATTCCTTGCTGGCCGATTCCGCCAACTTGCGTACTTCGCCGGCTACAACAGCAAAGCCCCTGCCGGTCTCTCCGGCATGAGCCGCCTCAATTGCCGCATTCATGGCAAGAAGATTGGTTTTTGCGGCAATATCTTCTATTATCTTATTCGCTTCCTGCAGCATGTTAGACCTTTCATGCAGATGTTCCATTTCTTCGGCAAGCTTTTGTAACATTGAATTGCCATCTGCGGATGAATTGCTGAGTATCTCTACTGTTTTGCTTATTCCGCTTGATACTGAACGAATTGAATCTATATTTGCGACCATCTCTTCTATTGACGCTGATGAACTACTGATATGTGAAGCCTGTAAAATAACCGCTTCTTCAAGATTATCTATGGATTTGACGATTTGAGCGACATGATCCGAAGTCTGCTCAACAGATATAAGCTGGGTATTGGTTTCCGTCAGCGTAGCTTCCATATTTCCTGTAATAAGCCCCAAGGCTTGGGAAGATTCCAATATCGTATTAGTCAGCTTTTTGCCGTCCTCGGTTGCTTTTTGCAGATGAATGCTGATTTCACTGGTTGCTTTGTCAACCACTTTCTTTAAACTGTCTCTTTCGTTGGCAAGCTCGGCATTAAGTTTTTCTTCTTTTTTATCTTTGAGCACATTAACGTATCCAAAAATAATCGTAAGAACAAAAATCAGCATATAACCGGCAATGAACCTGGATTTAATCAGCGGATCTATATTATAGACATCCTCCGACAATGACGGGGAATATAAAAGCACAGAAGCCGCGATAATGCCTATTGCCGATGCGATAATACCTTTGAGCAGTTGGCACAGAAATATCGATATTAACGGATATGCAAAAATCCAAACCGCCAGCCACATATATAACTCGCCTTTATGGAGCAAAAAGATACAGTAAAGACCGAAAAGCGTGACAGGAATAAGGGGTAGTATTTTAAGCGATATATTTGTACGCAGTAAAACAAGTGTAATTATACAAACACCGGAAATGCCGAAATTTATAGCCGCCCTTACGATATCATCTTCCATCGCACTTATACCAAATAAAAACAGAGGAACCATTACGATCGTGAATATCAAATTCATCGTCATATACCTTGCTTTATCATTGACATTCGTGATTCGGAAATAACGGTTCCCAAGAAGTATGATTTTAATAGTATTTGGTTGTTTGTTTTCTTCCATATTTCTTACTATAGTTAAAAAAAATAAAAACGGCAAGT
>Ga0099364_10013904_pt1 | contig 10756 bp, 13 predicted proteins | sample TergutTh196P3_FD_73070 | JGI IMG/M metagenome (GOLD analysis project Ga0099364, IMG submission 73070) | Microcerotermes parvus P3 segment gut microbial communities from Pointe-Noire, Republic of the Congo - Th196 P3 | ecosystem: Host-associated > Arthropoda: Insects > Digestive system > Gut ...
CACTCTTTTCGGCGTTTAAGTTGACGTTCAAATTAAGGTTTACAGCGGTGTTTAGGGTGTGGGTGGTGGATTGTAGGAAGGCCGCGGTTGTTGTTAGTTTGGTTTCGGAGTTGAGGGGAAGAATTGTTGTGAATGAGAGATGTGACGGTTTTATAGCGCGAATTGTTCTAAACATCAACGAATGATTCGGCTCATCGTCCGTGGGTTTCAACACTACCTCAAAAGTATACGGTTCATCGCTCTCAACAAGCGCGATTGGCACCCCGGTGAGGGCGAAAATTGCAGCTTCAATCCGCGCCGGATTGAGCGGTGGTTTTTGCAGTTTCTTTGCTCTTATCCGACCGCGCCTAAAATCTAATGGAAGCGAAACGTCCGACTCAATCCCATATAACTGCTCCCAAAATCCTATGCTCCATGTGCAAGTTTGAGGGAAGAATTCAAGTGCAAGATTTTGTGTCCACTCAGCCATTTCATCATATTCTCGCCCCATTGCCTCAAACATCCACAACCCGAGCCGTGAGCGGTCATAAAAGCCCCTTGTAACCATCCACAGCATCCGTCTCGCCGATGCGCTTGACACAATTGTCAATTGTTCATTGTCAATTGTCAATTAACATCACCTCCCGCGTTACAGGAAATTGCCCGATAGGAATTATAATGTCAGTGAGACCGGTGTTTACGCTTAAATCAGAGTAATTCGCAACCCCTGCCGTCTGTGCCAGCGTTGAGCCGACAAAGACGTATTTAACGGCGTTATAAAGCGAACCATTTTGAACTTCTATCAGAGCATTTTCAGTAGTTGCTTGCAACCAATATTTGTCAAGATTTGCCTTAAATCTATCTCTAACAAGAGCCATATTTTCACCATCTACGAGAGTTACAACTGCAAAAACATCAATGTATAAAGGCGCAGGAGCTGAAACCGTCAGTGTCGCGCCGATTGGTGCAAGTCGTTCCATTCGATTATCCGGTCTGATTATATGTTCATATACCGCATCTAATATAGCGCGATTCGCCGGCTGTCCGTTTGAATCAATCACGAAAATGCGAACAGTACCCGGCCCGTTCCATTCTGCATTTACTATAACATTTCCAACGCCCGCAATTTCTCTTGCCCAACGCACATAATCCGCATCACAACCGGTAAAACTCTCACCTCGTTGTGCCACATCAAGAATACGAAGTCTCAAATCGTCGTCCGTTTCCTCAGCAGTTCCTCCGGTGGTTGCCAAAACATTACTAACATAACTTATGCCAGATTCCGGCTTTACCATAAGAATAATTGTGTCAGGTGGAACATTTCCATCTATACCGCCATTTACGGCTTTTATAGGAATGTCAAGTGTTACATTTCCGGCGTGGTCTTGAACCCCCTCAAATTCAATCTCACAAGTTGTCTCAAATATTACACTTGGCGTTAAGTTAGCAGGTGTCGCAAATTGAAAACCTTGTGAGACTTTAATTCCACTTTTCCCCGTGACTTTTAAAAAGCCGGTTGCCGAATTAGCCGCACGGCGACTTAATCCTTGAAGCTCGGCATGATAATCAAGCCAACGTCCATAAGCCCACTGGGGAAATGCAATTTGTATTGTTTCATTTAACTGAAATTGCACAAAATGTGCTTTTTCTATAGCAGACGGACGGGTAAAATCCCATGGTATTTGGTTTTCAGATTTGTCAATTCCATTTGGCATTACGTCCATCATTCTTCCATGTATTTCATCCACACTTTGATTTTGTAAAAATTCCGGTTGAACATACGGTATAATCAAAACAAATCACCCTTTCTGACTTTTATTGCCGCCGAATTGCCTTCGTTTCCAACGATTACACAATTTATTTCAAGGCTGTCAACACCCCATAAAAATCTAAAATCCTTGACTTGCTGTGTGCGCTCCAACGGGTCAGCCAAGAGCGCCTCGGTAATTGTTCTTTCAAGCGCGCTTTCTTGTGATTGTCTGTCCGGTTCGCTGAACGCTTCTCGCGCTTCAATTCCCGAGTTCCCACTATATGCAAAATGCGCCCATCTTTGCGTTAAAATCGCTTTACTACACCACAACACCCAAGCATCATAACCCGTGCCATAAACTGGTTGTCGCGCCCCGTTTAAAACAAACTCGCCGCTTTCAAAATCCCAAAGCGGCGCGAGTTTATACATGTCCTGTGATTGCACATCTTCAATTTCATCCGGCAGCTCAAACACCGCAAACAAAGCATTATTCACTCAAACCTCCAATCACCGTTGCCGACAAAAATATATCAATAACGCAAACATCATCCCCCACCCAAACCGCAAGCACGCGGTCGCCCGGTTGCAACCATCGCTGTTTATTACCAATCAAAACATCATGAACGTGTTGCATTTCATTTTCATTTTTCACATGAATATGTGAGTCATCGCTTGAAATGTGCATATGCTCACCGCTGTTCAACTCCCCAATGTTTTGCGTTTTACAAAAAACATCATCAACAGCCCCTTGAGCCACCGAACGACAGACTAAATAATCGTCTTTCGGTATAGGTTTCGGAAATTTATTTAACAACAAACTCATGTCATTTTGTATAACACCAAAGTCAATATCCGATGGCTTTTCTACCAATTTTTTTGCTCTTCCTTCTAAAACTCGCGCCAATCTGTTTACGCCTTCATTTGCCATAATTTTAAGCCTTTCTTTTCAGTTGAAAGTGTTAACTCCATTTGACGTTCGCTCGCGTTATGTGAAATGCCTTCAACCGAAAAAAAGCCGATTAAATTATCCACAGCGCATTCAATTGTGTCGCCTTTGCGAATCACAGGCATATCGGGCAGAGAAATTTTAATAATTTCTTCCGGTTTCCCTTTTTCTTTTATAAGGGCGGTTGCTTCATCTTTTGCGGCGGCAAGACTCTTGTCACTATCACGCACCACGATTTTTTGAAACACACCAAAGCGCGTGTCTCCATCGACTATAGCTTCAATAGGGGCTCTCTCGTCCTTGTTTTCCTTTCCGATAACCTTTACCCTTGTCACAAGGCTGTTGACAGATAATTTTCTTGACGTTGAAATTGTGTTATTGCTGTCAAATTTATAAATTGTTTTGTTATTGCCATAACCGCAAACAACAAACTTGCCATTCCTATAATATGCAATATATTTTTTCCCTGTTTTTTGTCGCACTTCTTCTAAAATTTTTATAAGCATATTGCTTATGGTGTCACCTCTAAAAGCCTGTTTTTCATGGATTATGCTCTGCTCCCATGTATAATCAAGTGCGATTCCCCAATCCTTACAAATAGATTCTACAATTGCCTCGGTTTTAAGCCCCGCTGAATAATATTTAAAATCTTCACTCAACTGCAATCGAATCAGCGGGTCACATATGCTGATAATCAGCTCACGTTTTTTCCCGTTAACTCGTTCTAATTCGCTTATAAAGCCCTCAAAAACCCGTTTATTTACCTCTCCCCAATTAGCGGATATTCTAATCAGACAGTTCATTTTTACCAACTTAAAAAGAGTTGTTGCCCCAATTTTTGTATTAACAACTTTGATAGTTGCCTTTTGTGCCAACTCGTTTTTTTGTTCTTCCCACTGCAAAAAAGTGAGAGCAGTATTAATTAAATACTGCTCCCCATTTTCGGTTATCAATCTAACATTATACTTGATTTTACTAACATCTACATCACTCATAACCCATCACCCCCAAAGTCAGTTGACAGTTGACAGTGGATAGTTGACAGTTGAGGTGTCCGCTTGCGCGGACGTTTTTAAAATACGTCGCCAACGGCGACTCCAAAACTGTCAACTGTCAATTGTCAACTGTCAACACTTGCCCTGCATATATTGTATATTTTGGTTGAGCGTATTGCTGATTTCGTGGGTCGATAACACTTTTGTTTGCTTCATACAACTGAGGATATTTATTACCGTCCCCCATCATTTTTTCAGCTATTGCCCACAAAGAATCACCCGGAACTACCGTATAAGTTTTTGGCGCGGGCGGTGATGGGCGCGTTTGTTCTTTTTTCACCGAATTATTATTCCCTTTGCTCACAGTGATAACAAGACTTATTGCTTGCACAAGTTTAATGTTGTAAAAGCAGTCTCCACACCCACCACTGTATTTTGGAGTAAATTCTTCAAGATACACATTGTTATTAATGGGCGTGCCGGTTACCATAAGCTTTAATTTTTTTCGCCTTTTAATCCAGTCATTAAAAAGCTTTACAACGTCATTCGGTTCGACCCACGCCCTTATAAAAGGCTGTTCTTGACGGGGTTTTCCGGGTAAAATCCCACTCCACGAAAACCCTTTAGCCTCCCGTCCGATAGGAAATTTGGCGTTCCCAAAACCTATAACCGAAAAGTTTTGAAAAACGCCCTCAATGTTAATCGAAATTTCCTTTGGCATTACAGGAAACTGCAATCGCGAATTGGTTTCAAAATCGGTTAAATAAATATCCATCAATACACCCCTTCAGCAGCGGTTGGCAAATTAGCATAAACTTTTTGAATAGCCAACGCGATATTAGAAGCAATTTCATCGGTTAAGTTGCCGATATTATCTTTAAGAATCTGAACAATACGCTCGCTGTCAAACGCGCTCGTGCTGTCAATATTCACTTCAAAATTTATGTCACCAACGCTCACCGGAATAGTGTTAACAGTGTCACCGACTGTTGATTGCAGTGGTATGAGTGGGGTATTTTCATTCTGAGTTTTCCCAAAAATCCCACCGTTCGCATGTGGCACTACACCCAACATTTGTCCTGCACGTTCCCAAAGGCTAACCCCTCTTTGTCTTCTGTTACTTGAAAGTGGAATAATAGCCTCCGGCCCTGCTTCTCCCACTAATCCAATGTGTGGTGCGCCGATAACCCCGTGGCTGTCGCTATAATTACCAATCGGTTTAAGTTCGTGCCCACCTAAAATCCCACCGTTGGCGTATGGTTTGGGGTCATAGAGTCTCACTCCGTCTCGTTCAAAATGGTCTTTATATTCCGAACCGGCACCAAACATAGTATAACCTTTGGTAGTATACCACACTTTTCTTTTAGCATAATCCTCCGCATTGCCCGTGTTATTCCACATTGATGGAATTGAAGTTCCTAAGCGGTTAATCATCTGTGCTAATTGAGTGCCGGCCCCATCTTCTAAGCTCTTTATACCTAAAAAATCCTCTACTTGAAGTGAAGTCCATGTTGCAGGGTTAAATCCGTTTTGAATTGACTCTTGCATACCCGATGTAATGTCTTCTGCTGAAAGACCAAAGTTATGTCCTATTTCATTAGCTAAAAACCTTGTCTGTCTCTCGGCAAATTCAGCCATATTAGACTCATATGCGGTTTCTAAATTCTTGAATTGTTCATCAAAAGCCGCTTGAGAAATTTTACCTTCGTTCAATTCAAGTTGCAGTCCGAAAACGCCTTCTTTAAAGCTATTATTAAAATTATCAGCCGCCGTTTGTCCTAATGTCGCTAATTTCGCTACAAGTTCATCAAATGTTTCTAAAGCTAAATCCATATTCCCGTCTTTTAAATGTTGTTGAATTTTACTACCATCTTCTTTTTGTAAAAACAAAAGCTCAGTATCATATTCAGCGGCGGTTATTTTACTTACTTGTTCTGCTACTTTCGCTCTTAAATCACCTATATGCTCCCAATCGGGTTCATCAACACTAACAGCTATTTTCAGTTTATCGTTTAATGAATTAATTTCCTGCTGTATTTCGTCAAACACAGAATTAAGCCCGCTCATATTCATATCGGGGAGCAATAATTTAGTCCCAAGTGTTATTTCATACTGCCGATTTTCAACATAAGACAGTTTAACCGCCCCAAAGCGTTTAGCAAGATTTTCAGTTATTACCGCCTGTTTTGTTGCCATAAATTCAGCAGATGTTATTGAACCTTCCGCTAAATCTTTAACAGCTTGTTGTAATTTTGATGAAGAATATCTTGATTGTTCTTGTTGAATCCGAAATTTTTTAGCTTCCTCTTGCGCTCTTTGCATTTCCTCTTCATATTTTCTAATTTCCTGTTCACCCATCACGTTACCGCCAAAATATCCTATAGCTCCGCCAACTAAACCGCCAATAACAGTCCCGATAACCGGAACCACAGTGCCAATTGCCGCCCCTGCTGCCGCGCCTGCCGCCATTCCTCCAAACTTCCATGCCGCGTCTTTTCCATACGCGCTTTTTTCTTCTTCATTTGTGGCATTTAAACTTATGACTAAAGAGCTTGTGGCATCAACTAATCCAACGGCGACAGTAATCGCCCCTGCCGTTCCTGCCGCTCCTAAAGCCATTTTGGACGCTCCGGTTGCTCCAATTTCCGTTATGCTTTTAACTCCTTTACCCAAATTTAACGCGCCGGATATTCCACCGAGCAACTTACTGCCAAACCAAGCCGTGGCTATTGTTCCGGTAATCGGATTAGAAAATACAAATTTTATTGCAGTTTCAAAAGCTTTCGCCAAAATTTGCGAGAATTTTTCACCGTCAAAACCTTGAGAAAATCCTTTCCCAAAAGAGGTGCCAATTGCCCCAATGTCACCGATTGCTCCTTGCATTTCAACGCCGAATAATCCGGAAAACATAGCGACAATGCCGCTTGAAATACCCTTGCCAATTTTATGAGCCGCGTTTAAAACCCACGCTTTACCTTCGCCGCTCCACCATTCATCAAAAGGTTTTGCTATAATTTCGTCCCACAATATTTTCACTTTTCCAAAAAGATTTGCTTCTTTAAATTCCACACTGTCGACAATTCCCTTTATTTTACTTGCAAATTCTGAAAGCTTAGACATCCCGTCATCAAGCCAATTAGCGGCATTTTGCCCCCAATTTTCAAGCAAATTTTTATTCTTCTCAGCCCAATCTATTGCGTTCTTTAAAAGCCCTGTCACACCGTCAATTGCCTTGCCAAAAATAGGCAAAAACAGCGGTTCACCTACTTTTTCCATAAAAGTGGTAAAAAGTCGTTGCAACGAACCCATCTTTTTAAAGGGCGATTCCATTGCATCTGAGTACGTTCCTGCTATTTTTCACCCTGCTCCATTACATAATTGAGAATCGCCTGTTTTTTTTCGGCATCTTCAAGTTCGCGTGTCAACTGGTGTGTGGTCTTTCCCAACTTGTTTATTACCGGAACAGTAATTCCAATTGACTTTGCATAATCGCCATAAATATCATTCATCCGCCGTGTCATTCCGAATTGTTTTAAGAGAGCCGGATTAAGCCCCGAAATAGCGTCAACCATCGCCTCGGCGGCCTGCGATGAGTTAGTTCCGGCAATAACGGCAGCATCCTGCGCTATCCGCGCCAACTGTGAAGATTGGCTTATGTCAATTTCGCTTTGCATAAACTTAGTTAAAATTCCGGTGGCTTCCTGTTCGGCAATCCCGAGACCCATGACTTTTTGCTTTTGTTCATTAAGCAATTTGCTGTCTGTTTCGGTGGAACGTGCTACAGCGTTCATCGCAATGTTCATCGTTTCTCGTCGCCCGGCATTGTTAACAGATTCTGAAATCATAGAGCCTATTCCCATTCCTGCCGATATGCCTATTCCCTGCAAAATAGGGTTTATAATACCGCCTATAGCCGATTTCACGCCACCGAGTATTCCGCGAAGCGGAGCGGTAACAAGGTCAATCGCCTTGAACGTAACATTAAAAATCGAACCGGCAAGTTTTTTGCCGGCAGAGAGTATATTTTGTATTCCTTTACTTGCTTTATCTGACAAATGTGCAACGATTTCGACTCTATTCATCTTATTCATGCGCGCCATTTCACCTTGCAACTTTTGCATAGCTTTTTCAAGCTTACTGACATTAGCAGTCGCCCCTGCCGCACCATTAGCAGTTTGGTCTGTCAGCTGCGCTACAATCTCGATTACAGAAGTATTCTTGTTCATACCACGTTACCCCCAAAGTCAATTGACAATGTACAATTGACAATTGACAATTATTGTGTCCGCAAAGCGCGGACGGATTGTAGGGGACGGGCTTGCCCGTCCCGAAATAGATGTTTGCAAGAGACGGGTCCTGCCCACCCCCTACATTGCCCGTCTCCTACAACAACTGTCAACTGTCAATTGTCAACTGTCCACTGTCGTCAATATTATTAAAATATTTATTGACAAAATAAATCTTTTATTGTATAATGTATATTGTGAGGTGATAATTTTGGGAATAATAAAACCTATGCGTTTTAGAGAAATTGAAAAAATAATAAAAGACGATGGTTGGAAGCTTGTCAGAACCGTAGGTTCCCACCATCAATATCACCATGCTTCAAAATCCGGAACTGTTACGATTCCTAACCACACGGGCGATATAGGAAAGCGCGTAATTCAAAAAATCTTAAAACAAGCAGAGCTATAACACTGAAAGTAGGTGATTTATATGTTATCTAATTATCCGGCGTTTTTTTACAAAGAACAAAACGGGGAGTATTCTGTTATTTTTCCTGATTTAAACGATTTGGCAACATGCGGCTCCGACTTAGACGAAGCAAACCGTATGGCGGTTGATTGTCTTGCAGGATATATCTATTCTGCAAAACTCGATGGACGGAAAATCCCTTCACCGTCTCTTATAACCGCTCTTGAAGAACGCCGAAAAGCAGAGAGTTCCGATGCAATTGAAAGCTTCACTGTAATGTTGTGTGTAGATGTTGAACAGTATGCAGAAAAACACTTTAAAAAAGCCGTTAAGAGAACGGTAACACTTCCCATTTGGCTTGATAGCCTTGCAAAAGAAAGACGTGTAAATTTCTCTCAAACACTGCAAAATGCTCTCGCTGATAAATTAGGAGTCTCACTTGACAATTGACGAACAATTGACAGTTGACAGTTGACAGTGGACAGTTGTTGTGTCCGCTTGCGCGGACGTTTTTAAAATACGTCGCCAACGGCGACTCCACAACTGTCAACTGTCAATTCTCAACTGTCCACTGTCTTCATAAGCGTATACTGGTTATACAAAGCCCTTTCGCCGGAGGGTAATGCCATGTAGTCTGCGATTGTCCCGATTTTAGGGAAACGCTCGCAGACTTCCAGCATTAGCCTTGTTCTTCCTCCGGCTTTCAGAAGTTTCCCGCCACTTCCTCATCGTAAGCTCCGTTGTCGCTTATTTCGTCAATAATTTCAATTACACGGCTTTTTTCTCCGGCGAACAAAACCTTGTCAACCATGTCAACGCCCTGCAATATGCCGAGCTTTTCATGTGCCGCTTTGTTGTCCCAAACTTTTGCCCTATCCTCATCTACGGTAGCCGTATAAATGAGATAAGAACGATATTTCGCCCAATTTGTTTCGGGCTTTATTTTCCTACCCTTTGCACTCGGTGTTGAGCGGCGCATACAAACAATTGATTCCTCTTCTGTGACAGGGCGAACGCGAAACTCAAACATTAATTTTCCTTTGCGCTTTATTTGAATTTTTTGGTAGTTGTCGGCATCATCAAAACCCCCTGCCGCCTTGAGCAAACCCTCTAAAATGTCCGCTTCGTTCATTAAAACTTCCTCTGTTGTCATTTCACTTTGTTCGTCATAATCGTCAATTAAACTCAGTGTAGTATTTTTCATTTAATGCCATCCTTTCAAATTTTTTAATCAAATAAATAACTCTAATTCTTTCGGCAAGCTGTTCACCCTAAAACTCCATGCTCTTTTTACGATTTCGCCTGGTGTTAAGCTCATAATGTCAATCGCACCATCGGGAGTACAATTTGAAAGAACAACCCGCTCTCTTCTTCCGACCTCGCCCCCGGGGGCATCCGGTCTGCGCCTCAAGGCCCCTTGAAACGCGAAAAGCGGAAATATTCCGTTGCGAAGACCTTCAAGAAAAGGCGCGATTGTGAACTCATCACGGATTACCGTTTCAGTAAATGATAAAGTAACAGTTACACCTGTTCCCAAAGCAAAATTTAAAATTGAGCCTACCGGTTGCCAATCGGCATTAGCCACATTCACTTGTATTTGAAATGTGTCTACTTCGCCCAAAAAGTGGTTTTGTCCTCTTGAATCTGTCATAAAAAGTTGCCCGTCTTTGCCGGTGACGGCCTTGCGATAATCCGCAACCGCCATGTTATTTAATCCGTTCATATTTTACACCCCCTCAATTATTAGCCGGTGCAAACCGGAACATAAATGTGTTATAAATTTTTTCAAGCGAATCTATATCATCGCCGAACAAGCAAAACCACGCGCTATCTCCCGTCGGCGGATTTTCAGGGTCAAGCACGAAATTAGCCCCGGCGAGCAGCTTATTTTCCGCCACCATTCGCTCACAAACCCCATTCGCGACTTGAATGACATTCGCCCTGCCGTCAGGGTCGTTATTTATGTTGCCGATGAGTGGCTCAAGCGTGTCGCTCACTCTTTGCATTAGCTCAAAGCGCACTTTAACTCTCTTGATTTTTTTCCACCCGGCATCATTGTTCGCGCTGAGCGTAATAAGGCTGTTTATCCCCTGTTCAATCCAAACCCCGCCGGAGGAACTTACAGAAAAAGTCAACATTCCCGACTCTGCCGCCACGGCAAAAGCATTTACTTTTTCCACTTAAAGGTATATAATAGTAACCAAGAGGTGAAAAAAGATGAGAATACAAAAATTAATGGAGTTGGCAGAGACAATAAGCGACCCGAGGCGGGAATATGGGAATTTGCGGCATAATTTGGTGACGATTGTAATAATTTCTCTATGCGCGAAAATATGCGGAGCAGAGGATTTTGAGGATATAGAGGAATTCGGCAAGGCGCGCAAGGAGTGG
>Ga0099364_10013905_pt1 | contig 10756 bp, 10 predicted proteins | sample TergutTh196P3_FD_73070 | JGI IMG/M metagenome (GOLD analysis project Ga0099364, IMG submission 73070) | Microcerotermes parvus P3 segment gut microbial communities from Pointe-Noire, Republic of the Congo - Th196 P3 | ecosystem: Host-associated > Arthropoda: Insects > Digestive system > Gut ...
TTTTTTGTTTTTGAAACCCTTTCCACCTTTCTACCCCTTTTCCCCTTTTTCGCCCTTTCGTGCATTCGCCCATTCGCCCTTTCGCCCATTCGCCCGTTCGTGCATTCGCCCTTTCGCCCGTTCGTGCATTCGCCCCAATATGCCATCTTGTCATGTTTTACGCCAATTTCAAGTTCAGTTTGTTTTTGGCACATTATTTGACAAGCAAAGTATGAAATAATAGAATTATATAACAATTAAGATAAGAATCATGGGAAAAATTATTGGAATTGACTTAGGAACGACTAATTCGTGTGTTTCGGTACTCGAAGGAAACGAGCCGGTAGTGATAGCAAACAGCGAAGGCAAACGGACGACGCCTTCGATTGTTGCATTTGTAGACGGCGGTGAACGCAAAGTAGGAGACCCTGCAAAACGTCAGGCGATTACGAATCCTCGAAAGACTGTTTTTTCGATTAAGCGTTTCATGGGCGAGACGTATAATCAGGTACAAAAGGAAGTCGGACGCATCCCTTACAAGGTGGCGTGCGGCGATAACAACACGCCCCGCGTCGATATTGACGGACGTCTGTATACGCCGCAGGAAATATCAGCGATGGTACTTCAGAAAATGAAAAAGACGGCGGAAGATTACTTGGGACATGAAGTGACCGACGCCGTGATAACCGTACCCGCTTATTTTAGCGACGCGCAGCGACAGGCGACAAAAGAAGCCGGTGAGATAGCCGGACTTACTGTGAAACGTATTGTAAATGAGCCTACTGCTGCATCATTAGCCTATGGGTTAGATAAATCATCGAAAGACATGAAGATTGCCGTTTTCGATTTAGGCGGCGGTACGTTTGACATTTCTATTCTTGAGTTGGGCGGCGGCGTGTTTGAAGTGAAATCGACAAACGGCGATACGCATCTCGGCGGAGACGATTTCGACCATGTCATTATCGATTGGTTGGCCGAAGAATTTTTGAAAGATGAGCGGATTGACCTGCGCAAAGACCCGATGGCGCTTCAACGTTTGAAAGAAGCTGCCGAAAAAGCGAAAATAGAACTGTCGAGCACAACCAGTACAGACATCAACCTGCCCTATATCATGCCGGTAGACGGTATTCCCAAACACTTGGTACGTACGCTGTCACGCGCTAAATTCGAGCAACTGTCGGATAAGTTGATTCAGTACTGCCTCGAACCTTGCCGGAAAGCATTGTCCGATGCAGGCTATACCACTTCCGACATTGATGAAGTGATACTTGTCGGCGGCTCGACCCGTATCCCGGCGATACAGCAGCTTGTAGAGAAATTTTTTGGCAAAACACCTTCCAAAGGCGTCAACCCGGACGAGGTGGTAGCAATCGGAGCGGCTATTCAGGGTGGCGTCCTGTCAGGCGATGTGAAAGATGTCGTCCTGCTTGATGTGACACCCCTGTCACTCGGTATCGAAACAATGGGCAGCGTGATGACTCGGTTGATCGACGCCAACACAACCATACCTACACGCAAATCGGAAGTATTTACGACAGCAGCCGACAACCAGCCGTCCGTCGAAATTCATATTTTGCAGGGCGAACGTTCTATGGCGCGCGATAACAAGTCCATTGGTCGCTTCCACTTGGACGGCATCCCGCCGGCTATGCGCGGAACACCGCAGATTGAAGTGACCTTCGACATCGACGCAAACGGTATCCTGAACGTATCAGCCAAAGACAAGGGCACTGGCAAAGTGCAAAGTATTCGCATCGAAGCCTCCAGCGGCCTGAGCGATGCTGAAATCAAAAGGATGAAAGACGAAGCCGCCGCCAATGCCGAAGCCGACAAGAAAGAAAAAGAACGCATCGACAAATTGAATCAGGCGGATAGCACCATCTTCCAGACCGAAAAACAACTCAAAGAGATAGGCGACAAGATACCTTCCGACAAGAAATCGCAAATTGAAGTCGCACTTAACAAACTGAAAGAAGCGCATAAAGCGCAGGACATAACCGGCATCGACGCCGCCATGGCCGAACTGAACACCACGTTCCAAGCCGCCAGTCAGGACTTGTACAACGCCCAGGCGCAAGCCGGCGGCGCAGGAGGAGGTGCAGGTGCAGGTCCAAATGATCCTTTCTCAAACTTCCAGGGCGGCAACCCATTTAGTGGCGGCGGCAGCCCCAACGAAGGCGGCAACAACCCCGGCAAACCCAAAGAAGGAGGCGTCACCGACGTCGATTTCGAGGAAGTGAAGTAGAAACGTCTCAGAAAAACGCAGTAACCATTTGGTTACTGCGTTTTTTTGATTTCAATTTGCTTGATTTGTAATTAATAACTCTTTTAGAAAACCTCTTTTTTCGGGGTTTGCATTGATACTTCTTTTTGCATCAACTCTTTTGATTGTGAAGTCTGAAAACAAATCATCAAAAAAGTTGTCATTTGAATTTTTCCCTTTCACATCGGAATTACTTAAAATCCAATTATGTCCCAATAAGTCCAATTTATCGCAAAATTTTTTTAGCCTAATATGTTCGTCATCGTTAAATTCATCTTTTGCATAAGAGTTGAAACTTGAAGTTTCGCTCAATGGTTTATATGGCGGATCGAAGTAGAACAATGTATTTGCGCTCGTATAATTTACCGTTTGTTCAAAATCGCCACAAAGTAATTCCACTTTTTGCAATGCTTCACTGACGGCTAAAATATTTGATTTATCGCAAATGGTCGGTTTTTTATAATTTCCCATTGGTACGTTGAACTCATTTTTGCGATTTACTCGATACAAACCGTTGAAACAAGTTCTATTCAGAAAAATAAATAACGCAGAATGTTCGATTTTGCTTTGTTTTCTGTTATTGAAAAGTTCTCTTTTTTGGTAGTAATATTCTTTCTTTTCTTCTGCCAAACTGTCCAAAGAATGATATTCTTCTTGCAATATTTCCAAAATCGAAATGATCTCTTTTGGCGCTAATTGTATTGTTTTATAAGTATTTATCAAGTCCTCGTTTATGTCGTTCGCTACGGCTTTTTCCAATTGAGCGAACTCTCCAAGTACCCAAAACAAAACCGCACCACTACCAACGAAAGACTCAATATATGTGTCAATAGTCGAATTTGGCAGATTTTTCTCAATTTCTGAAATCAATTGAGTTTTACCACCTGCCCATTTCAAGAATGGTTTTGCATTTTTTCTGTTCATATTTTCAACTTTTTATCAGGATTTACGAACACAATCAGCGGCAAAAATACTCGCTTTTTATCAATAACAAAATTTTTGACGACATTTTTTTCGCAAACGGGCATAGAAATTAATTGATTTTGCTTGTCTAATTCATTTATTTTCAATGTTCATTGAGAATGAACATTGAAAATAAATGAACAATTGGTATGAGATCGAAAGCGGCTATTCTAAAAGAAATTAAAACGAAACTCCTTGAAAATACAGGAATTACTATCTCATTCTCGGATAGTAAAAGGGCAAGTAACAGTCTCGCAAAGATAAAAAATGAACGGTTTATCGTTGATGTGAAGTCTGAAATTACGCAGGGGAACCAAGGTGTAGTTCTGCAACAATTGCGAGATGCTTCGAGGGAAGAGAATTTGCCCGTACTACTTGTTACGAAGTATATTCCTTCCGTTATTGCTCAATCGTATGTGGAAGCGGGAGTGAATTATATGGATACAGCAGGTAATTGTAATATTCGGCAAGGTGATATTTTGTTGATTATTGAAGGAAAAAAGGTGGAACGACTTACAAAAACCAACCAATCCCGCGCATTTCAGGAAACTGGCATAAAGTTGGTCTATTGTTTATTAAGTGAATCCTGAAAATGCCAACAGGTCGTTTCGGGAACTTTCCGAATTATCGCAGATCGCATTAGGATCGGTAAGCGACGTACTACATCCCAAGCTTCTCTTAAAAAAAATGAGTTTTATGGATAAAGCAGATTTTACCCGTTGGAATACCTTGAACTATCCGCCCTTGCCGGAAAAACGCTTTGGGGAAATGAATGTGGCGCGAGTATTTTAACACGAAATCTTACGCCGGGGAAATATACGATTTATACCGAAGAACCCTGGCAATCCGTTGGGAAATCATTCAAACTCATTCCGGATGAGTACGGTAAAGTAGAAGTCCTTCAGTTATTTTATAAAGCAACAGAGCAGGTAACCGTATCGCCTCTCCTGATATATGCAGACCTTATGGGAAGCGGAGATAGTCGAAACATAGAAACAGCAGAAATAATTTTGAAAAATGAACTACAATATCTCAAGTGACAAATTTGACAATCCGTTATTGAAGGATTTATTAAAAGAACGGATTGACTTCTTTGATTCTTTCCAATATGGATTTCTATGTGATAGGCGCTACAGCACGCGATATCATATTAAGAAACGTATATGGAATGCTCCGGAACGTAAAACGGTTGACTTAATTGAAGATAATCTTATTGAAAGAGAGGGATTTAAAAAAATAAGAGAGCAGAAACAACGTTTCTTAAAAAAGTAGGCGATAAGAAAGGAGCGTATTATGAACTGAAATGAATGAAATGAATATAGTATGGCGGATATGGCGGATATATGGCGGATATATGGCGGATATGGCAGATATCATGCCGGAACAACAAAACATTGAATACAAGGCTGGCGACGAGGAGACAAATCGTTTATGCCGTGAAAATGAGTATGGAGCAATTCAGAGAGCGGACGACGTCCGCGCACCCAGTTTTTAAACTGAATCGTTGCTTAAAAGAATATTTGAAGGCGCTCGAAAAAAACGAGTCTATCCATGGATATACAGGAAATGAAGAAGCGGGTGAAGACTGGTTGCGTAGTAATCTGGTTAATATTTAAATCTTGAAAACATGGACACCTGCAAGATGAGTTAATAAAGTTCTTTTGTAAGAATTTTACTCAAATAAATTTTGTGAATAAAAAAATAATTTCTACCTTTGTAGCCATTTTACGCACTTACTATGAAAAAAAAAATAAAAGAAATAGCGATTGTCCGTTCCGGCGCTTATATCCAAGAAGCGCCGGAAGGGGATATTTGTTATTTGCAGGTCAACCACTTCGATCGAATAGAAAATAGATTTCTGCTTTCTAAACCCACCTTGGAGTGGAATTGTAAAACTGAAAACCACCTGTTGTCGGAGGGCGATCTTGTGTTTGCTGCCAAAGGGACGTCGAACTTTTGCGCCGTATTCCATAGCAGCATGGGCAAAGTAGTGGCGTCTTCTTCTTTCATGGTTATCAGCATTACAGACCAGACGGTCGTCAATCCCGATTTTTTATGCTGGGTATTAAACAGAGAGGATACGCTTGCATTTTTTAAAGCGCACGCCGGCAGAACTTCAATGCCGTCAATCAGTAAAAAATTCATTGAGGATTACGAAATCAACATTCCGCCCGTTCATATCCAGCAAAAGATTGTTGCAATCGATCAATTACAACAACGGGAACGGCTGCTACATGATCGGATTTTAAGTTTGCGTAATATGTTAATTCAGAATCAATTGATAAAAACAACAAAATATGACGAATTTTATGGAGAATAAGACAACACAGCAGGACATTAATCGCATTGTCTGGAAGGCCTGCGATACATTCAGAGGGGTGATTGATCCGAATCAATACAAGGATTATATTCTGACAATGCTTTTCATCAAATATGTGAGTGATGTTTACAAATCGAAATACAACGAGTACCTGTCTCGCTATGAGGGAGATAAGGAACGGGCCGCAAGAGCCATGAAACGCGAAAGGTTCGATGTGCCCGACGAAAGTACGTTTGATTTTTTATTTGCTCATCGCAACGAGAATAATATCGGCGAACTGATAAACATAGCGTTGGCCAGCTTGGAAGAAGCCAACCGTGAAAAAATGAGCAGCGAAGACGGTAGCGGTATCTTTCGCAACATCGATTTCAACAGCAGCAATCTGGGTGACAGTAAAGACAAAAACACCCGTTTGAAGAACTTGTTAATCGACTTTTCGGACGAAAAGCTGAACTTCGACCCCTCGCATTTGGAAAATAATGATGTGATCGGCGATGCCTACATGTATTTGGTGTCCACTTTTGCAAGCGATGCCGGAAAAAAGGCGGGCGACTTCTTTACGCCGGCAGAAGTATCCTCGCTGCTTGCAAAACTGACAAAAAGCAAGCCCGGCGCACGGATATGCGACCCTACCTGCGGATCGGGTTCTTTACTGATCAAAGCCGGTCAGGAAGTAGGGAATGATAATTTTTCCCTTTACGGACAGGAACTTAATGGAAGCACTTGGGCGCTATCCATGATGAATATGTTTCTGCACGGCTTCGATAATGCCACAATTCGCTGGGGTGATACACTGCGTTCTCCCAAACTTCTTGTGGGCGATAAGTTGCTGAAGTTCGACACCGTTGTAGCCAATCCTCCTTTTTCGTTGGATAAATGGGGCGCTGACGAAGCGGAACATGACCGCTATAATCGTTTCTGGCGTGGTGTTCCTCCCAAGAGCAAAGGTGACTGGGCTTTTATCAGTCACATGCTGGAGGTCGCTTACGAGGGGAGGGGCAAAGTAGGTGTAGTGGTGCCGCATGGCGTGTTGTTTCGCGGGGCGAGTGAAAGAAAAATAAGGCAAAAAACGGTCGAGGACAATTTGTTAGAGGCAGTTATCGGACTACCGGCCAACCTTTTCTTCGGCACAGGCATTCCTGCGGCTATCGTCATCTTTAATAAAGGAAAGAAAACCGGCAATGTACTGTTCATTGATGCCTGTAGAGAATATGCGCCGGGGAAAAATCAAAATAAACTTCGGACGGAAGACATTGCGCACATTGTTGATACCTATCGGAAATTTACGGACGGAGACTTAAAAACCGGCGTAGTAGAAGATAAATATGCCTATATTGCCACCCCCTCAGAAATCGAAGAAAACGATTACAACCTGAATATCCCCCGTTATGTGGATACCTTTGAGGAGGAAGAAGAGATAGATATCGCAGCCGTACAGGCTGATATCGATATGCTCGAAAAAGAACTATCGATTGTGCAAACTCAAATGAAAGCGTATTTAAAAGAGTTAGGATATTAAATCAAATGACAATGAAAAACGATCTGATAAAAAAACAACATTCTCTTTTTGAGAACATTCGGAAGATGGATGAAAGTGGAAATGAATATTGGAGCGCCAGAGATTTCTCCAAAGCACTCGAATATGTAGAATACCGGAATTTTATTCCTGTGATTAATAGAGCAAAAGAAGCATGTACGAATAGTGGACAACCCATAAACAATCATTTCGTTGATATGAACGAAATGATAAATATAGGTAAAGGAGCAGAACGGAGGGTTGATAGCATGAAGTTGTCGCGCTATGCCTGTTATTTAATCGTACAGAATGCCGACCCGTCGAAAGAAGTCATCGCCTTAGGACAGACCTATTTCGCTGTTCAAACGCGTATTGCCGAAATCCGACAGATGGATGAATACGTTCGCCTCTCGACAGATGAAGAAAAACGCTTGTTTCTGCGTAATGAATTAACAAGGCATACGATTCAATTAGCAGATGAAGCCAAGCGTGCAGGCGTGATAGCGCCTGGCTACTATGCCATTTTTCAAAATCATGGCTATAAAAGATTATATAAAGGAAAGCAATCGGAAAACTTCAAGCGATATTTTGCAGATGACATTAATGTCGCTCACAAAACTAGGGTATTTAGGGTGATGTATTGCTAATGCAATAGCAAAAGGAGAAAATAAAAATAATTGATAAAAGTATAAATAATATGGAATTGATTGAAAATCAAAACATCGAATACAAAGCCGGTTGGCGCGATGAGTATCTTAAATGGGTTTGCGGGTTTGCCAATGCTTCCGGCGGTTCGATTTTCATTGGCGTTGATGACGACAAAAACGTCGTAGGCGTATTAGAGGCAAAAAAACTGTTGGAAGACATTCCCAATAAGATAGTTAATTATCTCGGAATTGTTGCCGATGTGAATCTTTTAAAGGAAAACAACAAGGAATATATTGAAATCAAAGTATTACCAAGCAATGTTCCGATTGCGCTAAAAGGCGTATATCATTTTCGCTCAGGCGCCACGAAACAGGAACTGAAAGGCGTGGCTTTACAGCAGTTCATACTGAAAAAGATGGGACGCACTTGGGATGACATTTCAAATGATGCCGCTACCCTCAACGACATCGACCGTAACGCCGTTGAATATTTCTTGCGCAAAGCGGTAAACGCGAACAGGATGTCTGCCGATTCTCTAAGCGATACCACCGAAAAAGTTCTGGAAAATCTGGATTTATATGACGAGCATCATCAAATTAAAAATGCTGCATTATTGTTGTTCGGCAAGCGACCTTCTAAGTTTTTTCCGTGCGTACAGTTTAAGATTGGTCGTTTTGGCAAGGACAACACCGACCTGATTTTTCAGGATTTAGTAGAGGGCAACATCATTCAAATGGCTGACAGGGTAATAGAAATTTTGAAATCCAAATACCTGATTTCGCCTATCCGATACGAAGGATTGCAACGCATTGAGCCGCTCGAAATCCCCGAAGATGCTTTGCGGGAAGCCATTTTCAACTCGATTATTCATAAAGATTACACGGGCGTTTTTATTCAGATGAAAGTTTACGACGACCGGATAATTCTGTGGAATGAAGGCATGTTGATTGACAATTACACAGTGGAAACACTGCTTGGCGACCATTCATCGCGCCCTCGCAATCGAAATATTGCCAATGCCTTCTATAAAGCCGGCTTTATAGAAGCGTGGGGCAGAGGTATCAGCAAAATCCGCAACGGTTTTATTTCCGTCGGTCTTCCCGCTCCCACCTTCGAAGAAAAAATGGGCGGTATGTGGATTACTATCCCCCGGAAAGACGGTGTAAAAGACGGAGATGTCGGTGTAAAAGACGGTATAAAAGACGGTGTAAAAGACGGAGTAAAAGACAGTAATGTCGGAATAAAAGACAGTAATGTCGGAATAAATGTCGGAATAAAAGACGATGATGTCGGAATAAATGTCGGAATAAAAGACGATGATGTCGGAATAAACGCGAAAATTATAAAGTCAATTAGAGAAAATCCTTCTATATCAGCAGAAAAATTAAGTAATCTGCTGAATATAAATTCTCGTACAGTTGAACGCAGCATAAAACAACTAAAAGAATTTGGAATTTTGAAACGTATTGGTTCAAGAAAAACAGGTTATTGGAAAATTAATGGTGATGAAAATGATACAAACTAACAAAATATGTTACAAAGACAGCCCATTAGGGATTATTCCAAAAGAGTGGGAGGTTAAGAGATTGGGCGATTTGGGCGCATTCTCAAAAGGAAAAGGAGTCCCCAAAGACAAAATTATTGATAATGGATACAAGTGTCTCACGTATGGTGATATTTATACCAAGTATGACATTGTGATGAAAAATGTAAAATCTTTTATTGATGCAGGTACTGCTGAAGAAAGTCAGGAAATACAAAAAGGAGACATCTTGTTTACAGGTTCCGGTGAAACATTGGAAGATATTGGAAAAGCTATTGTTTATTTAGATGAAGAGAAGGGCTATGCCGGCGGAGATATAATTATTTTTAAAAATTCGGAACCTATTAACAGTTTGTGGCTCTCTTACTTTTTAAATAGTTCAACAGCAAATTCTCAAAAATATAAAATGGGACAAGGACACTCTGTCGTACATATTTATTCAAGCCAACTGGAAAAATTGAAGATACTTCTCCCCCCACTTCCCGAACAGCAAAAAATCGCCGAAATACTTTCCCTTTGGTACGAAGCCATCGAAAAACAAACCCAACTCATCGCCCAACTCGAAACCCGCAAACGCGGATTGATGCAGCAATTGCTTACAGGAAAAAAACGGTTGAAGGGGTTTAGTGGAGTGTGGAGGAAATTTCATTTAGGGAGTTTAGGTGTTACTTATTGTGGATTAACTGGAAAAGGTAAGAATGATTTTGGAGAAGGAAAACCCTATATTCCATACCTTAATATTTTTAATCATCCGAAAATTAATGTTAATTTATTTGAATATGTAAAAATCAATCCTATCGAAAATCAAAATAAAGTTAGATACGGAGACATTTTTTTTACAGTTTCGTCTGAGACACCGAATGAAGTTGGTATGGCTTCTGTACTTTTAGATGATATCGATGAATTGTATTTAAACAGTTTTTGTTTTGGATTTCGATTGCATGATTTCACAAAATTATTTCCTGAGTTTGCATGTTATTATTTACGTTCTGACGCTTTCAGATGTGAAATATACAAATTGTCGCAAGGAGCTACCAGGTACAATTTATCAAAAAACAGTTTAATGAAATTGATCCTTTTACTTCCTTCCATCAACGAGCAAACTGCTCTCGCCAATATACTTTCCTCTGCCGATAACGAAATCGATCTTTCCAAACAAAAGTTAGCAGGACTTAAAGAGCAGAAGAAAGGATTGATGCAACAATTGCTAACAGGTAAAAAACGAATAAAACTATTATAATTATGGAGTTAAATTATTCAAAATGAGGATCAAAGATGACCCAACAAATAAATCAAGAAAATATGCAAGCTACTTACCATTTTGGGCATGAACCTTTATTTGACGGTTATTTGATAGAAGTCACCCTTTTAAGGATTAAAATATTGAATATCAATGTATTTTTATTTGATGGTTATTTGATAAAGGTTTTCAGAGAGATGAAGTGGGCGGAAGAACTCGGATCAGGCAAAAAGAACATCAAAAAGTATGCGCCTCTCTATTATGACAAGTACGAAATTGAAATT